>Ga0210400_10004589_pt1 | contig 11939 bp, 15 predicted proteins | sample IncBWH26MmetaG_FD_155456 | JGI IMG/M metagenome (GOLD analysis project Ga0210400, IMG submission 155456) | Forest soil microbial communities from Barre Woods Harvard Forest LTER site, Petersham, Massachusetts, United States - Inc-BW-H-26-M | ecosystem: Environmental > Terrestrial > Soil >...
ACCACTATCACTGGCATATGGAGTTCATGCCGAAGCTGACCAAGACGGCGGGATTCGAGTGGGGCACGGGTTTCTACATCAATCCAACGCCGCCGGAAGAGGCAGCGAAATTTCTGCGGGAAGCGAGCGTGGAGGAGCCGGTTCCGGTCGCGATGGGGTAGGGGAGGGCGGTGGCATTAACCCGGAAGGCGAGTTCAGTTCAGACAAGAAAAGAGGGCACGGCTTGAGAGCCGTGCCCTTTGCAGTTGGACGGAGAGAGAAGTCGATGTCGAGGGTGTATTGCCGGGAGCCCTCAACCCAACTGTTTCAAGAGTAGGGTAAAGCCGAGGGTGAGGTTCAATTGTCATGAAAATGTAAAAAAATTGGAGGGGGTGGGCACGATGTAGCCCTGGCTGCAGGGACTGGGCGAGTTTTACCTGAGGTGCTAGGACTGAGTCCGGTCCTGGAATTCCTCGTGCCATGCCATTTGGATGGCCTCGAGTTTACCTTCATTGGAAGTCTTGGGATCGCCCTTGAAGTCAGGCAGCTCGGTTACGTAGCGGTGCAGGTCGGTGAAGCGGACCGTGAGCGGATCGATGTCAGGATGAGTTTCGGACAGAATGATGCCGATGTCTTCGGCATCGTCCCAGGTGAGAGCTTTCGGCATTGGTCCCCTCTAGTGGTGCTCTTCTGATATGTAATTACGGTTCCAAGCTGGGATCTCGACGACTACCTTACCTGGCTTCGTGATCTGCACCTGGCAGCCGAGACGTGAGTTTAGCTGCAAGTCGGCCGCCATGTCGAGGCGGTCGGCTTCGTCGTCGTCCATTGGCGAAAGATTTTCTGCGCCCTCTTTGATCCAGATGTGGCAGGTGGTGCAGGCGCAATTGCCGCCGCAGGCGTGGTCGAGGGGGACGCCGAAGTTGAGCGCGATGTCGAGAATCGACTCTTCCTTGCCGTGATCTTCATAGGGCAGTTTGCCGTGCTCGAACTGGACCGTCTTGCCCTCGGGCAGGAACGTGAGCTGCACTGTGTTGTCGCCGGGAGCTTCTTCGGTGGCTGTGCCGGCACCCTGTGTTTTTTGTTCGGTCATGTCTACCTCAATCATTCTTTCTTGTCATCCTGAGCGAAGCCGAAGGATCTCTACGCCCACTAACTACCTTCCCTGCGAAACCTGTGCGACTGCCGGGGTCCTTCGAATCCCTCGACTCCTTAAGACTTCGCCTTCGCGAAGCCTTACTCCGCTCAGGATGACAATTACTCAAACTCTGCTTTGGCCATGGGATGCGGGGCTGTGGGGCCTTCGCCCATGTCGGCTTCGTCCATGGTCTTGCCTTTTAGTACGGTCGAGACGGCGCTGTCCATCATTAACTCCGCTAACCTCGTCGTGCCCTGATTCAACGCGTCGATGGCCTTGCGGATTGCCTGGTAGTCGTCTTCGGCCTTTACCGCGATCAAGGCTTTCTCCATCTTGGCGATCTTTTTCTTCTCGTCTGTGGTTAGGTGACCCCAGGCCGCGCTCTTCTTGCCTTTGTCGAGTGCGGCCAGGATGGTCGCGGCCTCGTTGCGCGCTTCAATGACCTGCCGCTGCCGGAAATCCTCTTCCGCGCTGTCGAACGAGTCGAGGATCATGCTCTCGACCTGCTCGTCGGTGAGGCCGTAGCTGGGCTGGACCTGAATTTCCGATTCTTTGCCACTGCGCTGTTCGCGGGCGGAGACGTGCAGGATGCCATTGGCGTCGATAAGAAATTTGACTTCGATGCGCGCCATTCCTGCAGCCATGGGCGGAATGCCTTTGAGATCGAAGCGGGCCAGCGAGCGGCAGTCTTTTGCCAGTTCGCGTTCGCCTTGCAAGACGTGAATGGCGACGTTCGCCTGGCCGTCGACCTGCGTGGTGTAGAACTGTGTGGCCGATGCGGGAATGGTTGAGTTGCGCAGAATGATCTTGTCGGTAACGCCGCCCGCGACTTCGATGCCGAGCGACAACGGCGTGACATCGAGCAGCAGCATATTCTCAGTGGCTTCGGAGCCGCCGCCGAGAATATTGGCCTGCACCGCCGCTCCGAGAGCGACAACTTCATCAGGATTTAAATCGGTATGGGGCTCACGGCGGAACCGTTCTTTGACCAAAGCGCGAACCTTCGGGATGCGCGTGGATCCACCGACGAGGACGACTTCGTCAATTTGTTCGGGCTTGAGGCCGGCGTCTTTCAGAGCCTGCTTGCAGGGCCCAACCGTGCGGTCGATGATGGGCTGAATGAGTTGTTCAAACTGTGCGCGTGTGATCTCGCGCAAATAACGGTTGCCGTCCGGCAACGCAACATCGAGCTTCACCGATGGTTGCGACGAGAGCGCGATCTTGGCTTCGATCACAGCATTGCGAATGGCTTGCACGACTTCGGCGTTGCGGCGGAGGTCGAGACCCAGGTCGCCGAGCGTGTCGTCGAGAGCAATGGTGATAAGCAGGTTGTCGATGTCGTCGCCGCCGAGGTGTGTGTCGCCGTTGGTCGAGATAACTTCGAAAATGCCATCGTGCAGCCTGAGAATCGAAATATCGAAGGTGCCGCCGCCGAGGTCGTAGACCGCCACGATACCGTTCTGCTTCTTGTCGAGGCCGTAGGCCAGCGATGCGGCGGTGGGTTCATTGACCAGGCGCAGAACGTCCAAGCCGGCGATGCGGCCTGCGTCTTTTGTGGCCTGACGCTGTGCATCGTTGAAATATGCGGGCACGGTGATGACGGCTTTGGTGACTGGAGCGCCGAAGAAGCGCTCGGCGTTGCGCTTGAGCTGGCGCAGGATAAGTGCTGAAATTTCCGGCGGAGTAAAGGTCTTCTCGCCCAATTTGATGCGCAGCACTTCACCGGCTTGCAAGTCTTCGGCGAGTCGAAACGGAAAGAACCTCAACTCTTCCTGAACGTCGTCAACCCCGCGTCCCATCAAGCGTTTGATCGAGTAGACAGCACGCTCGGGCGTTTCGGTGAGGTATTTGCGCGCGGCATTGCCGATGACAGGCTGATTCTTCTCGTCCAGTGCGACGACTGATGGAACAAGATTCGATCCATCGTCGCCGGGGATGACGACAGGGCTCTCCCCCTGCATGAAGGCCACGAGAGAGTTCGTGGTGCCCAGGTCGATGCCGACGATGCGGTCAGGAGCCATTTGTAATTTTGCAATCGGGTAATTTGGTAATTTGAAAAACTCTCGGGTTGCAAATTACAAATTTACCCGATTACCAAATTACAAAATTCTCTTGCTCAATTCTCCAAAACCTCGCTTACATCCCGAACTAAGTTGCGGATGTAGTTCCTGCGGTTCAGCACGTCCACCATTTTGTCGCGTTCCTGCCTGCGTTCTTCTTCGGAGACGGGTTGACCGTTCTGCTCGCGCTGGATCATGCCATCCCACATCTTCCAGCGTTCCTGTAATTCGCGAAGGAGCACTTCCTGCTTTGCTTCGAGTTCAAACTTCTGGCGGCCGATTTCTTCAATCAGGGCAGGATCGTCCTCGCCCATCTTCTTCTGCAGGCGCAGTTCCTCGAGTTGCATGTTCAACTCGAAAACCTCTTCCAGCATCTCCGGCGGGACGATCTGCTTTTTGACTTGTCCAGTGGAGCGGGCTTGCTCGGTCGCCGTCTTTGACTGCTCTTCCAACTCCACGCCTTCCAGCTGCAAGAGATACTCGGTACGCTTGATCGGGTCTTTCAATGTTCGATGGGCATCGTTGAGCAGGGAACTTTGTTGCAGGCTCCACTCCTGCTCCTGGCCGCCGGACCGGGCGTTGAGATCGGGATGCAGCTTGCGGCTCAGGTCGTAAAAGTCTTTCTCCAGAGCGGAGACATCGAGATTCAGTTTGCGGGGCAGGCCGAAGAAGGTGAAGTAGTCCACCGGAGCCGGAGGTTGAACCTTGCCGCAGGCCTGGCAGAAGTGAACGGCACGCATGGTGCCGCACGACCAGCAGGATTGAGTTTCCTCAGGTGCCGGCTTCGCGGTAATCGTGGTCAAAGACGTCATAGCTTCTGTAAAACAACTGCGCGAGCAACCGTGGAGGCGTGGACATTAGCTTGGTGGTGAGATTCCGCGGGCAGGAGTGCCCGCGCCACACAAATCAGACCACACACTCAAGCGGAGAACGAAGTTCCGCAGCCGCACGACTTCGTGGCCTGGGGATTCACGAAGACGAATCCCTGTTGCATCAACGTTTCCTGGTAATCCAGGATCATGCCGTGCAGGTAGATAAACGACTTCGGGTCGACAAACACGCGCACATCACCATATTGGAAAATGCGGTCGCGTTCGCGCGGCTGCGTGTCGAAGCGGATGTTATAGCTTAGACCGGAACAGCCGCCGCCCTGCACGCCCAGGCGCAATCCGCCCTGCTCGGGCGAGATGCCTTCCTTGGCCATCGCGCTGCGCACTTTGACCAGGGCTTTGTCTGTGACCTGAATGCCCTTGCCCGTCGCTGTTTGCGACGGTGCGGGTTGTACGGTTGCGGTTGTCATAATCAGGCTGCGAGCTACGGGCTTTGAGCTGTGAGCGTGCGCATTGGAGCAGCTTCATCAAGCCTGCTCGTAGCTCAAGGCTCGCGGCTCGGCGCTATCTCGCTTCCACAGCCACCGGCTTCGCGGCTTCCTGCTTCTTCTTCCAGTCGCCGATCGCGGCGCGAATGGCGTCTTCGGCCAGCACGGAACAATGGATCTTCACCGGAGGGAGCGACAGTTCCTTCACGATGTCCATGTTCTTGATGGTGAGGGCTTCGTCCACAGTCTTTCCCTTGACCCACTCGGTGGCCAGCGAGGAAGAGGCGATCGCGGAGCCGCAGCCGAACGTCTTGAACTTGGCTTCTTCGATGACGTTGGTCTCGCGGTTGACCTTGATCTGCAACTTCATGACGTCGCCGCACTCGGGTGCGCCGACCAGTCCGGTGCCTACGTCGGAGCTGCTCTTGTCCATCGAGCCGACGTTGCGGGGATGGTTGTAATGATCGATTACTTTATCGCTGTATGACATGTGCTCTCCTGAATTCTAGAATCGGCAGCTTTCTTTCGCCCCTTCGGGCTTGTTCTCATTCCGCTTTCGTCCCACTGCTTACGCCCCTTCGACTTCGCTCAGGGCGGGCTGTTGGCTGCTACTCTCCGGCCCACTTCACATCTTTCAAATTGATGCCTTCTTTCGCCATTTCGTAGAGCGGAGAAAGTTCGCGCAGGCGCTCGACGGTTTCGATGACGCGGTCGGCCACGTAATCGACTTCGGCTGCGGTATTGAAGCGGCCGATACCGAAACGGATCGAACTGTGCGCCAGGTCGTCGCCGGTGCCGAGAGCCTTCAATACATAAGATGGCTCCAGAGTCGCGGAGGTGCATGCCGAACCGCTGGAAACTGCGATATCGTTGATCCCCATCAGCAGCGACTCGCCTTCAACGTATGCAAAGCTGATGTTCAAGTTCCCGGGCAAGCGATGCTCCGTGGAGCCGTTGATGTAAGTCTCATCCAGACGCGTCATGATGCGGTCGCGCAGACGATCGCGAAGGCTGGCCAACTGAACGGCCTCGCGAGACATTTCCTCGGAAGCGAGCGCACAGGCTTTGCCTAAACCAACGATGCCGGGGACGTTGAGCGTGCCGGAGCGCATGCCGCGCTCGTGGCCGCCGCCGTCGATGATGGCGGAAATCTGAACCCGCGGATTCTTGCGGCGAACGTACAACGCGCCGACGCCCTTGGGACCATACATTTTGTGTCCAGAGATCGACATCAGGTCGATGTTCTGTTTTGTCACGTCGATGGGCACTTTGCCCACCGCCTGCGTGGCGTCGGTGTGGAAGATGATGCCGCGCTCGCGACAGAGCTTGCCAATCTCGGTGATGGGTTGCAACACGCCGATCTCGTTGTTCGCGGCCATGATGGTGACCAGGATCGTCTTGTCATCCATGGCTCGCTTCAGGTCGTCGAGATCAACCAGTCCATCCTTCTGAACCGGCAGATAAGTGACGCGATAGCCGTATTTTTCCAGGCGCTTGCAGGTATCGAGTACAGCCTTGTGCTCGGTGACCGCGGTGATGATGTGATTGCCCTTCTCGCGGTACATCTCGGCCACGCCTTTGATGGCGAGGTTGTCACTTTCGGTGGCGCCCGAGGTGAAGATGATTTCCTTGGTGGTGGCGCCGATCAGCTTCGCGATGCGCTCGCGAGCCGTCTCCACGCCTTCTTCGCCGGCCCAGCCGAACGAGTGATTGCGGCTAGCGGCGTTGCCGAACTTTTCCATAAAATAGGGCAGCATCTCCTCCAGCACCCGCGGATCCATGGGCGTGGTGGCGTGGTTGTCCATATAAATGGGCAGCTTCACTCCCTGGGGAGCGGTGTGCTGCGTTACCGGAAGTTGCTGGGGGACCTTTACATCCGAGCTCATGATTGCTTTCTCCTACCTTGTTAATTGCTCAAATTTGCGTCTGCTTGCTAAACGATCGTTACCAGTTCGGCCGCCTTGGTTGAGGCGCTTCCAGATACTTCCGGTTCTTCCCGCATATGTGAGATCTTGATGCGTTTCAGCACGGCTTCGATGCTCTCATTTACCTTGCGCAACGGTTCGCGGATGTTGCAGCGGTTGCTCTGACCGCACTCCCCGCGAACGGTGACACAGGACGTAATGAACAAAGGGCCGTCGATAGCCTGAATCACCTCGAAGGCCGAAATTGTGTGCGCGGCGCGCGCCAGCCTGTAGCCGCCGTTAGTACCATGCTGCGATTGCAACAAGCCGGACTTGACCAGCCGCTGCAGAATCTTAGCCAGGGCTTCGGGCGGGATGCCGAAAGAATCGGCAACGTCTTTAGCGCTGGCGCTTCGAGTTCCCTCGTGAGCGTGGTCGGCCAGATGTTTCATGGCCATTAGCGCGTAATCCGCCTTTTTGGTTAACTTAAGCATCGTTGTCCGGAACACCCTGGTCCGGGTACCGATTCTGAGAGCAGGCTCGGACTGAATTCCGACCTTTTCTGTCGTAATTCATTCTATGTTCATCGGCCGGGATTATGCAAGCCCTTACAGGCAAGCGGGAGAAGTGACATTGAATGGTAACTATCAGCGATTGAGTGGCTTAGGCCTTGGCGATGATTTTGGTCGGAATTCCAAGAATCCGAGACGTCTTAAGCCGGCCGATTGTTGTGGACAGGAAAGAAATTCACCGAAGCGCAACGTTGGGGGACTTGACAAGTGGCAAAGCAAGGCTAAAATACCGGGAAATTCCCACGAATCCGTTCCTCCGCGAATTCGATGAGGGCATTGCTTCCCGACTTATGACCTCCAAGCCGTTCTCGCATCCTCAAAACGCAGGCAAGCAACCTTGCAAACATCCGCGCGTGCAAATCGTGAGCCGTGAAGAAGATGCTGAGTTCGTGGAGTGCCTTGAGTGCCGGGAGATCTTCGAAGCCAGCGAGCTCAAGGACATGAGCATCGAGGAGAGCGCCGAAGGCGAAGCCCAGGAATCATAGCGCAAGGCGCGCCCATCTGATCCCGCGAGAGCACCATGGTAACCACGCTTGTTCGATTCAGGCTTGTCCCCGGCGGAAGGCCTCTGCTAGTCTGCGGGCCGGGGGCGTGCATTCCGCACGTTGCAAACTCATGCCTGCGGTGGCTCTGGTCGTCGACGATTCGATGCTGATCCGCTATACCGTGTGCCGCTTTCTGGAAGAGCGCGGCTTTGCGGTGGAGTCGGCCACGAACGGCGTGGAGGCCTTGCAGATTCTTGAGCGGGTGCACCCTGACCTGATCTTTACCGACATGCAAATGCCGAAGATGTCTGGCAGCGAACTGATCACCGCGCTGAAGAAGAACCCGGCGACCGCTAGCATCCCCATTATTATTGTCGCAGGCCGCGCCAGCGGCTTCGACGAAAAGGAAAAACGCGCCAACTTCGCCATCTACAAAGACATCGACATCCAGGGCCAGCTCGAAAAGGCGCTGGATGCAGTGATGGGGAAAGGCCACGCGCAAGGGGCTGAAAAGTAGGCGGCGTTAAGGCTAGCGTAAAGTTAGACTTGCCTCGGCTGAAAAATCCATCGGCGCAAAATCCTTCGCCAGGAACTTGGGATACGCCGCTGCTGCAATCATGGCGGCGTTGTCTGTGGAAAGCGGCCGCGAGGGGAAATACACGGGCAAGCCGTCCTCGGCGCCGCTCTGCTCAAATGTCTTGCGCAACTCGTTGTTGGCTGCCACTCCGCCCGTAACGAAGAGTGTAGCCACGTCGTAGGCGCGCGCGGCCGCAAGAGTCTTGCCCACCAGATCCTCAACGATGGCGCGCTGAAATGACGCGACCAGATCGAGCGTCTTCTTATCGCAATTTGCCAGATAGGCCTCCAACTTAGGTTTAGGAACGTTGGCCAAGGCTTTGCGGCGCGCTTCGATGGAGTGGCGCAGGTCGTGAATCTCGACATAGCGCAGGACGGCAGTCTTGATGCCGCTGTAGGAAAAGTCAAAGCGCGGGCGATCGCTCTCGTCTTGTTTTTGCCCCTGGTGGTCCCGACGATCGCGGTGCTTGATCTGTGCAGGCAGGAACTTCACCGCAGTCGGATCGCCGTGCGACGATAGCCGGTCGATGATGGGGCCACCGGGATAGCCCAGGCCTAGGAGTTTCGCGACTTTGTCGAAAGCTTCGCCCGCGGCGTCGTCGCGAGTGTGGCCGATATTTTCGTACGTCCAACCCTTGTGCTTCTGCGCTGCCAGATACAGGTGAGTGTGTCCTCCTGACACAACCAGAGCGAGCACGGGAAATTGCAGCTCGTGGTTGCCCTTCTGCCGCTCTTCCAGCAGAACCGCGTGGATGTGTCCCTCGAGATGGTTGACCGCAATCAACGGCTTGTCGAGGGCAAAGGCCAGCGCCTTGGCATAGCTGATGCCTACCATCAGCGCTCCGGCGAGCCCGGGACCTTGCGTGACCGCGATCGCGTCCACGGAGTTGTAAGTCCGATTGGCTTCAGCCAGCGCTTGCCTGACTACGGGAACGATCGCCCGCAGGTGCTCACGCGACGCCAACTCGGGCACGACTCCGCCAAAAGGCTGATGCGTCGCGATCTGCGAAGCCACCACGTTCGAGATGAGTTGCTCGCCCGAGCGCACTACGGCCGCGGCGGTCTCGTCGCAGGAACTTTCGATGCCCAGGATGTAGGCGTCTGGCATAATCAGTTTTAGTTTCGAGTGCCTGGTTTCTAGCTTAATTCAAAACCTCTGCGACCGCTCGATTGCCGAGGGCCAACGGCAACATGCTGAAAGAACTTTCTATCTCGATCATCAAAAGCCTCCGCCAGCAGGGCTTTCCCGCCTACCTGGCGGGCGGATGCGTGCGCGATCTTCTGCTGCAGCGCGAGCCCGTGGACTACGACGTGGCAACCAGCGCCACGCCAGAGCAGGTGATGGAGATCTTTCCTGACACCTACGCCGTGGGGGCGCAGTTTGGTGTGGTGCTGGTACCTCTGCCAGAGGAACTGCGAGCGGGCGGCGGGAATGCGACGCCGAAAGCCCAAGCCGTGGAAGTGGCGACCTTCCGCAGCGATCTCGGCTACTCCGACGGACGGCGCCCCGATGAGGTGCGATTCAGCCAGGATCCGCGCGAAGACGTGGCCCGCCGCGACTTCACGATCAACGGCATGATGCTCGAACCGGTAAGCGGCGAAGTGCTCGACTTTGTGGGCGGACGCGAAGACCTCGAAGCAGGCATCATTCGCGCCATCGGCGACCCTGAGCTGCGTTTCGCGGAAGACAAATTGCGCATGTTGCGGGCGGTGCGCTTTGCGGCGCGCTTTGAGTACGACATCGAGGCGGAGACGCTGGCGGGAATACAGCGCCGGGCACACGAAGTCCAAATTGTGTCGCGCGAGCGAGTTCGGGACGAACTCGCCAAGATGCTTACCGAAGGCCATGCTCGACGCGCCTTTCTACTGCTGGATGAGAGCGGTCTGCTCAAGGAAGTGCTGCCGGAAATCTCGGCAATGAAAGGAGTCGAGCAGCCGCCTGAGTTTCATCCCGAGGGCGACGTGTTTGTGCACACGCTTCTACTACTGGAGAACCTGCCGCATCCTTGCTCGCCCACACTGGCCTGGGGCGCGCTGCTGCACGACGTGGGCAAGCCGGCGACATTCCGGGTGGCCCCCGATCGCATCCGTTTCGATAATCATGTGGATGTGGGCGTCAAGATTGCCGAGGAAATCTGCGGGCGCTTGCGTTTCTCCAACGACGATACGAAGCAGGTGCTTGCCCTGGTCGACAACCACATGCGCTTCGGGCATGTCGGGCGCATGAAGGAGTCGACGCTGAAGAAATTCCTCCGCATGCCCAGCTTCGATGAACATCTCGCATTGCACCGGGCCGACAGCCTGGCCAGCCACCGAAATTTGAGCACCTATGAGTTCATCCGAGAGAAGCTCTCCGAAATTCCGCCGGAGAAGATTCGCCCCGTGGCTTTGGTGACCGGTGACGACTTGATCGCCGCCGGATATGCGCCGGGGCCCATGTTCCGCGAGATTCTGGAGGCCGTGGAAGATGCTCAACTCGAAGGACGACTAAGCTCGCATGACGCGGCGCTCGAATTCGTCAAGAGCGCCTTCCCACTCCCCGGTACCAGCTGAGAGCAATATTTCTTGGCGAAATCCACAGCTGGTCTCGCTGCCTAACCGGCTCCACCCAATCTCCATGCCTGCAACTGGAGTGCTAGAATCGAAATCTCTGGTCGCACGAGATAGCTCACTCTCTGTTAAGCGCGAGGAACTTCATTGGAGCAGGCAGGCGCGGGATTGGAAAAGATTGTGGTCGGCTCGCTGCGACGCGTGCCGCAGGGGGAAGCCCCGCTGCTCGCGTGGCCGCTGGTTTGCGGGTCGGTGGTGGCCGAGCGCACACGAGCTCTGGAGTTTGCCGGTGCAGTCCTGCGCGTCGAGGTTCCCGATGCCGGGTGGAAGCGTGAGATGCAAGGCCTTGCTCCACGTTACCTGGCGGCATTGAATCGCTATGCCGGCCAAAAAGTAGAGAGGATCGAGTTCGTGATTCGACAGGGATGAGCGGTCCCGGTTTTTCAGGCACATTTTTCCGGCACACGAGTCTCAGAACATGAAAGTGACAGAAAAGGACGTGACCTACGTCGCCGATCTGGCCAACCTGGAGCTCTCCGGGGAGGAGCGCGCCGCCATGGTGCGCGATCTGAACTCGATTCTCGATTACATCGAACGGCTCAACGAACTGGACACGTCGAACGTCGAACCGATGGCGCAAGTGTCAGACCGCTACGGCGTCGACGAGTCCAAGCAGGGCAGCGCGAGATTCGCGTACGCCAGTCGCGAGGATGTGCCAGAGGGATTGCGCAAGTCCCTGCCACAGGAAGTCGCGCTGGAGAACTCACCCGATGCGGACGGCACTTTTTTTCGCGTGCCGAAAGTCATTGAAAGATAGGGAGGAGGGTCTGTGTTCCACGAATTACCAGTTCCTCCGAGCGCTCGCTCGGACAAGGATGCGCAGGAGTTGGTGCGAGCGTGGGCAGCGCATGGGGGACTGCACTGCAGCCTCAACGTGGACAGTTGGGGTGACACAGAACGAACCGCCTGGGGAATCCTGCTGACAGACGTGGTTCGACACGTCGCAAATGCCTTGAACGAAGCCAAAGGATGGGACAAGGCTGAGACCGTTCAGGAAATCAGGCGTGTGTTTAACGCGGAGCTTGACGAGCCAACGGCTGACCCGTCAGGTCAGTTCCACACCCATTGATGAATCCGACGTCGCTCACAATTGATTCCGCCCGCTCGGCCGTGCAGGAGCGCAAGACGACCGCGCTCGCGCTCGCCGAGGCGCACTACGCACGCATACAGAAAGAGGATGGGCAGATCGGCGCTTATCTTACGTTGTCGAAGGAGCGAGCACTGGAGCAGGCGGATCGGATTGACCGCATGGCCGCCGAGGGCAAGCCGTTGCCACCGCTGGGCGGCGTCCCCGTGG
>Ga0210400_10004590_pt1 | contig 11939 bp, 10 predicted proteins | sample IncBWH26MmetaG_FD_155456 | JGI IMG/M metagenome (GOLD analysis project Ga0210400, IMG submission 155456) | Forest soil microbial communities from Barre Woods Harvard Forest LTER site, Petersham, Massachusetts, United States - Inc-BW-H-26-M | ecosystem: Environmental > Terrestrial > Soil >...
CGGGCAATAGCCATCAGTTCGTCGTGCAGCTCATCGCTGTCAGCGTGACGGTTGTGCTGGGACTCGGCATGTCGGGCGTGATCCTCGGCGCGATGCGGCTGGTCATGCCGCTCCGGGTGAGCGTCGCCGATGAGATTCGCGGGTCGGATCTGAGCGAGCACGGGGAAGAGGCGTACTACGGCGAGGACATCAATGCCCTGGCCGGGCGTGCGATCTCGCTCAGCGACAGTGTGCTGATTCCCGCGTCTGAGGTTGGGCGGCCGTCGTCAACGACGCCGTCCAAGCCAGTCAGCTCGATTTCTTCTTGAAGACGCCGAGGCGGTCCAGGAGCCAGGTCCCTGGAATGATGAACAGCGGTGTCAGGAAGGCGCCGAGGAGAATGTTGATCCAGAGGAGCGCCGTATAGAAGGCGCCAAGGGCGAGCCCGACCCAGAGGGTGCCGAGAGGACCGTGGTTTTCCATGGGGCTATTATAACAGGTGTCGAGTCGGCAGTGGAGGCCGCGCTCGGGGCGTTCGGAGGGCCGGTCGTCCTGGCGGTATCGGGCGGGGCCGACTCGATGGCGCTGCTGCACATCGTGGCTGAGGTGGCGCCCGAACGGATCGCGGCGGTCGCGACGTTTGATCATGGCACGGGTCCGGCCGCGAGGGCGGGCGTGGCGCTTGTCCGGCGCGAAGCCGGGCGGCTGGGCCTCGACTTCGTCGCGGGAAAAGGGACGGGAAGGGCCGAGAGTGAAGCTGAGTGGCGTGCCGCGCGCTGGGCGTTCTTGCGGCGGGTTGCGAACGAGCGCGAGGCCCGTGTAGCGACCGGGCACACGCGCGATGATCAGATCGAAACGGTGGTGATGCGCGTGCTGCGCGGGGCCGGGGCGCGGGGGCTCGCGGGCCTGGATACTGACTCGGACATCGTACGGCCATTACTGGCGGTCGACCGGGCGGTGGTGTCGGCGTATGCGGGGGAATGGGTCGAGGATCCATCAAATGCGTCGACCAAGTACCTGAGAAATCGCGTTCGGCGAGAGCTGTTGCCGGCGATCCGGGCGGTACACCCGGAGTTTGAGGGCGCGTTGCTGGAGCTTGCCGGGCGGGCCGCCACGTGGCGGCGAGAGCTAGAGAGCCTGGTGACGGCGCGATGCCCCGTGCGGCGGACGGCCGACGGCCTGTCGGTTGCCGTTGCCGATTTGGCCCAGTATGATGAGCGGACGGTGGCCGTCGTCTGGCCGGTCATTGCGGCGCGCGCCGGGGTCACGCTCGACGCGAAAGGGACGTCGCGACTCGCGGCGTTTAACTCCAAGGTTGGTGGGACTATACAGCTCGCGGGCGGAGTGGAGGTCGTGCGGTCGCGATTCCTGTTCGTGATTCGGCCGCTGTGGTAGTCGATCCGCGACTCGGCGGATGCCCGGTCAAGCGGGTGGTGTTCGACGAGAGCACGATCGCGGCCCGGGTCGGCGAACTCGGGGCGGAGATCACCGATTATTATAAGGATGGGGAGCTATTGCTCCTCGGATTGCTCAAGGGGAGCGTGATCTTTTTTAGCGACCTGGTCCGCAGGATCGCGCGCCCGCTGCAGGTGGATTTCCTGGTTGCCTCGAGTTACGGGCAGGGGACGGAGTCGAGTGGAATCGTACAGCTCGTCTACGACCCGGAGACGCGAATCGAGGGGAAGCACATTCTCGTGGTTGAGGATATTGTCGACTCAGGTCGGACGTTAAGCCGCCTAATGGGCGTGCTGCAGGAGCGCCGGCCGCGGTCGTTAGATGTGTGCGCATTGCTTCACAAGCACGTGGCCACCGAGTTGCAGTGGCCGGTGCGGTTCGTCGGATTTGATGCACCGCACGAGTTTCTGGTCGGGTACGGATTGGATCATGCGGAAAACTTCCGCCATTTGCCGTACATCGCGAGCTTGATGTAAAGAGGTCTGAATGCCTGTATTGCCGTCGCCACCGTCGAACAACAATAACAACAACAAGAAGAAGTTCAGCTGGGGGAGCTTTTCCAAGACGCTCTCGTTCTGGCTGCTCATCATCTTGATTCCGGTGGCGTTTATCGAGTTTTCCAACGCGCGGAGCGATCCGGCGCCGCCCATTATCTACTCCGACTACGACCGCGAGCTGCAGCACGACAACGTCAAGTCCGTGCAAATTCAGGCTGGGCGGCAGATTCTCGGAGAGTTCAAGAACAAGGTCGAGATCGACGGCAAGGACATGCAGAAGTTCACCGTGAAGCTGCCGGTGGAGAACTCCGACGACGAGCTCGATCGGTTGCGGGCGCATAACGTGCGCATCGAGGCCAAGGGCGAGAGCCCGGGCATCAGTGTGTACGTGATGAACTTCCTGCCGTATTTGTTCATCATCGGGCTCTGGATCTTCCTGTTCCGGCAGATGCAGGCTGGCGGGGCGAAGGCCTTTTCATTTGGGAAATCAAAAGCCAAGCTGCTGACGGGCGACACGCCGAAGGTGACGTTCGCCGATGTGGCCGGGGCGGATGAGGCCAAGGTCGAGCTGCAGGAGATCATCGAGTTCCTGAAGGACCCACAGAAGTTCACGAAGCTCGGCGGTCGGCTCCCCAAGGGCGCGCTGCTCGTGGGACCCCCAGGCACGGGGAAGACGCTGTTGGCGAAAGCCGTTGCCGGCGAGGCCGGTCGGCCGTTCTTCTCGATGTCAGGCTCGGACTTTGTCGAGATGTTCGTCGGCGTCGGGGCGAGCCGTGTGCGCGATCTGTTCGAGCAGGGGAAGGCGCACGCGCCGTGCATCATTTTCATCGACGAGATCGATGCCGTTGGCCGGCACCGCGGCGCGGGGCTTGGCGGCGGGCACGACGAGCGCGAGCAGACGCTGAACCAGCTCCTCGTGGAGATGGATGGGTTCGAGTCGAACGAAGGCGTGATTCTGATCGCGGCCACCAACCGGCCGGACGTGCTCGACCCGGCGCTGCTCAGGCCAGGTCGGTTCGACCGGCAGATCGTCGTCGACGCACCCGATCTCAGGGGGCGCGAGGGCATTCTGCGCGTGCACCTGCGGAATAAGCCGGTGGCCGAGGATGTGAACGTGACCACGTTGGCGCGCGGGACGCCGGGGATGGCGGGCGCCGATCTGGCGAATCTGGTCAACGAAGGGGCGCTGTTGGCTGCCCGGCGGAACCATGACAAGGTCTACATGGCCGATCTCGAGGAGGCCAAGGACAAGGTCATGTTGGGCGCCGAGCGCAAGTCGATGGTCATGAAGGACGAGGAGAAGCGGAACACGGCGTACCATGAGGGCGGGCACGCGGTGTGTGCCATGCTTGTCGAGGGGAACGACCCGCTGCACAAGGTCACCATTGTGCCGCGCGGGCGGGCGCTGGGGATCGCGTTCACGCTGCCCGAGGACGATCGGGTGTCGGTCACGCGCCAGCAGATCGAAGCACGGTTGGTGATGACCTACGGTGGTCGCGTGGCTGAAGAGCTGATCTTCGGGCGCGATCGGGTCACGACCGGTGCGTCGAGTGATATCCAGAAGGCGACGGAGATCGCCCGGCGGTACGTCTCGCAGTGGGGGTTGTCGGACAGCATCGGTCCGATCCTCGTTGGGGATAACGAGCAGGAGTTGTTCCTGGGTCGCGAGATCCAGCACCGGCGCGAGGTGTCGGAGAAGACGGCCCAGCTAGTCGATGCCGAGGTGTCGCGGGTGATTTCGGTGGCGTACAACCGGGCCAAGGACGTGCTGACGAGCAACCTCGAGCTCCTGCACACCGTGGCGGCGGCGCTCCTGGATCGCGAGACGTTGACCCGCGAGGACATCGCGGTGCTGATGCGCGGTGAGAAGCTCACACCACGCCCACCGGCGGTTCCACCGGTGCCGCCAGCGTCGGCCGCGCCGGTCCCGGTGACTGAGCCGCGTCGGGCGCCACCCCTGTTTGGCGGTCCGGAGATCGCTCCGGCGTGAGCCAGTGATCCTAGTGTGAGCGACGCACCCGGCAACGTCTTATGGCGGGTCCGGGAGCGGTCGTTTCAGCTCGACCGACCGATCGTGCTCGGCATTGTGAACGTTACCCCCGACAGCTTCAGCGACGGGGGTAACGTTTTTTCGGCCGGCACCGCGGTGTCGCTCGCGGAGCAGCTCATCGCTGACGGCGCCGACGTCCTGGACGTCGGCGGTGAGTCGACCCGGCCGGGTGCCCAGCCTGTCGGGGTCGATGAAGAGATTCGACGCGTGGTGCCCGTGGTCTGGGCGCTGCGTGGGACGTTCCCGCAGGTACCGATCTCGGTCGATACGGTCAAGGCCGTGGTCGCCCGGGCGGTGCTCGATGCGGGGGCATCGATCATTAACGACGTGTCGGGGTTCCGGCTGGATCCCGAGATGGCGGGCGTGTGCGCCAAGGCCAAGGCCGGGGTGGTGTTGATGCACTCGCGCGGGACCGTGAGCGAGATGGCGACGTTCGTGCACGCCAAGTACCGGGACGTGACGGCGGAGGTGTCGGCTGAGCTGCGCGAGCGGGTGGACGCGGCGCTGGCGGCGGGGATCGACGCCGAGGCGATCGTCGTCGATCCGGGGATCGGATTCGCCAAGCGTGCCGAGCACTCGCTGCAGCTGTTGGCGGACCTGCCGCGCATCGCGGCGCTCGGCTATCCGGTGTTGGTGGGCGTATCGCGAAAACGATTTATCGGAGAGATTACCGGCGTGACGATTGCGAGCGAGCGGGACGCGGGGACGATTGGTGCGAATGTCGCGGCGCTGGCGCGCGGGGCGGCGCTCTTTCGCGTCCACGATGTGCGCGGGACGCGGCAGGCGCTCGATGTGGCATGGTCCGTCATCCGGCGTGTGTCGCCGGTGGGGGACTAAAGCGCAGTGGAATTCCTCGATCAGCTGCGCGGCTTGAGCTTTGGGCCCCGCGATGTGCTCGAGATCGGGATCGTCGCGTACGTGCTCTATCGGGTGCTCCTGCTGATTCACGGGACGCGCGCGGTGCAGATGCTGAGCGGCATTGTCGTTCTCGTCTTTGTGTACATCGTGGCGTGGGTGTTCAAGCTCAAGATGATCACGTATCTGCTTGGGCTGATGGCCACGTACGGGGCCTTTGCCGGGGTTGTCATTTTTCAACCCGAGCTCCGGCAGGCCCTGGCGCATCTGGGCCAGTCGCGCGTCACCCGGCTGCTCAGGCGGATGGCGGAGACGGAAGTGGCCGACGAGATCGCCGACGCCCTGGAGCGGCTGACCCGCTCGGGGATCGGCGCGATCATCGCGGTCGAGCGCGAAATCCCGCTCGGCGAATACATCCAGTCGGGATCGGCGTTGAGCGCCAAGGTCTCAGCTGACCTGCTCACGACGATTTTCACGCCGTACTCGCCGCTCCACGATGGGGCGGTGATCGTGCGTGGCGACATGATTATCGCGGCCGGGTGCATTCTGCCGCTGTCGCAGGCGACGATCAGCGACCGGTCGTTGGGCACGCGGCATCGGGCGGCGCTCGGGCTGAGTGAGGAGACGGACGCCGTGATCATGGTGGTCTCGGAGGAGACCGCGCGTCTCTCGATGGCGAGTGGGGGCCGGCTCGACCGATCGGTCACGCCACAGCAAATGCGGGACATCCTGTCGGGGCGGCCGCCGCGGACTACGGCTGAGCACGCCTTAACGCAGGCAGGAGCCTAAGCGTCACTTGCTTCATGGCGTAACTACAGATATTTTCACATGTTATGCCATTTTCTGACCTCGCGGATCGGGTCGCCGAGGTGTGTGCGCGCATTGAGTCGGCTCGTCGGCGCGGCGGACGGCAGCGAGCGGTGACGGTGATCGCCGTGACCAAAACGCATGGAGCGGATGCGGTCGACGCGGCGTGGCGGGCGGGGGTGCATGATGTCGGTGAGAACCGCGTGCAGGAAGCGGTGTCCAAGATGGCTTTGGTCGATGTGCCGGTGCGCTGGCATCTGATCGGGCACGTGCAACGGAACAAGGTCAAGGCGGCCGACCAGTTCGCGATGGTGCATTCGATGGACAGCGCGCGGCTGGCGGATGCGCTCCACGAGATCGGGATGGCGCGCGGGCGGGCCATTGACGCGCTGCTGCAGGTGAATGTGTCTGGCGAAGCGTCCAAGTACGGGTGGTCGCCCGACGATGTGCGGGCGGAGGCGGAGCGGTTGATCGAGCGGCCGGGGGTGCGGGTGCGGGGCGTCATGACGATGGCGCCGCTCGACGCGAACGACGACGAGCTGCGGGCGACCTTTCGCGGGGCGCGGGCGGCTTGCGAGGTGTTGCGCGCGGCTGGGCATCCGGCGGAGGAGCTCTCGATGGGCATGTCAAATGACTACGAGGTCGCAGTCGAGGAAGGCGCGACGATGGTGCGGCTAGGGACAGTTCTCTTCGGATCGAGGCCCTCGTGATCGACGAATCGTTTCATCTGACGCCGCTCGATGTGCGGCGGACGGAGTTCGCGGGCGCGCTGAGAGGCTATGACAAGGCGCGCGTGGACGAGTTCCGGGATCGGGTGGCGAATGAGCTCGAGCGGTTGACACGGATCAACCAGGAGCTCGATGGCAAGGCGAAAGGCTTTCACGAGCAGCTGAAGGCGTTTCGGGAGCGGGACAAGGCGCTGAATGAGGCGTTGGTCTCAGCGCAGCAGTTGCGCGCCGAGACGCGGGATCAGGCGGAACGGGAAGCGCAGCTGGTGCTGCGCGAAGCCAAGGCGGAGGGTGAGCGGTTGATCGACGCGGCGCGTGTAGAGGTCCGGCGGTTGGGGGCGGAGATCGAAGGGCTCGAGCGGGCGCGGCGTGCGTATCTGGCGCAGTTCCGGGATATGGTGGCGCGGCAACTGGCCGAGTTGGAGGCCATCCCAGCGGCAACGGTGGCATCGGTGAATGGGGCTGGCGAGGCGAAGGCGAAGGCCACGCCGGCGCCGGAGTCGCCGACGACATCCGCGCCGCCGCCACCGCCACCAGTCGAAGAGCCGATCACCGGGGGACATCGGGTGTCGGCGCAGACGCCGGCGTGGCTCAATGTGGTACCGAAGGAATGAACGCCCCGGTCGCCGACAGCGCGTCGATGCACGCGACGCAGGAGCATGGCACGGTCATGCCCGACGGGGTCCCGCCGTTTCTGCATACGACCGAGCGGATCTCCGCCGCAGCCGCGGTGGTGCGGGCGCGCTTTTCGCGGCGGCCGGATGCGGCGCTGATCCTTGGCACGGGGTTGGGTGCGCTCGGGCGTGAGATCGACGTCGAGGTGTCGATCGATTACTCCGACATTCCGCATTTTCCGTTGTCCACCGTCGAGTCGCACGCTGGCCGTCTGCTGTGTGGCCGCCTCGGCGGCCGGACTGTTCTTGCGATGCAGGGGCGGTTTCATCGGTACGAGGGCTACTCGCTCCAACAGGTCACGTTTCCGATCCGCGTGCTTCGGGCGCTGGGGGCCGAGACGTTGATCGTCTCGAACGCCTGCGGCGGGATGCGCGCGGATTGGGCAGCCGGCGATCTCATGCTGATCGCGGACCACATCAATCTGCTCGGTGACAATCCGTTGATCGGGCCCAACGACGCGTCGCTGGGACCGCGGTTCCCGGACATGTCGGACCCCTACGACGCCAAGCTGCGCACCCTGGCGCGCGCGGTCGCGGGCGAGCGTGACCTGACGCTGCGCGAGGGTGTGTACGTCGCGGTGACGGGTCCCAACCTCGAGACGCGCGCCGAGTATCGGATGCTGCAGACCATCGGTGCCGATGTGGTGGGGATGTCGACGGTGCCCGAGGTGATTGTCGCGATCCACGGCGGCATGCGCGTGCTCGGGATCTCGATCATCACCGATGTCTGTCTTCCGGATACGTTGACGCCGACGACTGTCGAGGAGATCCTGACGGTCGCGGGCGGTGCCGAGCCCAAGCTCACGGCGCTGGTCCGCGGGGTGCTGGAGCGCCTGTGACTGCCGTCGATCCAATGTCCGTGATCTATCGGCCACTGCCGGCCGATCGCCGGATGGTCGAGGAGGACCAGCTCGCGCGGTGGACCGAGGAGCGTCTGTTCGAGCAGCAGCTGGTCGAGAGCGCCGGACGCCCGACGTTCATCTTCTACGAGGGGCCGCCAACGGCCAACGGCCGGCCGGGGATCCATCACGTGTTCGCGCGAACGGTGAAGGATCTGTTCTGCCGTCACCGGGCGATGCGCGGGTACCACGTGCCGCGGAAAGCCGGCTGGGACACGCATGGGTTGCCGGTCGAGCTGGAGATCGAGAAGCAGCTCGGCATCAAGGGCAAGCCTGACATCGAGAAGCTTGGCATCGAGCACTTCAACCGCCTGTGCCGCGAGAGCGTCTGGAAGTATCGCGGCGAGTGGGAGCGGCTGAGCGCGCGCATCGGGTATTGGCTCGATTACGAGCGGCCGTACGTCACGTACTCCAACGACTACGTCGAGAGTGTGTGGTGGGCGCTGGCGGAGCTGCATCGCCGTGGGCTGTTGTTCAACGGGCACAAAGTGCTGCCGTATTGCCCGCGGTGCGAGACGGCGCTGTCGAGCCACGAGGTGGCGCTCGGCTACAAGGACGTCGAAGACCCGAGTGTCTACGTCGCCCTTGATCTGGGCGATGATCGACGGATCCTGGTGTGGACGACGACGCCGTGGACGCTGGTGTCGAACGTGGCGTTGGCGGTCCACCCGACGCTGGACTATGTCGAGCTCCGGCGTCGCACGGGCACCGATCGGCGTACGTTGATTCTGGCCGCGGCGAGGGCGGCCGCCGTGCTCGGCGAGGACTACGAGACGCGGTGGGAGAGCATCACGCGGTTCCCGGGGTCTCAACTCGTGGGGCTCGGCTATCGCAGGCCGATCGACTGGGTGCCGTATCCCGAGACGGGGAAGCACGAGGTGATCGTCGGCGAGTCGTTTGTCACCGCCGAGGACGGGAGCGGCGTCGTGCACATGGCCCCGGCGTTTGGCGCCGATGACTATGCGGCGGGGCGCAAGTATGGCTTGGCGTTCTTGCAGCCGGTCAACGCGCGGGGTGAGTTCCCTGAGGGGATGCCTGTGGTCGGCGGCCTGTTTATCAAGCGCGCCGACGAGCCGATCATCGCGTATCTGCGTGAGCGGGGGCTCCTGTGGAAGGCGCAGCGGTTTGAGCACTCGTATCCGCACTGCTGGCGGTGTGGGACGCCGCTGCTCTATTACGCGCGGTCATCGTGGTTTGTGCGCACGACCGGGGTGCGCGATGCCATGCTCGAGCGGAACGGGGTGATCGATTGGCATCCGCCGGAGGTCGGGACCGGTCGGTTTGGTGAATGGCTCTCGGGGAACGTCGATTGGGCGATCTCGCGCGATCGGTACTGGGGGACGCCGCTGCCACTGTGGGTCTGCGACACCACGGCGGCGCACGTCGAGGCCATCGGGAGCTACGAGCAACTGTCGGCCAAGGTCGGGCGGACGTTGGGGGCCGAGTTCGACCCTCACAAGCCGTTCGTCGATGCGTTGACGTGGCAGTGCTCACACTGCGAAGGGCAGAGCGCTGGCACGATGCGTCGTGTGCCGGAGGTGATCGACGCGTGGTTCGATTCGGGATCGATGCCGTTTGCGCAGTGGCACTATCCGTTTGAGCACCGTGAGACGGTGGCGCGGCAGTTCCCCGCCGACTTCATCGCGGAAGGCGTCGATCAGACGCGCGGCTGGTTCTACTCGCTGCTCGCGGTTGCCACCACGCTTGGCGATGCGCTGCCCAACAACACGGGAGCGTCGCCGTACAGGAGTGTCGTGGTGAACGACCTGGTGCTCGACGCGAACGGCCAGAAAATGAGCAAGAGCCGCGGGAACGCCACCGATCCATGGGCGGTGATCGACCGCCACGGCGCCGATGCGGTGCGGCTCTTTCTCATCGCGTCGAGCCAGGTGTGGATTCCGCGGCGGTTCGATGAGGAGGCACTGCGGAAGACGGCCGGCGGGTTCTTGACGCTGCTGCGCGAGCTGTACTCGGGCGTGTTCGCGCAGTTCGCCAACTTTGGGTGGACGCCGTCGGAGCTCGATCCGCCGGTTGCGGAGCGGACGCCGCTTGACCGCTGGGTGCTGTCGAGACTGGCCGCGGTCGAAGCCGAGGCTGACGCGCGATTGACGGATTTCGACGCCACGCTGGCGGTCCGTGCGGTGATGGATTTCGTGGAGAACGACGTCTCCAAGTGGTACGTCCGCCGGTCGCGACACCGGTTCTGGGGCGACGATCGGGCCGCGTTTGCGACGCTGCACGAAGTGCTCGTGGTGACCTGCCGGCTGCTGGCCCCGATCACGCCATTCGTGACGGACTGGATACACCGGGAGCTCACCGGGACATCGGTGCACCTGTCATCATACGTGCGCTCCGACAGGGGCTCTGACAAGGCGGCGCGCGATGTCCGGCTGGAAGAGGCGATGGAGGACGTGCGGCAGCTCGTCGCACTTGGCCACGCGGCGCGGGACGTGGCGGAGATCAACACCCGCCAGCCACTGTCGAGAGTGGTGTGCGTTCTGCCGCGGGGGTCAGCGGTGGAGTCGCTCGTGCCGTTGCTGGAAGCCGAGTTGAACGTGAAACGGGTAGAATTCCTGTCCTCGGCCGACTCGCTGGTGACGCTGACAGCGAAAGCGAACTTCCGTGCGTTGGGAAAGAAGTTCGGCAAGCTGACGCCCATCGCCGCGGACGCCGTCGGTGGTCTGCACAGCAAGGATCTTCGACTGATCCAGCAAGGTGGCCATGTGGCGATCAACGTTGAAGGACGGGACTACCAGATCGATCTGGATGATCTCACGATCAGCCATCAGGCGGCCGGCGACCTGGTAATCCAAGAGGCGCGGGGCTATGTCGCGGCACTCGACGTGACGTTGACGCCGGCGCTGGTCGACGAAGGATTGGCGCGGGAAGTCATTCGCGGGGTACAAGGGTTGCGAAAGGACAGCGGGCTGGCGATTAGCGACCGGATCCGGCTGGCAATCTGGGGTGATGCGGGCGTGGAGGCCGCGGTCCGGACACACCAGGAGTGGATTGCGGGAGAGGTCCTGGCCCGCACGCTCATTGTGGGAGAGGCGGCATTTGACGCGAGGCGTACCGTCGACCTGGATGGCCGGGCGGTGCATTTCGCCTTGACTAGGGAAGTGGAACCATGACGTCACCGACGACTACCGGCGTGAAGAAGGCCAAGCCGATGTCCAAGAAGCAGCTCGGTCACTTTGAGAAGCGACTGCTCGAGGAACGGAAGCGCGTGATCAAGGAGCTTGGGGGCTACAGCGAGGCCTTTGGCGCGACGATGCAGAACTCGGACGGCGATCTGAGCTCGTATTCGTTCCATATGGCCGACCAGGGCACCGACGCCATGGAGCGGGAAAAGGCGTTTTTGTTCGCCAGCCAGGAAGGGCGGTTTCTGTGGCACATTGACGAGGCGCTCCGCCGACTCTACCGGTCGCCAGAAACGTTTGGTCGGTGCCATCAGTGTGGCGAGGAGATCGCGTTTGATCGGCTCGACGCACTGCCGCACGCCAGGTTCTGCATCTCTTGCAAGCAGCGCGAGGAAGATGGAAAGAAATAGCAGCAACAACCGTTTGTTTTGGGGGACTTTCGCGACGGTCGTGGCGCTCGATGTCGCGACCAAGCTCGTCGCCGTCTCGGCCCTCGTGCCGCGGCAGCTGCCGCATGCCGTCCTCGGCGAGGCGGTACGGTTCACGCTGGTTTTCAACCCCGGGGCGGCGTTTGGCCTCTATGTCGGGCCGTTCTCGCGCTGGGTGTTTCTCGCGCTGACGCTCGGCGCCCTCATCATTCTGGGCCGCCTCTACCAGATCACGCGGTCCGGCGATTTGCCGCGGGTGTTGTCGCTCGGGCTGGTCTGTGGCGGGGCCGTCGGGAATCTCATCGATCGTATTCGATCACCGATTGGGGTGGTGGATTTCATCGACGTTGGCATCGGCGATCATCGGTGGCCGACGTTCAACGTTGCCGACATGGCGGTGACGGTTGGGGCGGTGCTCCTCGCCTGG
>Ga0210400_10004592_pt1 | contig 11938 bp, 11 predicted proteins | sample IncBWH26MmetaG_FD_155456 | JGI IMG/M metagenome (GOLD analysis project Ga0210400, IMG submission 155456) | Forest soil microbial communities from Barre Woods Harvard Forest LTER site, Petersham, Massachusetts, United States - Inc-BW-H-26-M | ecosystem: Environmental > Terrestrial > Soil >...
CTGTCGGAAGTTGTTATGGTGGAATTGAGCGTTTGAATTCCCGTCAGGACACCGCCAATTGCGTTCTGGATCGTGCTGGTGATGGTGGTCAACAGCGTGATGATGTCTGTCAGCCCCGCGGCCCGCGCGGTGCCCGGCAATAAGCAGAGCGCGACGACCAAGACTGCCAGGAAACGCTTGTTCGCGGCGGCTCTCGATCGTATTCTGCTTATCGCGGCTCGAAAATACTTCTTCATCTGGCTACTCCTTTCGATACTTCTCCTGAGATTTCGTCCGGCAAAGGATCCACATCGGCCAGACCAAACGGGAATCTCTCTGCCAGTTGGATATATGACTCAATCAGAGGCACTCCTTTGCGCCGTTCCAACCACCAGGACCGGTACAGTCGCTCGCGCGCGTAAGTTGTCATAATCCAGTAGTCAGCCGGAGTCGGCGACATGCGGATCGTGTGCGTGGTCTCAGCCTTTTCGCCGATTACGATCAGCGCATCGGCGCTCTTACCCTTAATCGGCGCGCTGAAATGCTTGATCTGGTTCAATGCCGTCTCGTTCAGGTGCAAGTGCTCCCGAACCGCCGTCAGGTCTCCAGGCTGCTGGCCAACAATCTTGGTCGCGGAATTCTTGACGATCCCAGCGCCGTGGATGCGCGGGTTCGACTCCGTGCCTACGAAGTCTTCCGCCGTTTGGCTGATGCCCCAGACGCTTGCGTTGCGCTTTCTTGCCGTGCGAAACAGTTGAACTACTTCCGGCGCGAGCACCGGCGAGTCGAGCAGAAACCAGCACTCATCAAGTACCGTGATGCTCCTTCGGCCTGCCTTGCCCGAGGCCCGCTGTGCTGTGGCATGAGCAATCAGGAGGCTCATCGCGGTCTCAAGCCGTGGATCATCGCTCAACTGTTCCACGTTGAAAAAGAGCCAGGGATTATCGAGCGAGATCGTCGTTGGCCGGTCAAAGAGCTTCGCGTAGACGCCCTTTTCACCGGTCCAGCTGCGCAGCTTGATGGCCGCCAGATGCGCCTCGTCCATGACGCGCTCGCTCTTGTCCTCGTCGCGCCACTGCGCCAGTTCGTCGCGCAGATCCGAAAAGGCAGGAATCGGGTTCGAGGGCCGGATAGCCGCACGCTTATACGTCCTTAGGATCGCTTCGGTGATCAGGTTGTCGAGCAGTTCCGTATCTTCGGCACGGCCTTCGCCCAACATGTGCCGCGTCAGGTTCTTCAGGAACGCTACCTGGTCTTTGCTCGGCTCCTTTTCCCCTTCGGTCAGGTCCCACGGATTAAGCGTTTGATCGGTGTCCAGCGACATGGTGATCATCCGACCGCCCATCAGTTCGATCAAAGGCCGGTAGGAGTCGCCGCGCTCAATGATCGAGATCAGTGGGTTATCGCGCGCGGCCATGAGCAGAAATTGCTGGACCATGAAGGTCTTTCCGCCGCCTGATTTAGCCATGACAAGCATGTTCGCGTCGCTCAACCCGGGATCAAACAGGGAGAATGGAATCAGCTGCCGGTACGGAGTCTCAAGCAGGAAAAGCGGAGAGCGCGGCGTGCCTCTCCATGGCATTTCGACCGGCACCAGGTCTGCCGCATTCGAGGTGAGCAGGTCTTGGTCACGCTTGTCACTGTCGGCCATTCCGGGAAGCGAGCTGAAGAAGAGCCGGCGTTTCGCCAAAGTCTCGGTCACAGCCTTCGCGCCATTCATGCGTGCGATGGCATAGAGGAGCTGCTGCCGCCGGTTGTCGATCGTGCGCTCGGCCTGCTCAAGTTCGGAAGTTGTCGCCGCCGGCCGTGAAGTGCGCGTGCCGACCACAAAGCTCAGCTTTGCCGCCTTGACCGAACTCGAAATGATGTCCTGCTGCACCCTGACAAGTTGTTCCTCGGCGACACGGGCCTCTACGTTGATCCGGAAGCCGCCGTTTGAGTCCCGCTGTGCCGCCTGCATCTTGCGCAGTCGGCCCTTATAACCCTTGAGGACCTTCGCCTGGTCGGGAATGGTGATCTGCGCGTTGACGACAATGGGGAAATCAAGACCGATCAGTTCTCTCAACACTCCCGGAAATGTCGCGTCCGGCAGCTCTTTCAGGCTGACAAATGAGTACAGAATCCCGCCTAGATTCAGATACGAGTCAGTCTCGTCGACAATGCTCACGTCGGCGATTTGCTCGCGGGCGCTCGAATACTGGAGTTGCTGGTCATTACGTCGATACGGCCGATTGTCGGCCGCGAGGGGATTCAGCGCTCGCTTGGCTTCAGTAAAGAGTTCATGATCCGTTAGGCGTCGCGCTCCCAGTTCGGCCGCGCCAAGGGTCGTTTCTACGCCACCTAACAGGCTTTCAAACTCCGCCAGCAGGTCCTGGTGCTCCTGCCGCGAGCGCTCAATACACTTTCGCGCCGACAAGCTGAAGAGGTCGCCCTTCGGCTTGAGCGGCTTGCCGATGATGCGGTGGTGCAGAACAGGGTCCCAGATGAAGTAGACATGTAGTATCGGGCGCATGTACGCCCCGGCGTCTTCCTTTCCTCTCCATCGCTCGACCCGGAGTGCATCGAGTTCAATCAATTCGGTTCGTTCACAGCGTTGCCCGGCAACGTATTGTTCAAGCAGGTCCGCAAGGTCTTCGACGACCTCGTACCGGATCTGCACTTTCATGCTTTGCTCGGGCAAAGACCGCAACAATGCTTCGAGCATCAGCTTGCCGCGGTCGCGGCCTTCGTCACTGGCAAAGTATGAAGTCAGACCCTTGAGTTCATAGCCAGCCACGAATGCGCCATTTGTGCGAACCAGAACGTTGTCGAGGTAGTCGCGCACCGGAAGCTGTTCGCAAAGCGCCGGGTCCTGGAGCTTTCTTTCGTATTGTTCGAGCGTGACAGGCATCGTCTACTTCTCCCTGATATACCCAGACCGAAGCTCGCGGTCTCGGGCCAGCGCGCAGTATGCTCGCGGTTTCGCATACCAGAAAGCGAGGTCCCTCACGTAGCCGCGCGGCTTGCCGTACTTGAAGGCCATCAGCAGTGGCACCATGAAGAGCGGCACCCCGTACTGCAAAACCAAGTTCATCGGCATTCCGGCGATTTCTCCGCCAACGAAGTGACCGACGACATTCATCACGGCCGCTGCCCCGAGCACAATAAATAGGTCTTCAAATTCCAAATACATGAAAGTCACCCGTGTCTGAAGGTTCCGATTCACTGGCGTTACTTGTAACGGCATCGCTCAACTCCTTGGTTTAGGGCACGCCCGCCGTGCCATGTTGAATCCAGAATTCTCCCAGCCGCAGCAGTCCCGACAATCCGAACGAACACATTGCCGCAACAAGATTTCGCACCCATGCCTCGCCGACAGTCATTCTTTCCAGCAAACCGGCGTAATGCGTTACCGCCAGCACCACCTGCAATACCCCGTAAAGCGGCAGCAGGACATTGCCCACCCAGTTCACGAGCGTCAGAATCGAGATCCAGTACCGGTCAGGATTGTTCCAGGCGGCTTGGTTGCTGAACGATTCGAGGACGCGTAATAGACCCGAGCACATCAATGACGCCAGCGCCGCGTGAGCGAGGTGCTGATAGTGCCTGCCCTTGCTGAAGTGATAGATCGCTGCGGCGCCAAACAGGCCAGCCACGGTCGGCATAATCACATTGGCCACCCAGTTCGTCAGGTTGAGCAGTCCATTCGCAAGATTCACCTTCAGACTCCTTTCCGATCAGCCGACCATGGCCTGGATCAGCTTCCAAATTCCCGAAACGCTTAAGAAAGCCAGCCCCGACGCAACTAGCGGCATGAACGGCCGATGACGCGCATAGTTGAAGATCGCTCCCGCGACTGCCAGGCCGGCAGCTTCCGGCAAAATCGTTCCTGCCAGGAAATTCCACGCCGAAGTAAGCATGTCTGTCGTCGCAAAAGTTGAGCCGCTGTTCCAGCTCTGCATCAACTGCACCGTGCCGGACACCGACAGCAAGAAGATCCCACTGATGATCGACCCGAGTGGGCTGTGTCCGTCCGCTGCATCGAGCGCCGCCTTTAAAATGCAGAACGCGGCGAGTACTGGAATTAGCCGTACGACGACAACGTTCGAAACGAAGCCGGTAAAGCTGGTCTCAACGCTGTTCACCCACCCACTGCTGATGTTCCCGCCCTGGGGCGGCATCGAGATGCCTTGTGCCGCAAACCAGGACAGGAACTGGGGGAGGGTGAGCATGATGACCGACCACAATGCCCAGCGCTGGAATCGGCCTCCGGTCTCGAAATTCACGCCGCCTTCCTGTCGCAACGCCATCCCGGCGAGCACCATCGTGCAGATGGCTACCGGAACTGCCATATCGAACAGCAGCTTCATCAGGTCGACAAGGATTTGCGGCATCGTCATGGTCCTAGACTCCGAAGATCTCCCTATTGCACGCCGGCTGTGCCTTGCGCGATCCAGAACTCAATCAAACGTGTGAGCCCGGACACCACGAGCAGCCCACCTGCGGTGAGTGCCCAGCGCATGGCTCCGCGTCCCTGCGAATACGACACTACGGCCATGACAACCGCGAGCGCGGCACCCACGGGCGCGATTACATTTCCGACCCAGTTAACTAGGTTCAAAACGGTACCTTCAGGTTGGGCTGCGGTTTGTCCCTGTACCGCTTGACCCGTCGCGGGCTGTTGTCCAAGGTTTTGCGCGTAGGACATCAACGGAGAAAGTTGAAGCGAAACAATGGCCAGGAGATAAAGAAGAGCGAAGCGCCTCCGCGTCGCTCTCCAACTCGAAAGTTTCATGCGGGTCCTCTTCTGCGACGCGTTGAATCAATTTCCCGCGTTGCAGGCGAGAACATAAGTCGGTTTCGGATTTCGATCAAATGAGGAGCAAGCCAGTCGGTGTGTTCAAAAGCAAATATGGACCAGGCAATGGAGGGCGAGACGATCTGCAGCCGGTCGTGGTGTTATGAACATTCGTGGTTTCTCAGTGAGACTTATCGGAATGGCAGTTGAGGTGGCGGCCGCTCCAACAAGATATGAGATGAAAATCCGCAGAAATTTGTTCCATCTCATAAGCTGGACATGAATACTCGACGGTAATGAACTGAAACAGCCGGAAGTCTTTCGTCTGAGCGGAAGTTGAACGGCCATTCGCCGGTCGCAAGATGATATGAGATGAAAATCTGCCAAAAATGTGTTCCATCTTATAACTGCTCGCGATTTAATATCGAAGCTGCCACAGGCCTCCGCCAGACCACTTTTTAATGACAATGAGCAGTGCTCTTGCTGATCGGGCTGCTGCAACGGATGAGGGCTGGGGAGTGTCTGAAAGTACCTCACGCAACAGCATCAGACCTCCGAGGATTTATCTCCGCACGTTCGAAATGCCATGACAACGTAAACCGGTGGTGCCACGAGAATCCCAGCCACAGGCCGGTGAGAGGCTGGCTTGTCACGAGCACCCTGTTTGATAGACACTCGGTCGTTGACCGCGGAACGAGTGCCTTGTTGGACATAATGCCACTAGATGACCGCTCGTACAGCGATTTTCTTCCCTACGACGGAAGCCAGGACGAGTTCGACAAACTGCCCAACCAGGTCATTGCGCTGGATATTTGAATTTTTGATCGATGTGAGGAGCTCGTCCCCAGAAAGCATGTCATTAATGTTTTGTGCTTGTTTGGTTCAATTCCTGTTGCAAACGCAAGAGCTGTCGAAGCTGATCCACGCTCTCCGAATTGGCTCCTTGTGCGTCCGGCGTGGAGGCTCTGAAACTCGGAACAGATTTAGACGATTGTTCGAGCACAACATAGATGGGTGTGCCGGCTGAAACGCTGACAACGATACGAGCTGTTACGGCGAGCCCTGATATTTGTTCATCGGAGGCCTGCCCGACATTGTTGCTGACCCGCTCGCGAATAAGGTCGGATTCGCTCAATGGTTGGTTTAGGCTGCCACGCCCGAGAAGCATGGTGCCCGCTTGGCCTATTCCCGATAACGAACGGACAAGTACGTTTTTGCCGGTATGCTTGCCCTCGACCTTGCCTTTAACCGGACTCATCCCGAGATCGGTTGCAGCAGCCTGGATGGGAATAGTGGCTCCGTCTGGCAACATCAGGGAGTCGAATTGGATTCTCATGTAGCCGGAACGGTCCGCCTCCTGGATCTGGCCCACCGCCTTAGCTCCTGCGGGAACAATAATTTCTCCATCGCGTTCATAGTTGTATTCAATCACCGCCAGCACCGGCGTGCGCACCGCCGTGCTAGCTGACGATTCCAGTCGTGCGCGAAGCCGCGTGCCCGTTGGAAGACCCAGCCCGTATTGCGGAACAGCTCCCGGATCTTCACGGTGCTCGGAACCAGACTGCGTCTCTGAAGCAGTTCGCACGAACACGAGCGATGACTTCTCCAATGCCTCGCGCTCGCTCTTACCCGGGTCTCTTGTCTGCTCTACGACGTTCGGCCCCATGCCCGGCTGGTAGGGCGGCGCCTGCCAGGGCTGCTCGCCGAACGGCGGAATGGAGCCTAATGTGCCGGGAGTGTTTTCAGACGGCGTGGGCTGCGCAAAAGTTCTTGTAGGCGTTCTCTTGGTAGCGCTTCGCTCGAGATCCTGCTCGTTCAGATACCCGTTGTGACTTTCTTTGGGAACTGGACGTCCTGAGTCGGTGATCGGGAGCAGGCTTTTGTCGCCCAAAGATGCGATCGCCTGGGATTGCGCGTCTTGATTCCCATTCGCAGCATTGCGTGATGCTTTCTGCGCGCTTCCATTGCGCGGGACGGACGTGTGCGGAGCAGAGACAACAGCAAAGATGAGTAGCGCAAATACGACTGCACCAGCGGCAACAATCACGAACCGGTTCTGTCGGATCTTTTGTCTGGCCCGCAGTTTGGTTCTTGTAGCCAATTCGGCTTCTGCTTCCAGATCCGACGGCACGGTTGGCGCGCTCACCTGCGGTGAAGTTTGGTCTTCCATGATGAGGGTCGCGTGATCGTTTCTGTTTCCATTGTTCTGCGTCATTTCGCACCTCCTTTGGCAGCCGGAACAAAAGACACTGCCGCCAGCACGGGGCGGTCTACCTGTTCGACTTGTGCAACTTGCAGCATCAGCCGTTCCGACGCTGCTTTAAATGCGGGTCTCTCGAACATGGCGACGCCATCGGCCCTCTCGCCAGGCGCCAATTTGCGGGATGTCAGCCGGTAGCTCTTGATGGCCACCGGCTCTGCCTTAATCGCCTTGTGGTGACGGTTCTTCGTCGTATCGTTTAGCTCGATCTGTGGTGGAAGTAACTCGATCGTATTCGCAGAGGCATTGAGCACTGAGAACGCCACTGCGACCTCATCGCCGTTCTTGGTAGAGCGTCCAACACTGACGCGCAACTGCCCGCCTTCCCAATGTGGCGGCTCGGTTTGCTGATCTCGGAGCATGCTTTCCTCTGGACCGATGGCGTCTCGGTGCGGCGGGCTGGTCCCCGGCATTTCCGCCGAGTCGAGGCTTTTTGTCTCCTCGATCACAAAACTGGGATGGCTCGCCTCAATAAAAAAACTGCGCGGCGGTTCGTATTTCAAAACGTAATCGACAGGCCCCGACCGGTCCGCAGCTCCTCGGCTTACCAGCGCCAATGAGACTTCACGGCCTGTCCGAGTTGTGATTAATGCATTGGTGCGAGATGGGCTGGGGGTACTTGGCTTAAAGAAAACTAATTGCGGCTCGGCCTCCGAATGTTCAGCTTTGAATGCACCAGGATCACCAAGGACCACGGAACTGACTGCCTCGGGTAGGCGAACTGACGTCACAAATCCGGGTCGCAATTGGAGGGTGGTAAAGCTCTGTGGGTCCAGATTGAGGCTGAGAATCCTGCCTGGAGGGAGATCGGCTTGTGCAGCCGCGAGGGCGAAGCATGCCAGGGGCCTTATGAGATGAAACAAATTTCGGCAGATTTTCATCGTATATCTCTTTTCTGAGTGGTTTCGGGAATTTCTGTTTTCTCTTGCGCGAACCGCAGGTAAGTGGCTCGCATCCGAGACACATAGGCGACAACATCCGGATTGCGGTATGCGAGACCACGCCTGCTGACAATGTTTTCCCCCGCATAGTAAGCGGCCGACGCCAGCCGCAAGTCACCGTGGAATTTCTGAATGAGCCATGCCAAATAGCGCACACCGCCCGAGACGTTTTGATCGATACTGCAGCGATCACGCACACGGAGACGCTGCGCTGTCATGGGCATGAGCTGCATCAAGCCGACAGCGCCTTTGGGAGAAATTGCGCACGGCCGCCAATTCGATTCGCGCTCGACGACAGCCCGCACCAGCGGCACGGGCACTCGATAGTGTTGAGCGTAAGCCGCAACGTAGTATTCAGCTTCCCGACGTTTTGGCCCGGTTGACGTCTGCGCCCAGCTTGTTGCGGCACATAGGACGAGCAATACGCAGCCCAGGCAGTTCATGCGGCACTCCCTAACGCTTCGCGAGTGTATTGCTGTGCGTCATAGATCAGGCTGGCGAATCCGTCGCGCAGAAGCAGTTTTTTTCTATCGGCCTCGGTCTTGGCCAGCAAGGGCAGCAGAACGTCGCGTAGTTCTGGTGTAACCTGCTCATGCCCAAGGATCTTGAGCGCATCCGCCAAGTCCAGAATCTCCGACACGGATGGCGCTTTCTCCAGGCTCCACCCCCGCAGAGCTTTGGCCAGTCCGGCCAATCCGGCGTGAAACTGTGGACTGGAATCCGGAGTCCTCAGCGCCACAATCTCCGCCTCGCGTTCGGCGCTTGGGTGTTCAACACGCAGGTAAAAACTGCGCCGGCGCAGAGGGTCGCCAATACGCCGTTCCTCGTTGGAAGTGAGCACGACGAAAGGAATGCTGCGCGCCTCAACGGTGCCCAGCTTTGGGATACTGAGCCGCCATACGCTCAAAAGTTCCAACAACATGGCTTCAAAAGCTTGGTCAATTTTGTCAATTTCGTCGATGAGCAAGACGCAAGGCTTTTCCCACAGCAGAGCACGCATAAGCGGGCCCGCGCTGAAGAAATCCTGGCCGTGTAGTTCGGTTCTCAGCGAAGTCCAATCAATATCGCCGGACTTGGCTCTCAACTCGACACAAAGTCTCTGCAGAGGTTCGTCGAACTTACCAATGGCCTTCTCCTCGTTGACTCCTTCGTAGCACTGCAAGCGCTCAACCGTGGTATTCGCAGCGTCTGCAACTGCATACGCCAACTGGGTCTTTCCGCTGCCGGCAGGCCCTTCCAGCAGGAGCGGTTTATGTAGCTGTGCCGACAGGTAAACAGTCGTTGTGGCTATCGAATCTGCGATGTAGCCGCTAGCTCGAAGCCTTTCATCTAGTTCGCTGAGAGATGAGAACACTCGCGCCTCCAACGTTCAGGACCGTCTCAATTCCGGTCTTGCGCGTGAAGAAGCTAAGCCCAAATGAAATTTCGGTCAAATCGCGTTCTTCGGGGGCGCTGCGGTTCACTCCTGGTCCTGCAATTTGACCGAAATGCGGCTCTCCCTTAAATCTCCAACAGCAGCTTTAACTGAGGACAAGAACATGAAGATTGAACCAGCCACTGCTCTTCCACCCGTGGTAATTCCGGAACCGTATATCGACCCTCAAGAGGCGGCGCGGTTCCTCAGTATCAGTGCCAAGACCTTGACACGACTCGCGCGGCAAGGGCTCGTTCCAGCTCATGCAATCGGTGATGGGAGCCGCCGGCGCTGGCGTTTTCTGAAATCCGAGTTGGACACCTGGATGCACGGTCGGCTACATTCAAATCACCACCTGCGCTCTCATCAGGAGGAAACTCATTGAGAAGAGCGCGTTATCAGGAAGGTTGTTTGAGCAGATCGAAGCGAAAATCCGGGGACGTTTGGGAATTCCGATTCCGCGAACGACTGCCAGATGGTCGAAAGAGAATGCGCTGCGTTGTGATAGGCCCGGTGGCACGATACCGGACCAGAGCTGCAGCGCTGCACCAGGTCGAAGTCCTGCGTGCCAACGTCAACCGGGAATTGGTTGATCCACAATCCCCGATCTTAACCACTTTCAAGTCGCTGGTTGACCATTACCGTCTGAAAGAACTGGGAATGGACAGCCACTTAAAAAAGGCTTACTCGACCAAGAGACGGAACGAAACAGTCTTAACGAAGTGGATCGTTCCGCGTTGGGGAGAATATCGGCCGGCCGACATTAAGTCGGTAGCGGTCGAAGAATGGTTGGATGGACTGGTCCACGATCACCGGGAAAAGAATAAAGGGAAACCTTTAGCCAATGGTACGAAGGTGAAGATCCGCAACCTCATGAGCGCCATTTTTCGGCACGGGATGCGGTACGAATTTCTTCCGCGCGTCGAAGAGGCAAACCCGATGAAATACGTCCGGCAAAGCGGGAAGCGGCAGAGCACTCCTGCCGTTCTCGAAGTCGGGCAATTTCAGCAGCTCTTTGCCGCACTAGAGCAAAGGGAACGGACCATGGTGTTGTTGGATTGCGGAAGCGGTCTTCGTCGGGGCGAATTGATTGGTCTCAAATGGAGCGATATCGATTTCGCCAAAAAGCAGATGGATGTCAGTCGCTCGGTAGTCGAAATGGTTGCCGGCGATGTCAAAACCGAAGCGTCAAAGAAGGCGGTGCCTCTGGATGACTTCATGATCGAAGAATTGTTGGCGTGGTACAGCATCACGCCCTACAAGAAGGGTGAAGACTGGGTGTTTTCGAGCGATTCACACCGAGCCGGGGTGAATCGCGGCAAGCAACCTTATTGGCCCTCGACGATCATGCGGCACTTCATCCAGCCGGTGGCCAGAAAAGTGGGCATCGGCTACATCAGCTGGCACACGTTTCGTCATACGTACTCGACACTCTTGCATGCCAACGGGGAAGACCCCAAGGTGGTGCAGGAGCTGCTGCGGCATTCGTCGATCAAGGTCACGATGGATGTTTACACGCAGGCAGTTACCGCTACGAAGAGGAAAGCTCAGTCGCGGGTAGTCGAGATGATTGTGCCGAAAAAACCAGCCGGCGCAATAGCGCCGGCTTAACGTTACATACGGTTACATGGACCGACGACGCCCGATCGATGTAACTTCTTTAGAATCTTGGCGTCCCCGACGGGATTTGAACCCGTGTTACCGCCGTGAAAGGGCGATGTCCTAGGCCGGGCTAGACGACGGGGACGCGTGCAGGCGGGAGCGCAACTTCCACATCCAAATTCAGCGGCTGACCCTCAGGCTCATCCCTAAAACGGCAAGGCAATAACTGATGCCAACCACATGAACTGCCATCTGATAGTAGCAGCGGCAGAAAGCCTGTGTCAAAGAACTGAAGCCGCAGAAAATTGGTAGAGTAGTGTCATGAGTTTCAGCGAAGAACGTTACGTAGGCCGGGCTGAATGAATTCGCGGACAGCAGTCGTTTTAGGTGCGTCGGGATTGGTTGGCGGTTTTTGCCTCAGGGCGCTGGTGGACGATCCGGATTACACGCGGGTACTGACATTCGGGCGCAGGGAATTGCCTTTACTTACCCGGGCCAAGGTGGCGCAGAGGGTAGCCGATCTCGCGACTCTGGCAACAGAGGATTTTCAGGGCGCCCAGGACGTGTTCTGTGCGCTGGGGACTACGATTCGCAAAGCGGGATCGCAGGAGGCGTTTCGCCACGTTGATCTGGAATTGCCGCTGCGAGCAGCGGAGCAAGCGCTGAAGGCAGGAGCGGAGCAGTTTGTTGTGGTGTCGTCGGTGGGCGCGGATCCAGCGAGCAAGAACTTCTATCTGCGCACGAAGGGCGAGATGGAAAGGGAACTGGCCAGATTGCCATTCAAGGCATTGCATATTCTGCGTCCGAGTTTGCTGATCGGCAAACGGGCGGAGTTCCGACTGGGCGAAGCCATTGGGATGAAGATTGCTCCCGTACTGGACCTGCTCACATTCGGGCCGCTGCGGAAATATCATTCCATGCAGGCCGAAATCGCAGGCAAAGCGATGGCGGGAGCGGCCAAATCC
>Ga0210400_10004593_pt1 | contig 11938 bp, 13 predicted proteins | sample IncBWH26MmetaG_FD_155456 | JGI IMG/M metagenome (GOLD analysis project Ga0210400, IMG submission 155456) | Forest soil microbial communities from Barre Woods Harvard Forest LTER site, Petersham, Massachusetts, United States - Inc-BW-H-26-M | ecosystem: Environmental > Terrestrial > Soil >...
TGAAGAACGCCGTTTCCGGAATCCTAACGAAGCGACTATTGGTTCCCGATGAATCAGACGCTAACGAAGCAGTGAGCCAAGCTGTCGCTTGGCCCTTTGCCTTCTTCGGCTTCTCGGGCGGCTTCACCTCGAGCACGTCCGGCCCGCGACGGGAAAGCCCCCTGGCGGGTAGAATGCCCGTGCGAGATCCCTCCAATTGCCGCGATCAAGGCATATTTGAGCAGCGCCGCAATTCGTTGGGTCTCGGACACCCATCGAGTCAGGATAATGAACGGCACCCCGAACGATTTCTTCGGTCGGTGTATGGCACATGAGTTGCAGCAAATCGATAGGCGAGACTGGAAACCAGCTGAGGGCGTACCAGAGCCGATATTTCGGCAGCAATGCCGATATTGCGGCAGTTCGTTTCCCAGTCGCACACTTACATGGCTTCGACCATAGAGCGGCTGCGATGGGCAGACTCGCCAGCTTAGGAGGCGCAAGAATAAAAAATGGAATCGAACAACCAAAAGCAAGAGCCTTATTCTCCTCCAACCCTGAGAAAGATAACTTTAGAGCAAGCGAAGAAACTCGTCGCAGACCGCCAAAAGTACAGCGAAGAAGAAGCCGCCGACCTTCTTGAAATACATCCGACAACGGAACCAGAACACTGAGATGCAAGTGCACGGGGCAGCCTACAACTATTCTCTGTCGGCCAAACTACAGTGAATACTGTAGCCTATGCAGCCCAATCCCTGCCCGTCCCGTCCTGGTCCTGCGATGCAGTTCAATCCCTGCGATGCAGTCGATGGCGTGGGCCGTGATGCAGGCCCTTTGGACAAATGGGGGATATTGCGGGGAAGATGACTGCCTTAGAGAGGGAAGATCCCGAGGGCAGCATCCCTGAATCGACATTCCAAGGCATCAGGTCAGTCAATCGTGAAGGTAGCCACCAACATTCCCTCCCCACCAATGTACTGCTAATCGTTCTCTCCCTGCCCGTCCTCTTCTCGGTTATCCTCGATGCGTATGAACCCGTGGCTGCCATTGACCACCCCAGTAATTGCTCCCGCAGAGTTGATGGCGTAGGGAATAGTATCAGCGGAGTTCGGCGCATCGAAGGGGGTGAAGGTGCCCTCGCGAGCGCGCAAGAAGCCGTGGCTCCTGAAATTCGCGTCATTGTAAACCCCCACGACAACCCCCTTGGAATTGATGCCGACAGGGCTGGTCAAGATCGCCCCCGGAAAATCGACCGCTGTGAGCGTGCCGTCTCGAGCGCGCAAGAAGCCGCGCATCGCAACGTTGCTGTCTAGGTAAAATCCCGTGATCTCCCCCGCTCGATTAATGCCTATGGGGTTCGTGTAGTTCGATCCGGGAGCGTCGAAGGTTGTGAGGGTGCCGTCGTAAGCCCGCAGGAAACCGTGAACCACCATCCCGTCAATGTCGGCCCCTGTGATCTCCCCTTTGTTGTTGATGTCGAAGGCGATGGTACCGGAGCCCGGGGCGGCGAAGATCGTCAAGGTGCCATCGCGATAGCGCAGGTAGCCATGGGAGCTAAGCCCCCGGTTCGTACTATAAGTTCCCGTAATTTCCCCTCTCCCGTTAATGGCCGCAGCGCCGCCGCTCGAGTGCGGAGGATCGGTGGAGGTGAAGCTGGCCGTCCGGAGTACGCAAGAAGCCGTGGCTCGTGCCCTGCGCGTCGTTGTAGGTCCCCGCGATCGCGCCAACCCGGTTAATGCTTGCCGGGTAGGTGTAGGTGGAGCCTGGAGGATCGAACGTGGTGATCGTGCCGTCACGATCACGCAGGAAGCCGTGGCTCACGGACTGCGCGTCACGGTAGTATCCCGCGATGGCTCCTTCCCGGTTGATGCTGTTGGGTTGGGTGTAGGTTGAGCCCGGAGGATCGAACATTATGTAAGTAGCTTCCTGAGCACTCGCGGCATGGATCATCCCCAGTGTGCTCAGGGCGAGACAGGAGAGGATGAGCATCGCTTTGTGTCGAGTGGTTGGGACAATTGGGGCTGAGGAAAGTGGCCGCGAGGTCATGGGTTCAGCTCCTTTGCAGAGCCTTCGGAGGATACTAAGTAAAAGAGGCCAAGAGTCGACCTATTCGTTGCCGTCGGGCCTGCGGAGGTTGCATGCACAATCAGGTGGCGACTAAATGGAAAACTGTTCAAGCGGTGAACAGTCTCGAAGGATGCGTTAGGTTCTCGACTGACCGTTGGCGAAATATCCTCATTAGGCTCAAAATGCTCGAAACAGGGATTCTGAGTGAAATCGCCTGGGTTACATGAACAGTCGGGTAGAATTGATGACGTGAGCCAGGAAGGGCCGGGAGCGGCGCTATCATGCCCAGCGATTGCGTGACTGATCGGGCGTTATCGGGAGATCCACCGTGAAAAGATATCAGGCGTCATTCGGCCTTTGCATGGGCTTTGTGCTGATCCTCGCATTGGGAATTGTGCCAACCATGATGGCTGCGGACCCGTTGCCGATCGTTGGAAATTGGGAAGGGACTCTTGATCCGGGTGCTCAGCCTAAGAAGCGAATCGTCGTGCACATTGCCGCCGCTCAGGACGGGAGCCTAAGCGGAACGATCGACTACCCTGACCAGAGCGTTTCCGGGACGCTGATCACTGCCATCAACTATAAGGAACCCGCCCTTCACTTCGAAAGCAATTCCGGCCAGATTTCGTACGATGGCACGATGAACAAAGAGAACTCAGAGATCGTGGGTGTCTGGAAACAAGGTGCATCACCGCTTCGTCTCACGCTCAAGAAGACCCCCTAAGCCGCGAAACACCGCCGATAACTCGTCGAAGGTCAAAACGTGTAATTGATTCCATAACAATGTCGGCTCCCAGCCCCGAGTAAACTTTGGTGGTGCGAACCAACCAAAAGGCTCGGGAGAAAGGAGCCGAACATGATGATTATAGGTGCGATTACCACCCGGCCTTCCAACAAATTGCGTTTGTGGACACCGCCACCGGCGACTGCGGAGAGCGGCGACTGGAGCACCGCGAGGAAGCGGAACAGTTCTACCGTCACCTGGCAGCACAAAGGGTGAAAATGCGTGTGGGAATGGAAGCCAGTGGGCAGGTGCGCTGGTTCGAGCGACTTCTGGCGGAACTGAACTTCGAGTTGTGGATCGGGGACGCCACTGAGATCGCCCGAAAGCGCGAGCGCAAGCAGAAGACGGATCGGCAGGATGTAGAGCACATTCTGCGCTTGCTGCTGAAGGATGATTTTCCGCGGATCTGGGTACCGAGTTGGGAGAATCGCGATCTGCGGCAGTTACTGTGGCACCGGCAACGGATGGTGCAGGCACGCACCCGGATCATGAACCAACTGCAAGCGGTGGCGATCAACGAAGGCCTTCGCTCGAAGAAGAGGTTGTGGCGGGAATGGGACGGGAGCAACTGGAGGCATTCCGGTTAGCGCCATGGGCCAGCCGGCGACGGGAGGATCTGCTGAAGTTGCTGGATGGGCTGAACCCGACGGACCACTGACCGCACTCGCGCTCGTGCTGATTATCGGGAAAGCAGATCGGTTTCAGTGTGGCAAGCAGATCGCGAGTTATCTAGGACTGGTGCCGTTGCAAGATTCGAGCGGGAACCGGCGACGACTCGGACATATCACGAAACAAGGGAACGCCCTGCTGCGTTTCCTGTTGGTGGAAGCGGCGCAAGTGACGGCGCGCAACGGGTACCGCGCCAGGCCCGATGAACTAAGATCATCGGGCCCGAGTCTGCGGGATGCTACTTGATCGTTATTGACGCGTTCGCCATATGCGCCAGTGTCGCGTTCCCCGGTGAACCACCCGCAGGCGAAGCGGCTGTGTAGGTCGCCGTGAACGTGAGGCCAAAGGTGCCGTGGTTCGCTCCCTTCGACGTGGACAAAATAATTGTTGCCGAACCATTGGACGTCCCAGAGATGAAGCAGTTGGAGTGCGGCGGCCCACCCGCGCAAGTATAGGTCACAGAGTTGTTAAATCCATCGATGGGAGTCAGGGCGATCTTGTAGGTTGCCGTCTTTCCCGCCGGGATGGTAACGGACGGAGGCGTGACCGATAGTGAGAAGTCGGTCCCGGTTCCGTTCAGCGCCAAGGTTTGTGTGGTGCTGAAACTGGGCGTGCCCTGATCGTTGTCGGTGACGATGATCGTCCCGGCACGTGCGCCATCCGCCTGAGGCGTGAACTTCACAGTCACAATGCAGTTTGTGTTTATGGCAAGGCTGGCGGGACACGTATTCCCGGTAATCCGGAACTCGGGGTCGTCCGTGCTCGCGATACTCTTGATCAACAGTGGCGCTGTGCCTAGATTCGAGATCACAAAGCTCTGCGGCGCACTCGTGGTCATGAAGGGAACGCCGCCATAACTCAGGGCAACGGTCGGCGAGAGCGGCACGTTGTAGCTCACCACCGGCCATGTCGCGACGCCGTTCAGACCCGCGGCGTCGTCCATGTCCGCAGGTTGTCCCGCACCGTTGATTACGGCACCATCATTGTCGGTGATTACCAGCCTGGTACTGCGTGCCGCCACCTCGGGGCCCAGTTGCGCGGGAGTGAATGCGATCGTGATGACGCAACTGTTGCCCGCGTTCAGAGGGTTGGGCCAAGAGGGGCAGGTATTATTCGTTAGCGCGAAGTCGCCGGGATAACCGGTGGTTAGAGCAAACGGATTGCTGCTGGTAAAGTAAAGCTGCCCATTGCCGATGTTTGTCAGGACAATCGTCTGCGGCGCGCTCGGGGTGCCCACCTGCTGATTGCTGAACAGCAGGGGAGGGTTCGAGAGCGTGACCGTGGGAGCCGATCCCTGGCCCTGAAGCGTTAGCGAGAGAACGCCAATGTTGGTGCTGAAGGTGATTGAGCCCAGGACCAGTCCGATGTTTTTGGGTGTGAGGCTTACGGTGACTGTGCAGCTGCCGGCCTGTACGGGTGGACTGGCGCTGGCGTCGGCAGCCTTCAGCGGGCTGCTGCAGCTGGTTCCAACCAAGGTGAAATCAGAAGTACTCGAGACGGGCGCACTGCTGAAGTCCAGCTCCGAATTGCCAGTATTGGTCAAGGTTGCCGTCAACTGCGGCGCAGCGGGTATATTCGCTCCGGTCGGCACGTTGGCCAGATACGTCTGATTGAACGACAGCCCCTGCGGCGTGAAGCTGCCAGCAGCCTGAATCCCGGTACCACTGAGGCTAATGGACTGGGATGAGCCATTCAGCCCAGGCACTTGGAGTTGAGCGCTGAATTCTCCCGATCCTTGGGGTGTGAATGTCACGGTAATCGTGCAATTGGCGCTCGCCGCCAACGACGTGCCGCAAGTATTCGTCTGCGTGAAGTTACCGCCCGGCGTTATGTTGCCGTTGGTGATCGCGTTATAACTGGCAGTAATGGCGAGGTCGTTCTGGACCTCCAATGAGAGTTGGACATTCGTGCCCAAGACCACATCTCCGAACGACAGGCTCGGAGTTCCAGTCGCGCCCGGTTGGGGAGGCCCAACGCAACCGGAGGCCGATGTGGACGCCGGTGGGTTCTCACCCGAGGTGCAAAGAACCGTCAACTGGGGCTGCGAATTTTGGACCAGGATGGTAGCGCTGCCTGGATTATCGTTCTTGTTTGCGGTAGCGATGTCCAGCCTGCCGTCTGCATTGAAGTCAGCCGCGACCAACACCGCGGGTCCATTGCCACTAATCGATGTTCCGGTGAACGGATCTGCGGCTCCGGTAGAAGAAAGGGGACCGCTGAACGGATCCGGGAACGTTCCATCGCCTTTGCCACTTGCGATGGTAACGACGGCGGAACCGCCGTCCGCCATGGCTAAATCCACTTTTCCATCACCATTGAAATCGCCGGCGATGATTGAACTTGGAGTGTTCGTCCCGGCAGGATAGGACACATAGTCTGACTGGGAATTGGGGACTCCGAAAACGCCGCCGCCGACGTTGAGTAAAACTGCGAATCGTCCGTTAGTGTTGGTAACTGCGACGTCCAGAACATCATCGTTGTTGAAGTCGCCAACTGTAACCCCCGAAGGATTCGGCCCCGCGCAGCTATAGGTCAACTGATTCGGGCTGCCTGGCGGGGGGGGGACGATGAAATAGGCGGTGTTAAAGATCGACGCGCCATCAACCACGGTAACAGTGCCGTCTCCCGGTGCGCAGACTGGTCCTGCGGGAATCGCTCCACTGGTAATCACAACGTCCGCAAATGGGCCGAGCCCGCCGTCCAGATTGTTGTCAATATTGCCGACCGCCATAGCGACAGGCGCGATGTCCAGACAGATGTCTGAGACTGGCAGGACACCCTTCGGGGCGAAGTTTGAGAACTTGCCGGTACCGTCGCCGAATAAAACTTCGAGCGAGCCGGTGCCAGTTGGGTTCCCGCTTTGGCAATTGGAGTCGTTTTGGTTGAGTACGAACAGATCCAGGTTGCCGTCAAAGTCAAGGTCTTCCGCCACTAACCCGACCGGAGCCACACCAGCCAGGTCGATAGTGCTCGCCGCGGCAAGATTTCCGCTTCCGTCACCTTCAAAAAAGCTCAGCGTATTATCGTCGTGGTTGGCGACGACCACATCTAAATGACCAGTATTCTTGAAATCGCCCACCACCACTGCACGTGGATTGTGCCCGGTGGGATAAGTGGGACAGAGAGCTGAAGTGCTTCCTCCGCAAGGGGTACCGTCAGGTTTCATGAAAAGCGCAAACCCGTGAATATCGACACCGTTTCCCAGCAGTACAGAAATATTGTTGTCCGCCGCATTGACGATAATCAGGTCGGGTTTGCCGTCGCCGTTGAGGTCGGCGACCGCGATGGCCTGGGGTGTCATGCCGACAATTGCCGGCGTGTTGGTGAAAGTCGCCGGAGTGTTGGAGCCGACGGGGAACACGAAAGTGTTCGAAGGGGTCTGGCTCGGGTTGGTAACGGTCACAATCGCGGTGTGAGCAGTTGCAATCAGGTTCGCCGGTACCGTCATTTTGCATTGATTGAAGTTGGTACAGGCCGTGGCCGGAGAGGCAAAGCTCAACGTGGTTCCATCAAACTTGACCACCGCGTTCGATTGAAAATTCACTCCATCCACTGTCAAGGTAGTATCGCCGGAGCCGGCTGTGACGCTGGGAGGTTTCAGTTCTTGGATGTAGGCCACGCCCTGTCCGTACGAGACTCCCGCCAAACATGTGGCCACAGCCAGAAGGATCAGAACGTGGCAGGCGTGCCGTCGAAGGCTGAGCGACGCATTGAACTTCGCGGTGGCTGAACTTGTCGTTTTCATGACCTTATCCTCTCTAGTCTCAAAAATCGTCGCTTTGCGCTGGCTCTCGGACTTCAATGTTTGCCTTCACCGAGGCGTTCAGTTGACAGCCGCCTGGTATGCGCTCGCGTAATACTTGTAGGCGGTTTTGTATTGGCCAGCGGCGACGTTGTTATCCCCAGTGGTCAGAGACTTCGAGGCCGTGCTGACGCTTAGCCCAGCGGCGAGCATCTTGTTGATGACATCGACCACAATCGAGCGAACTACATCCAGATATCCGCCCTTTGCCTGAGGAAGTTCGAACAATCCGATCATCTGGCCGGTGGCAAGAGCCTGCTCGATCTTGAGGCGCAGTTCCAGCTCACGAAGCCCAACCGGACGTGGCACCGAAAGCGTGAAATCACCTGACTGCATGCCAACGTCGGTATCTATCTGGCCGGCACGAGTCATGAGATCGGTGTCAACCGAATTGAGGTGCCCGTTGAGGTCGGTATCGATGCTGGTGATGTGATTATTCAGGTCGGCGTCGGTGTTGACGATCTTGCTGCCAAGATCCGCGTCGACCGCGACGATGCGATTGTCGACGTCAGCATCGATCGCGGTGTTCTGCGTGGAGATCGCGGTATCGATCAAGGTCAGGTGTTGATCAATCTGGTTGAGATGATTGGCGACATTTGTGTCATGGGTGGCCAAGTCGGTATCGATCGTGACCGTGTTCTGCCAGGCCGCTTCCGATTCGGCTGCGTGAACGACGGGGTCGCAAAACGTCAGGATTTCCTTGGCTCTTTCCAATGCCTCGGCAATCAGGTCCAGAACTTGGGCGATGATGCACTGCGGCAGCGTGGTCCCTTCCCCGGCCACCACCACCACTCCATCGCACAGTTTGTCCGCCCCCACGGCCGCGACCTTGGCGACAGCCGTGCTGACCTCCAGCGCCTTGACGACTGAAGGATCCGACGGCACCAGAGTCACGCCGGTTGCGGCTCCTGCCTGCTGAAGGAGCTGGCAGATCAGGAAGTTGGGATTGAAGAGATTGCCGGGAGGATCGGTGTTGGCGATGTTGCGCTGCGTCGGCTTGGCCGCCAGCAGCGCACTCACGGCGTTGTTGAACGCGCCAACGTTAAACGAGCTCGCCACCTGATAGAGCTGTGTGCCGCTCAGACTGTTGATCTGGTTTTGCAGATCATTGGCCAGCGCCAGCTGGTTTGCGTCGCTGCCGGCGGTTTGCTGGAGAAAGGTCTGCAGGTTTTGCAGATTCGACTGAAAGTTTGCGAAGTCCGTTGACGAGACCTGGGCATAGGCCGCAGGAACAATGCTCAATAGAAGGACCGCAAATGCCGGGATCAGAAAGTGTTTGGTGGCAGTCTTCATCTCGATACTCCTTCTTCGTTGTTTGGCGTCATGTTCCTGCGTCATTTCGAGTGACGGAATATTCCGCCCCTTTTCCCGGCGTGTCCATCGCCCAGATGGTATAACCCCGCAGGATTACCCTGAAGGGGCTGCTCCAATCGGATTACTCCAAAAGGACTAAGTCTCCTTTGCGTTGGAGACAAACATGTGTGTTTGGGGACTGGAAGGCCGAGCGATCGGTCAATGGAGAAGAAATTCGCACCCCGCGAGAAAGCTCTGCTGGTCGCTTTGCACCCAGCGCACTCGAGCGAGGGTCGGTATCGCAACTGGACACCCATTCACAAGAATCTCGCAGTGGAGTAGTGCCGCCTCGTGGCACCACCGGTCCAGCACCGCACACAGGCCGCCGCTGCCGAGGTTTCGAGTCTGGCCGTGGATTCGAGGCGCCGCAGCGGAATCTCCGAGGGGGGAGAGTTCTCGCGCAACAAGTTGCAGGAAAACTCCGTGGCGCAAGCTTTGGCGTCGCTCGCTCTCCGGAGGTGCGTTCATGTAGTGGAGTATTCGCAGCCTCGCTGTGATTTGTCTATCGCCCGAACGGAGTAGCCCCCTGGGCGTGCATCCCAGCAGACTAGATGCTAGCGATCTTGCCCACGATCCCGGCTCGCGTGCAGACTCCCATTTTTGTCATCACCAGGCGAAAGAACGTCTTTACCGTGTTCGGACTGATATCCATCCGATCTGCGATTTCTTTGCCGGTCAGCCCGAAGGTGAGGAGTCCAACCACTTCCTGTTCACGCACGGTCAAGTGGAACTTTTCGGCCACTTCGGAGAAACTTGCCGCTCTCCCGGAATCGCGTTCCAGGAGTAGTGCTGTGACCATCCCCGAACGTGTCCCTGTCCCTGCACTGGGATTCAGGGAAAACATACGACACACGTAACGCCTGCGGCCTGAAGTAAACTCGCTTGGCGAGCTCTCGCCGCGGTGCGCCCGCAACAGTACTGACTGAATCCCGCGAGGGAGAAGACTCGCAACGTTCTCCAGCCTTCTCTCCTGCCTGGGATACGTCAGAACCTGCATGGCTTCGCAGTTGTAGTAGATTGGTTTTCCGCTGCCATCCACCAGAATCAGTCCGGTCGATGGAGTAACCCGATGGGCACTCTCTTCCCCACTCAAAGTGATCATGTGGCGCGCTCCTTCCGCAGCTACGGGAACATGTCGGCTTCGTGGTTCCGAGGGGACCACGGGTGTGGGGGGAAGACGGAACTTAGACGCTTGCGTGACGGATTTCCGCTTTTGTTGCCTGTGAGGGTTCGGCCCGACTTGAAATCTTTTCGCCCCGGCGAAGGTACCTGAAATGTCCAGCAGACTACACCGGTTCTTGACGCTTAGCAAGCGGAATTATGTGGGAATTGTCGTGGGAATCGTTGGGCCTTCCTCACCTGCCGACTGTCCATCTGCTAAGACAGGAGTGCGTTGGTTCCATTCGGGCTACCCACATCCCACAGGGGTACCCTGTCGCCCCTTTACGTAAAGGAGGGCGCGTTACGCAGTCACTCCCAAGCCTGCCGTCTCAATCGCTTCCGGATTCTTGGGAACGGCCTGAGACCTGGACCTCGTTAGCGGTAGTCTGGGGACCACGGCGCGTGGCGGAGCACACCCCCAAAGAAAAAGGCCAGCCTTTTGAAGTGCTGGCCTGGCGGATAATTAATTCGCTACGTTATTTGCTGCAAGTCTCACTGACCATCTTCAGATCGGTCACGCTTAGGTCTCCATACGCTTCTTTTACTGCCGCCTTCTCCACCTGGCCTTCTTTCTTTTCGTCCGCTTTTTCTTGCGCCTTCGATTCGCGGTGAACGGAACCGGTAACCGTCACTTGATGACCGACGTGCTCGTCAAGCTTAACGGTCTTGCTGCTCAGGTCCCAGGTCTTTCCGTCCTCCCCCGTAGTCGACAACTCACCAGGTTCATGGCCTTTCTGCAAGCAGCCGGTCACAGTCTTAATGGCCGTCGCAGGCTTCTGGTTTTCCTGTGCGGTGGCCTCTTTTGGATTGTCCAGTTTCGTGGCTTCTTGAGCGAAGCAGACCGAGGTCGTCAAACAAGTGAACGCCAGCATGGCGAACATCAGTCTTTTCATTTTTCTCCTTTGGCCAGAACGGGCTTCTGAGTTTCGGACGAAAAGACAAATGACGGAGGGCTGGTTGAAAACCGAAATCCTCGAACGTTGGGAAAAGAGGCGCTCGTGAGGGTCCGAATGTCAGCCGCCTGACACTCACCCATGACCACCTTCACTGTTCCAGCGTTAGGGATAGTACCTCTTGACATTTTTAACGACCGTTCAATTTTATATGCCTTGATAATAAACTTACCCGCCGCAGTCGGGTTCCCCCTCGGTACGCACCAACCATTTTCCCTCTACAGCTCCAACTCCGGTCGAATATCAGTAGACTAGTCACTCGGCCCGAGAATGGGTTTCAAGAAGTGTTTGGTGGGTGGCCAGATCAAAACCAGGATGGTCTCGAAGAGCGTGCTTTGCGTGGATTGTTCTACGTCAAGCGATCGCGGCACTGCCTCCGGCATGACTCTTCGGGGCGGACGCCGCGTTGAAAGTCTGTTTTAGGTACCACTCGTACGTGAGCACAATGCCTTTCTCGAGTGGGATCTGAGCATGCCATCCGAGTGCGTGAATGCGGGAGACGTCAAGCAATTTGCGCGGTGTTCCGTCCGGGCGCGAAGGGTCGAATACGATGCGCCCACTGTAGCCGACGATTCGAGCTACGAGCGCGGCCAAGTCCGCAATGGTGAGGTCCTCGCCGACGCCTACGTTCACCAGATCGGGCTCATCGTAAGTCTCCATCAGAAAGCAAGCGGCATTGGCGAGATCGTCGACGTGAAGAAACTCGCGCCGTGGCGTACCGGTTCCCCACAGAGTCACTGAGGACGAGCCGGACATCTTCGCCTCATGGAATCGGCGAATAATCGCGGGAAGCACGTGCGAGGTCTGCAGATCGAAATTGTCTCCGGGACCGTAGAGATTCGTCGGCATTAGACTGATTGCCGAAAATCCATACTGCACATGATAGGCGGCCGCGAGCTTAAGTCCGGCAATCTTCGCGATTGCATACGCCTCGTTGGTCGCTTCCAGAGGACCAGTCAGCAGGTACTCTTCCTTGATCGGCTGCGGTGCCAACCTCGGGTAGATACAGGACGACCCAAGGAAGAGGAGTTTCTTGGCACCATGCATCCACGCGGCGTGAATGACATTGGTCTGAATCGCAAGATTGTCATGCAAGAACTCCGCTGGGTGAGTCGCGTTGGCTAGAATCCCGCCGACTTTCGCTGCCGCCAAAAACACAAATTCGGGCCG
>Ga0210400_10004595_pt1 | contig 11934 bp, 11 predicted proteins | sample IncBWH26MmetaG_FD_155456 | JGI IMG/M metagenome (GOLD analysis project Ga0210400, IMG submission 155456) | Forest soil microbial communities from Barre Woods Harvard Forest LTER site, Petersham, Massachusetts, United States - Inc-BW-H-26-M | ecosystem: Environmental > Terrestrial > Soil >...
CAAACAGCTTCCGACGAGCGAGGGAACTTCAGCCAGTTACCTTGGAGAGATCTACAAACACTTCCAGACGTGCGATGCCAGCACCGACTTCGTTCTCGGTGAATTTCCCTGGCAGGTTCGTGTGGGCGAGCACGCCGCGGTCACCGATTTCGTCCACCCGCCTCGCGTCCTTTCCAGCGAAAAAATGGACAAGGAAGTCACTTGGTCCATCGGCGAGTACATGTACGGCCGGGAAGTCTGGGACGCCTTCAGGCTTCCCGGCGCACCCCCCGAACCGACGGGCGTCTACGAAAATCAGCCTTCGCCTGTCACTATCAACGTTGCCGGAATCTGGGCCACATTCGCAGCCTTCGCAGTCTTCCTCCTGGTGCTCATGGCCGGTTTCGATATGCGCGCGAAAAAAACGCCGGTCCTTCATGAGACCTATCAATACAATCGGGCCGAATCGAGAGGTGAAACCTCTTTCGTCACCGACGTTTTCGAACTTGCCGGACACACTTCAACCGTGGAAGTGAAGACCTTCGCCCCCGTCAGCAACCATTGGATTTATTTGAACTATGCGCTTATCAATCAGGACAGTGGACAGGCCTGGGACTTCGGCCGCGAAGTGAGCTACTACTCCGGCTACGACAGCGACGGTTCCTGGAGCGAAGGCAAACGGAATGACGCTGTTGTGATCCCGAGCGTCCCTCCCGGCCACTACTATCTGCGCATCGAGCCGGAGGCCGATCCTTCGCTTCCCAGCATTCCGTACACCGTTGACGTCACCCATGACGTCCCCGTCTTCGGAATCTACGGCATCGCCTTTCTCGCTTTGCTCGTGCCGGTAGTCATCATTTCCTTTCGTGCCTACACTTTTGAGCGGTCCCGCTGGTCCGAAAGCGATCACCCGCCCATGGAACTTTCCAATATGTCCAGCAGTTCGGGAGACGACGAATAATGTTCCGAAAATTCTATCTTCTCTATGGGTTCCTGACTCTCGGCACCGCCGCTTTCGGCCAGTACCGCGGCTGGAGCCTCGACACCGTCAATCAGCTCAAAAACGTTCCGAAGTCCGTCCGCGATAATCCCGGCTCGTACCGCTCGGTTTACGGCGGCTATCACCATTACACAGGAGGCAAATGAGATGAATCTCGTTCCGCTCGGCCATGTTGTCGCTGCACTGGTCTTCGCGTTTATCGGAATCTTCATCTTCATCATCGCGTTCATGGTGATGGACAAGATGACGCCCTACCACCTCTGGAAAGAAATCGTGCAGGAGCACAACATGGCGCTTGCCATTCTTGTCGGCGCCATGTCTCTGGGCATCTGCATCATCATTGCTGCTGCGATCCACTAGCATATGGGCCTCCTGGTGTTCATTTCCGTGCTGCTGGTCGCAGCTTGCGGCCTCATCTACGAGCTTGTCGCCGGCACGCTCGCCAGCTATCTCGTTGGAGACAGCGTCTTTCAATTTTCCACCATCATCGGCACGTATCTTTTCGCCATGGGCATTGGCAGCGCTCTTTCCCGCTACATCAATCGCGGTCTCGCGAATCGCTTCGTGTGGATTGAGCTTCTTCTTGGAGTCATCGGCGGCTTTTCCTCGGCGCTGCTGATGCTTGCGTTTGCCTTCACGCAGGGATTCGAATTGATTCTGTACGCGCTGGTCATCGTGATGGGCGTTCTGGTGGGGCTGGAGATTCCTCTGCTGATGCGCATCGTCCGCGATCGCTATCAGTTTCGCGACGTCATCGCTCACGTCCTCACCTTCGATTACCTTGGCGCGCTGGGAGCCTCGCTCCTGTTTCCGATTCTGCTGGTGCCGCGCCTCGGTCTGGTGCGCTCCGCGATGCTGTTCGGATTGATCAACGCCGGCGTCGCGCTCTGGAGCACATTCCTTTTCGCCAATCAGCTTTCCGCCACGCGCCGTCTGCGCGTGGCCTGTCTACTAGTCTTATTTGGACTAGGCGCCGGGCTTGCCGAAGCGAAGAAGATTACCACCACCGCCGAAGACAATATCTACGCCGACGAGATCATTTTTGCCCGCGACACTCATTATCAGCATCTCGTCCTTACGCGCTTCAAGGACGACTTGCGTCTCTTTCTCAACAGCCATCTGCAATTCAGCTCCCGCGACGAATACCGCTACCATGAAGCGCTCGTCCATCCCGGCCTTTCCGCCGTCCCGGCCCCGCGCCGCGTCCTGATTCTCGGCGGTGGCGATGGCCTCGCCGTTCGCGAAGTCCTGAAGTATCCCCAGGTCGAGAGCATCACGCTTGTCGATCTCGATCCCGAGATGACCAGGATTTTTTCCTCGAACCCCATGCTCACCAAGCTCAATGACAAATCCCTGCTCTCCCCGCGCGTGCACGTCATCAACGCCGACGCGTTTCCGTGGGTCGATTCGAACGCGGATAGTTTCGATTTCATGGTCATCGATTTTCCGGACCCCACGAACTATTCGCTGGGCAAGCTTTACACTACGGCGTTCTACCGCGCCGTCTCGCGCCACCTCAGCGCGCAGGGACTCATGGTGGTGCAAAGCACTTCGCCGATGTTCGCCCGCGATTCCTTCTGGTGCATCGCGCAAACGCTGAAGCAAGCGGGCCTGCAAACGTATCCTTATCACGTCTACGTCCCCTCGTTCGGCGAATGGGGTTTCGTCTTGGCCGGCCCCCACGGATATGCTCCGCCTACATCGCTCCCTGCCGGATTGCGTTTCGTCAGCGTGGAAGGCCTTCCCGCGTTTTTTCAGTTTCCGCCGGACATGGCACCGCTCCCCATGCCCGCCAATCAGCTCAACAGCCAGGTGCTTGTGCGCACCTACGAGAACGACTGGAAGGACATCAGTCATTGAAGCTTGGCCGCCGCAAGTTCCTCGGTCTTGGCAGTGCAGCGCTCGTCGGTCTTTCCCTCAAGAGTGAACGAAAGATCGAAGGCGGGTTCGTCAACGATTCCTTCCAGATGGGCCATCTCCTGCGAGACCGTGCGGGGTTCCCGGTGGCGAAGCACACCGAAAAATATCCAGTCGTAATTGTGGGTGGCGGAATCGCTGGCCTCAGCGCTGCTTGGCGTCTTCGCAAGCGGGGCTTCACCGATTTTGTCCTTCTCGAAATGAACGACGAGCCCGGCGGCAACGCCCGCTGGGGCGAAAACGAAGTCACTGCCTATCCGTGGGCTGCCCACTACGTTCCTGTCCCCGGCCCAAAAGCCGAATACGTCCGCGAACTCTTCGAAGATCTCGGCGTATCGAAAAACGGCCGGTGGGAAGAACGGTATCTCGCTTTCTCGCCGCAGGAACGGCTCTTCCTTTACGGCCGCTGGCAAGAGGGCATCGAGCCCGCAGTTGGCCTCACAGCGAAAGATCGCGGCCAGTTTCAACGCATCGAAAATCTCTTCAGTGAATTCCGCCAGAGCGGATCGTTCACCGTGCCGCTTGAGCTCGGGCTCTCGGCAAAATTTCAGGATCTCGACCGCATCTCTTTTTCGCAGTGGCTTCGCCAAAACGGTTTCGATTCCCGCCTGCTGAACTGGTACATGAACTACGCCTGTCGCGACGATTACGGCGCGCTCGCGAGCGACACTTCCGCCTGGGCCGGCATTCATTATTTTTCTTCCCGCGAATCCGAGGAAAAAGGCCCGCTCACCTGGCCCGAAGGCAACGGCTGGATCACTCGGCGCCTCCTCGAACGCGTCGGCAGAAACATCCGCACCAGCCAGATGGTGCACCGCATCACGCAGAACCGCCGCGGCGCCAGCGTTTTCGCCGGCGAAACCGAGTTTCAAGCCGAGTTCGTCATTTTTGCCGCGCCCACTTTCCTCGCTCCTTATCTTCTGGAAAGTTTTCCGCGCCTCCGCGATTTTGTCTACTCCCCCTGGCTCACTGCCAACCTCACTCTCGATCACTATCCCGAATCCCATGGAGGCGAACCATCCTGGGACACCGTCTTCCTAGAGTCACCCACGCTCGGCTACGTCGACGCCATGCACCAGAGCCTGCGCACGCACGTGGACCGCACTGTCTGGACCTTTTACTGGGCTCTCGCCGAAGGTGCGCCGGCGCAAAACCGCCAGCTTCTCCTCGACAAAGATTGGGCCTATTGGAAAGAAGCTATTCTCCGCGACCTCGAGCGTGTCCACTCCGGCGTTCGCCAGTGCGTCTCCCGTATCGACATCATGCGCATGGGCCACGCCATGATCCGCCCCGCCGTCGGTTCGATTTTCTCCGAAGAACGGCGCCGCCTGTCCCGCCTCAATGACCGAATCTTCTTTGCCAACTCCGACCTTAGTGGCATTTCTATTTTCGAGGAAGCCCAATACCACGGTGTCGAAGCCGCTCAAAAAGTATTGAAGCGACTCCACGGTTAGCCTCGAAAGCAAATACTCCTTCCCATGACAGCAATATTCCCTGTAACTTTTCTGCGGCAGACCACTCTCACTAACCAGTGCAGGAATCGGCCTCTCCAGCTCCCGGAATGAATGCGAATGTCGGCTGGCCAAATTCCAGCATCCAATTTAGATAGATGTACGTAATATGATTGTGAAGCCGAAGCGCCCCAGGAGATCGGAGGAAAGAGATGTTGATCCGCAAAGCCCCAGAATTGACGTATGCCGATGTCACGCCCAAGTCGGTCTATCTGGACCGCCGCAAATTCCTCCGCGCCATGGGCATCGTTGGCGCCACGGCCGCCGCAGGCAAGGGATTTTTCGACCTGGCGTGGCCATCGCAAACTACGCTTGCCGCGACGAAGTTCGCCGGCCTCGCCAAGAGCCCGTTCAGTACCACGGAAAAGCAGAACACCTTCGAAGACGTCACCCACTACAACAATTTCTACGAATTCGGCACCGACAAGGGCGATCCTGCAAAAAACTCCAAGAACTTCAACACCTCCCCGTGGTCTGTCTCCGTCGAAGGCGAAGTAAAAAAGCCCCGCAAGTTCTCCATGGACGAAATCCTGAAAATCGCCCCGCTCGAGGAACGCATCTACCGCCACCGCTGCGTCGAGGCTTGGTCCATCGTCGTGCCGTGGATCGGTTTTTCCTTCAGCAATCTCGTCAATCTCGTCGAGCCCACGCCGAAGGCAAAGTTCGTGGCGTTCGAAAGCTACTTCGATCCCCGGCAGATGCCGCAGGCAAAATACGCGGGCATCGACTTTCCTTATGTCGAAGGCCTGCGCCTCGATGAAGCCATGCACCCGCTCGCGCTTCTCTGCGTCGGCATGTACGGTGAAACGCTCGCCAACCAGGACGGCGCTCCCGTGCGCATGACTCTGCCCTGGAAATACGGCTTCAAGAGCATCAAGTCGCTGGTAAAAATCCGCTTCCAGGAAAAACAGCCGCCAACCACCTGGAACCGCCTCGCCTCCAGCGAATACGGTTTTTACTCCAACGTGAATCCAACGGTCGACCACCCGCGCTGGACCCAGTCCAAGGAACGCCGCTTGGGTGAAATCTTCAAGCGCCCCACGCTCATGTTTAATGGTTATGGCGATCAAGTCGCCAGCTTGTATACCGGCATGGACCTGAAGAAAAATTATTGAGCCCGGATCAGCGCGTGCGCAAAATTCTCTCCAGTAAATGGACCAAAGTTGTTCTCTTCTTGCTCTGCCTCGTGCCGCTTGGCGGTCTGGCCTGGCGCGCCTTTCATGGCGGCTTGGGCGCCAATCCCGTGGAGTTCGTTCAGCACGCCACCGGCGACTGGATTTTGCGCTTTCTGGTCTTCACCCTGGCCATCACCCCACTCCGCAAACTTCTCCATCTGCCTGAGCTCATCCGCTTCCGCCGCATGCTCGGCCTTTTCGCTTTTTTTTACGCCTGCCTGCACTTCCTCACCTATATCGGCCCGGACCAATCCTTCGATCTTTCCGCCATGTGGAAAGACATCGCCAAGCGCCGCTACATTACCGTGGGCTTCGCGGCTTTCGTGCTGCTCGTCCCTCTGGCGATTACTTCCACTACGGGCTGGATTCGCCGCCTGGGCGGCAAGCGCTGGCAGCAGCTTCATCGAGGCATTTACGCCTCCGCCGTTCTCGGCGTCATTCATTACTATTGGCTGGTAAAATCCGATGTGCGCAAGCCTCTCTTTTACGGCGCGCTGGTCGGAATTCTTCTTTTGTGGAGATTGGGCGATTGGTTTTTCAAACGGCGAAGCCAGGCTCCCGTGCGCATCACCGCCCCAGGTGTCTCAGTGAACGGGTGAGGAATCTACTGTCGTCGAGGTGTCGCTGAATTCCAATCCCCAGAAGCGTGGCGCGGGTGTGAGAAATTCGATGCCCACACGCTGTCCCTTTTCCCCGGGATCACCCAGATAAACGATGCGGCATTCCTGCTCTTCCTGCGTCTCCGGATTGGTAATCACCAGCATCTCTCCGTTGTCCACCTCATGCTTTAGCATCAACAGGCCGCCATGGCCGTTGACGACCACGGTTTCGCACGTCTCGCGGAACTTCTTTCCGTTGTGGCCGCGGCCCTGCGCCTGCACGCGCATCTTATGAAACACGCGCGAGCTTCGCCGGGGAGAGGCTGCTGTGACTTGGCTCATAGCCCCCATCTTCGAACGTCCCGCGTCATACCGTCAATCTGTCCCTCCGGACAGGTGTTCCCCAACCGCAACCTGGAGGAAAACACACGTTTCCGGTTCTCGGGGATCACTTTATGGCTTGAGTATTGCGCACCTTCGCGTAACCCGGCTTGATGACCGAGTAAATCAGGTCGCAACGCTGGTCATACGGCAGGAATGCGCTTTTCATTGCGTTGATCGTCATCTTTTCGAAGTCCTCAAGGGATAGCCCGAAGGTATCTCGCGCAGCCTCGAATTCTTTAGTCATGGTCGTATCGCTCATCAGTCGGTTGTCGGTGTTTAAGGTGACCCGAAATTTCTCTTGATAAAAAATCTTGAAGGGATGTTCAGGCAGGCTTCGTGCTGCCCCGGTATGTACATTGCTGATCAGGCAAATCTCCAGCGGAATTCTCTTGTCCAGAACGTATTGCGCCAGATCGCCCAATTTCACGGCTTTGCCGTCCGCCACCGCAATGTCATCGATTAATCTTGTCCCGTGTCCGATCCGGTGAGCTCCGCAGTATTGAATGGCTTGCCAAATCGATTCCTTTCCAAACCCCTCCCCGGCGTGAATTGTAATGTTGAAATTCTTGCGTTGAATATAGTGAAACGCGTCCACGTGTTTCTTCGGAGGATAGCCGCCCTCCTCGCCCGCCAGATCGAATCCCACAACTCCCCGCTCGCGAAAGTCAACCGCGAGCTCCGCCATTTCCAGCGACACCTCCATATTGCGCATCGCGCAGATGATCAACCCTGAAGAAATTCCAAAGTCCTTTTGGCCCCGCTCCAGACCCTTCAACACGGCCGAAACTACCTGCTGGTGGCTCAATCCCTCCCGCGTATGAAAAATCGGTGCAAACCGAGTCTCAAAATAGACCACCCCGTCCCGGCTCAGGTCTTCCGCTTGTTCGTACGCCACTTGCTCCAGTGCTTCTTCGCTTTGCATCACTGCGATCGTGTGTGCAAACCCTTCCAGGTATTTTGGCAGGCTTCCCTGATTCGCTCCTTGGTGGAACCAGCGCGCCAGCTCTTCCGGATCTTCGGTGGGAAGTTGGTCGTATCCCGCGCTTCGCGCCAATGTAATGACCGTTTTCGGTCTCAGCACGCCGTCCAGATGTTCGTGCAGCAACACCTTCGGCAGGCTCTTTAATACTCCATGATCTAGCTTCATGAAGGCCCCCGATCTTCTCCCTTGTGCATTCGGATTTTGCCGAGAATAGCAGCTTGCGCTCCACTGTGCTTGGGAAGTTGCCTGCTACCGTGACGTGAAGCAAACGATAAAAAGTGCGTGATGAATGGAAAGCCTTACGGACTTCCCAGTACCCCCTTTGCTAGCTTTTGTGGACCGCGACCGGCGGTGTAGCTGGCAACCAGGCCATCGGCCACTTGGACGTGCCGTCAGACAGTTGGACATGGTGTGGTTGCATAGGCGGAAAGAAACTAGGGCGACGTCCAGACTCGTGTCTCAATCCCCAGAACTAGTTTGTGGACGCTGAATGGGAAGGTGTGCAATTGGGGACAGCTATCAATCTAGCTTCAAGTAAGAATTAGGGTCTGTTTTTCGGAAAAGCAGCCCCCTTCAAGAATGACGACTGCTGCACTGATGGCCTAGCGGCCAGAGGGTTATCGGTCTGTAGGAGGCTCGGATGCGGAATTCGAAGGCTGTCGTTCCATCAGGCAACGCCATCTTGATGAAGGCCCTTGGGCCGATGCTGGTCATCGCGTGGCTGCTCATCGTTGCCAAACCCGAAGCACGAGCCGTTCCCAGCTACTCGCGGCAGACCGGGCTCCCCTGCGCAACGTGCCATTACGCTCCGCCCGAGCTCACGGCGTTCGGGAGAAAATTCAAGCTGGAAGGGTATACGTTTACAACCAAGGCGGAGGTGAGCGACGAGAAAAAAGATCACAATGCGGCACTGAAACTGCTCGAAGCTTTTCCTCTTTCGGTGGTATTCGATACATCATTCACGGCCACGAAATCGCCTCAGCCGGCCACGCAGAACGGTAACTTTCAGTTTCCGCAAGATGTTTCTCTGTTTCTCGCAGGTGCATGGGGGAGTCACGTGGGCAGTTTTGCGCAAGTGACTTACACCGCCCAGGGAAATCATTTCAGCTGGGACAACACCGACGTCCGTTATGCCAATAAGGACCACGAACTGTTCGGAAAGCCGCTCACCTGGGGGATCACGTTCAACAACAACCCGACCGTTGAGGACCTTTGGAACAGCACACCGGCGTGGGGATTCCCATTCACGGCATCCAATGTTTCTCCGACACCTCTTGCGAAAGCCATTATCAACGGTGCTCTCGGCCAGGATGTAGCTGGACTCGGTGGGTACACCATGTGGAACGATCATTTGTACGTGGGAGGCACCATCTACCGTTCTCAGCACCTCCAGGGAGCCCAGCCCAACCCCGGGACGGACTCCGCTTTCAATATTCGCGGAGTTGCTCCCTATTGGCGGGTGGCCTGGCAAATGTCCACGGAGAATAACAGCCTGGAATTCGGCACCTACGGAATGCACGCGAAATCTTCCCCCTTCGCGATCACTGGGCCCACCGACAGCCATACGGACTGGGCCTTCGACTTTCAATACGATCGCAAGATTCCACAATTCAAGGACGACGTATTGTCATTCCGTGGCACCTACATTCGAGAGAACTCCACGCTCGATGCGACTTTCGCTCTCGCTAACCCCGGAGCCGCACAGATACGTCATCACCTCAATACCGTGCAGGGAAACGTGGAATATCATTTCGGCACGAAAATTTCGGGGACGGCCGGCTTGTTCAGTGTTACCGGAACACCGGACGTCTTGCTTACTGAGCAAGCCACCTTTTTTGGCAGCAACAACGGAGACCCTCGGAGCAACGGCTACACTTTAAATCTGTCGTGGTGGCCCGAGCAGAACATCGATCTTGCCGCACAATACACGGGCTATCTGCGCTTTAACGGCGCGCCGACTAACTACGACGGCGCGGGACGCGCTGCGAGCGGGAATAACGCTGTCTTCCTCCTCGCGCGATTTGTTTTCTAGGGGAGACGCCAGCGCTCCGGCTCTCGAGCTGCTCGTTTTGGGGAAGAAAGCCGGGGAGAAAGCCTGCGAACACCGAAGGTTTTTTTTGTGGAACGCGTCAAGCAAATCGTGGAGGACCCATGAAACGAATGTTTTTTCAGCTGGCACCCGCGAGCATTTTCTTTTGTCTCGCCATTCTGGTTCTCTCTTCGGGCGCTCGGGCCCAGAGCGATACGGCCAAGGTATACAAAACGAACTGCGTCTTGTGTCACGCGGCTGATGGCAGCGGTTCTTCCCCCTCCGGCAAGGCCATGAAAGCCAAAGATTTGAAGTCGTCCGAAGTGCAGGGAAAATCGGATGCGGAGCTCGCCGAATTCATAACGCAAGGCAAAGGCAAGATGCCCGCATTCGGAAAGAAGCTCAAGCCAGACGACATCAAGCAACTGGTGGCTTACACCCGGGAAATGGTGGCAAAGAAGTAAAGCAAATTCGGCTCTCCTGGCAATCACTGGTGGGTAGTGTCCGATCGGCTTGCAAGTCTTGGCAATGGGAGAATTCGATGTGTGCTTCCGCGGGGGATTCAGAAACTACGGCTGCGAAACCTTCGGCATCTGGATTGTCTCTCGAAAATAGACGCTCTTTTCTGGGCGCGTTGTTAGGTGTCGGCTCGGTCTTTGTAGGCGCCCTGCTTTCCGTTCCACTCATTCGCTTCGCGCTCTTCCCTCTGCTCCGCCGGACTACGGAACTCAAGCGTTCGCCGGTGGGAGCACTCAGCGAGTTCTCCCCTTTGACCGAGCCGGTGATGCGCACCATCCAGATTGAGCAAGTGGATGGTTGGCGCAGAGCAATCTCCGAAAAAGCCATCTACGTGACGAAAGATAGCCAAGGCCAGCTTCGCGTGCTGACGTCCGTCTGTCCGCACCTCGGTTGTACCGTCCCCTGGAACAAGGAAAGAAAACTGTTTGTCTGCCCCTGCCATGGGGCCACTTTTGCGCTGGATGGAACTCGTGTCAGCGGACCATCCCTCCGGGGGATGGATACGCTGGAATCTTCGGCGCAGGACGGCCAGCTGCAAGTGCGATTCCAATATTTCCGGCAACTCGTTTCGGATAAGGAAGTCATCGGCTGAACAAGGACTGTTCCGAAGATGCATGCGACCCAGAAAAGCCAGAGCAACGGTCCTCCGCCTGAAACAGGATGGTGGGGATGGCTCAACCGCCGAACCGGGTTGGACACCCTGCTGAGGACCGCGCTTTATGAACCCATTCCTGGAGGCGCGCGCCTCGCTTACGTATTCGGGTCAGGATTGTTGTTCATTTTCATTTCCCAGGTAATCACCGGGGTTTTCCTGGCGCTTTACTACGTTCCCTCTGCTGACCACGCCCATACCACCGTCGCTTACATTACCAAGGCCGTTACCGCGGGCTCTTTTCTGCGCAGCCTTCATGCCTATGGCGCGAGCGCCATGGTCATCGTCTTATTACTGCACCTTTCACAAACGTATATTTACGGGGCGTATAAGGGCCGGCGTGAGCTCCTTTGGCTTTCCGGTTGCGTGCTTTTTGGACTGGTGATGGCGATGGCATTTACGGGGTACCTGCTTCCGTGGGATCAGAAGGCGTATTTTGCAACCGCTGTGGGGACGAACGCCGCCAGTGAAATTCCGTGGATCGGCGAGAGCCTGAAACGCATGATGCGCGGCGGGACGGAGATGGGGACTCTGACGATTTCCCGATTTTTTGTTGCCCACGTTTTTCTGATTCCCGCCTGCATCTTTGCGCTTGTGGCATCCCATATTTTTCTTTTTCGCAAAGCCGGTGCCGCCGGCCCGGCCACAGAAAATCCCTACGAGCCTAAACAAAAACCTGAGCTCTTCTACCCTCGCCAGGTGTTGATGGACCTTTCGCTGACGGCGCTGCTGATCATCGGCCTCGGCTTACTGTGCTTCTTCGTGCCGATGCAACTGGGTCCTCCCGCTAATCCGGCTGACGCGCAATACATTCCCCGGCCGGAGTGGTATTACCTGCCCATTTTTCAGTGGCTGAAATACTGGCATGGTACGGCTTCGCTGATCGGCGTCCTGATTATTCCAACGGTTCTTGCCGTGGCTATCGTTGCTCTGCCATTTCTCGATCGCAGCATCGAGCGCCGCCCCTGGAAGCGGCCCGTCGCCATGGGAGCCTATGCTTTCGTGCTATTCGCCCTGCTAGGGCTGGGGCTTCGAAGCCAGTATGTGGACAAGCACGATCCGGGAGTTGCGCAACAACTGGCAAAGCAAAAAACCGAAGAAGAGGAATACACGCGCAAACCATTTGAGCCGGAGCTTTCTTCCGCTTCGCTTGCTGCGGCCAATGTGACGCTTGCCGACCCGCTGGC
>Ga0210400_10004596_pt1 | contig 11932 bp, 4 predicted proteins | sample IncBWH26MmetaG_FD_155456 | JGI IMG/M metagenome (GOLD analysis project Ga0210400, IMG submission 155456) | Forest soil microbial communities from Barre Woods Harvard Forest LTER site, Petersham, Massachusetts, United States - Inc-BW-H-26-M | ecosystem: Environmental > Terrestrial > Soil >...
AGCAGCGAGCCAAAGTTCGGAAAGTCCCCAGGAAAGCCAAATTTGCCTGGATCCGCGCTCGTGTTGCGAGCCCTAACCGGCTGCTGCCCAGAAAGCAGCCCGGCCATCACGGCGTGCACTCTGGTGATGTTCTTCAGGCCAGGATAGACGTCCGGAGACAATCCCGCAACGTAAATCTGATCGCTATTGTCCGCGGCGATACCGACCATGCCGAACCTGGAGGCGATCAGGTGGCGAGCTGATTTGCAAAACTCGTCTAGCAGACGGCTTGGTTCGGTCTCGGAGGCAAGCCGCAGACTGGCTTCCAACAGAGCATCCAACTGAGCGTTAACCGCGGCCATTTCGACGGCTTGCTTGGTCAACTTGTCCATCACCAACCGAAGGTGATCGCGGTCAAAGTTCTCCGTAACCGGAACGGGCAAAACAGTCTGGTGAAGACACGCTTCCACAGTCTGTCGCACGGATTCGTCGGTACACGGCTTAAAAAGCGTGTATTCGACGCCGCATTCCCGAGCAAGGTCTTTAGCGTCGCGTTCCCGAAAAACAGCCGTCCAAAAGATCACCGGAGTATGCGCGATTTCCGCAACAGATCGCAACCGGCGCACGAACTCGTATCCATCCATTGTGGGCATCAGGATATCCGTGATCACCAGGTCCGGCCGCTCGGTCGAGGCTAGCGCCAATGCCTCGCCTCCATCCGAGGCCTCCCGAATCGTATGGCCACAACTCCTGAGGATTTCCACTAGTAGGCTGCGGTTGCCGGGGTTGTCGTCGACAATCAGGATTTTAGCCATACACTTCTCCTCTCTCTGACAGGAACCTCGTCTCCGTAGTTCATCGGGTGGTTCGTCCTTCGTGATTACCCGGTTTAGGCCAGTTTGTGGAGACAAACGTAAGGTTCTTCAAAGCCTGTGTCGATTACACGCTTTAAGCACGCCGACTAGTCCTTTTTGCTGGGTTATGCGTAAAGACATCGTCAAGAGAAGCAAACTTCTCATCGTCGACGATCAAGAAGCCAACGTCGGACTCTTGCTGAGCATTCTGCGGGAGCAAGGATTCCTTGGCCTTCAGAGCCTGACCGACGCGCGCTTGGTCCTGCCCTTATTCCTTGAGTTTCAGCCCGACCTGGTATTGCTGGACCTGCGGATGCCCCACATCGACGGACTTTCTCTGCTTAAGCAGCTGCGAAGCCGCATTCCAGACAACGTCTATCTGCCGTTTGTGATCATAACGGCAGACCTGTCGCAACGTACCCGGCAAGCGGCGCTTTCCTTAGGCGCTAAAGACTTCCTCACGAAGCCGATCAACCCGGCAGAAGCGGTTCTGCGGATGTACAATCTCCTGGAAACGCGATTCCTTTATCTCGAATTGCAGGAATCCAATCGCGAATTGGACGAACGGGTTCGGGAACGCACTCAGGAACTGGAATTGGCCCAGGCCGAGATGCTCCGGCATCTTGCGCTCGCTGCTGACTATCGGGACGACTTGACTGGTCTGCACGCACAGCGTGTGGGACTACTGGCTTCCCTGCTTGCGGAGGCGACCGGCGTCCCACAAGACCAGGTGAAACTGATTCGCGGAGCCGCCCCACTTCACGATTTGGGGAAAATAGGCATTCCGGATCACATTTTGCTGAAGACTGGAAATCTCACTCCCGAGGAATTCCAGGTCGTCAAGACCCACACCGCGATTGGAGGAACAATACTCTCCCGTAGCAGTTTCCCGCTGCTCAAGATGGCCGAACAGATTGCCCGGTATCACCACGAACACTGGGATGGCGGCGGCTACCTTGCTCTAAAGGGGGAGGACATTCCCGTGGCCGCCCGGCTGACCTCGATCGCAGACACATTTGACGTTCTGACTCATGACCGTCCCTACAAGGCGGCGCATTCGCTAGAGGAAGCCCTGGCCGAAATTCAGAGGGAACGGGGACGACAGTTCGATCCCGCGGCGGTAGATGCTTTAGTAAAACTGGCTTCATCCCGGGATCTTCTTCAGCTAGATCAAGCGCTGCTCGATGAAACCGGGATAACCACCCCCGCCGGGATCGAAGCTGCTCCGATGACAGAGTAGCCACAAAAACGCCGGCCATTTAGCCGGGTAAATTCGACATCGTGCCGAGAAAGTACCCGGTATGTATTTAAGTGCCTAAAGCTCGGGTAATCCCTCGCCGATCATTAACCTTACTACTATCTCGGATCCGTCATGGCGCTCTCCATAGTTCTCGTCAGAAGGCTCCTCCTCACGGTTTCCCTGATTGCAGCGCCCGCACTCGCCCAGATTTCAGGCGGGGCATTCCGGGGCGAGATTCGCGACGAGTCCCACGCGGTCCTGCCCCAGGCCAAAATCACGATTCGGTCCAAGGAGACCGGTCTGGAAGTTATCGCTGAGTCAAATGGCGACGGGTTATACCTGACGCCGAACTTGACTCCGGGATCCTACCTGCTGAGCGCCACCAAGCCTGGGTTTAAGGCCGAAGTATTCGGCCCAGTGTCGCTTGAGGTGAACCAGACTGTCCGCGTTGATTTCGCGCTCGCCCTCGGCAGCGTCACGGATTCCATCGAGGTGCATGCCACGGCGATGCAACTGCTGTCGACAGAAAGCGCCGAGATGTCACAGGTGATCTCCAGTAAGCAGGTTTCCGAAATTCCATTGAACGGCCGCCAATGGCAACAATTAATCGCGCTGAACGCCGGCGTGAATACGGGCGCGCCTGGGCAGACCGGCTCGCCGAATCCCGTGAATGTGAACGGGCAACGCGACAAAGGCAATCTGTTCATGCTGGACGGCATCTCCACGACGTCCTCTGCTCAGGGTCGTGGCAACAACTTCAACATTCCGCTGGACGCAGTCCAGGAGTTTTCAGTGCAAGCAGGATCGTACTCGGCGGAATTCGGAAATGTCGCGGGGGGCGTGATCAATCTGGAATCCAAGTCCGGCACCGACAACTGGCACGGCTCACTCTTCGAGTTTCTCAGAAACGACCGGATGGACGGGGCCAGTTTCTTCGCCAATTCGACCTCGCAGCCGAAGAATCCTCTTCGCTACAACCAATTCGGGGGATCAGTCGGAGGCCCGATCCGGCATCAGAGAACGTTTATCTTCGGCGACTATCAGGGCACGATCACGCGCAGTGCCTCACCAATGGTGACCAGCGTTCCCCTCGACCAGCAGCGGCTGGGTGATTTCTCAAACCTTCGAGCCAACGGCGCCCTGGTTCCGATCTACGACCCATCCGGGACGTCGCTGGCACGGACGCCGTATCCAAACAATACGATTCCCTCCACCAGCGTGGATCCGGCGGCGTTCAACATTACCGCTCTTCTGCCGCGCCCCAACCAGTTCGACGCGAACGGGCAGCCGCTTCCTTTTAATAACTACGCGGTGACTCGCTCGAATAGCGCGGACGTACATTCGTTTGACATTCGCGTGGACCACCAGTTCTCGTCCAACAACACATTGTTTGTACGCGAGTCTTTCCAAAATACGCATGCGGTTACGCCCTCTCTTTTCGGCCTGCCCCTGGGGGGTCCTCCCACCGGCGCAGGCACGACTCTAGCCGGCAATCAGAACGCTGGCATAGGACATGTGTATCAATTCACGCCAGCCCTTATCAATGAGATTCGCATCGGTCTCAACCGCCAGACCACTAGTCTGACCCAGGAAGATTACGGCCAAAACCTTTCGCAACAACTCGGAATTCCGGGCGTGAATCAGAGTCCACAGACTGCCGGCCTGTCGACCCTGACGATCGCAGGGCTGTTCGGCCTGGGCGGGAGCATCCTGACTCCGCTGCGGGTGGCCGCCACCGATTGGAACTTCAGCGACCGCGTCATCTGGATGAAGGGACGCCACACCTTCCGATTCGGAGTGGACGACCAGTACGAGTTGGGAAGCACGGGATATCTGGTCTTCGGCCGCGGTAACTATACGTTTCTCAATCTGTCGACCAGCACTCTGGTGGGCCCTCCGGGCGGCAACGCGTTTGCGAGTTTCCTGGCAGGCGCGCCGTTTCAGGTGCTGCGAGACGATTTTCCGCCGGGCATGGTGAAACTCATCTCTTCCCGGGCCGGCTTCTATGCACAGGACGATTTCAAGATCACGTCGAAACTGACGATGAACCTGGGCGCGCGTTACGACATCATGCCCTATCCGCGAGAGGCGCACGACCGGCTCTCCAATTTCGATCCGGCCACGAAAACCATGCTGATCGCCGGGCAGAACACCAGCGAACGTCTGCGGGCGACCGATTACAAGGATCTGGCGCCACGGGTCGGCTTGGCCTATGCTCCCGGTTTCAAAACCGTGATTCGCGCCGGTTATGGGATCGGATTCGTGGATCCGCTGGGCAGCGGCAGCATTCTTAACAGCAACGAGTTCAATATACCGTTCTATTACCGCAATAACATCACCCTGTTTCCGTTTACGCCTCCCACCTACCGGCTCAGCAGCTTGCTTCCCGCGCTGGTGATCCCATCTCCCTCGGCGCCGACCGGAGATCAACGCTACCTCACGCCCAACGATGGCAACCAATACTCGCAGACGTGGAGTTTCAGCGTACAGAAAGCCCTCAGCAGTTCTTTGATGCTTGAAACGGCGTATGTGGGCGCCAGCGGGAACCGGCTGCTCATGACGTCCAATATCAACGCCGCGCCTCCAGGCACGACGGATCCCACCAAGCGGCAGCCATTCGGACCTTCCCTCGGGCAAGTTGTCCAATATTCGAACGGCGCTCACTCCACCTATCACGGTCTCCAGTCGAAGATCGAGAAGCGGTTTTCGAGCGGGCTGTACTTCCTGGCTTCGTACACGTGGTCGAAATCGATCGACAATCAGAGCAACGGGACCGACGACTCCGCGGCAAGTGGCCAGTATCCTCAGAACCCAAACAATTTCGCGTTAGACCGTGGTTTGTCGAGTTTCGACCGGACGCACCGTTTTGTCGGGAGTGCAGTCTGGGAGATCCCGTTTGGCCGAACCGGACACGATGGCTCCGGAGTGTCGGAATTGAGCCACGCGGTCCTCGGCGGATGGCAATTGAGTGGAATCTTCGGAGCCCAGACTGGGTCCCCTTTCAGCGTGGTGATGCCCTGCGCGACGATCAATGCCCAGGGAAACAACTGCCGGCCCAACGTCATCGGAAACGGTGAACTGCCATCCGGCCAGCGCTCCATCGCGGAATGGTTCAACACGTCTGCTTTCGTGACGCCGTCTCCGCAGGCATACGGCGATGCCGGCCGGAACATCCTGCGAGGACCGGGGAGCACGAATATCGATATGGGGCTCTCGCGTTCCTTTCAGTGGAGAGGCGTGGAAACGCGGCGATTACAGATTCGATCCGAGTTTTTCAACGTTCTGAACCACACCAACTTTGGGCTACCGGTGCATTCGACCGATTCACCCGCCTTGGGGACGATCACCTCAGCCGCGCCCGCACGTGTGATCCAGATCGGCGCTCGCCTGGAGTTCTGATCATGAAATCGCTATCCGAGCGTTTTTCTGAAGGTTTATCGAAACAACCGAAAACGCTGTGGATGCGCCACCTTTTGCCCGTGATCGGGATCGTTATAGCTCTGTTGGTAGGCGGCGGTATCTCGTTGATTTTGCCCAAGGCATACGACTTCCCGAGCGCGCTCCTGTTCTTGGTTGCCATCTTCGTAGTGGCCTGGTTTGGAGGGCACGCACCTGGAGCGATTGCCTGCGTGCTTACCATGACCCTCCCGTTGCTGGGCAAGTCTGGCTCCAAGTTGGACTTCGGCCGCCTGGGACTCCTCATCGCGATTTCCCTCTTGATTAGCTGGGTGGCTCAGACGCAACGGCGCAGCAGGATGATTCTGCGGCAAGCCAATGATGAACTCGATAAGCGCGTGCAGAGCAGAACGGAAGATCTGGCTCAGGCAGTTCAGGCACTCGAGTCGGAAGTCGAACAGCGAAAGAAAACTGAAAATCGGCTCCAGACCCAATTAGGACGCCTGAGTCTGCTGGATCAGATCACGCGCGCCATTGCCGAAAGGCTGGATCTCCGCAGCATCTTTCAAGTGGTTGTGCGAACCCTGGAGGACAGCCTTCCGGTCGATTTCGCCTGCGTTTGTCTGTACGATTCGGCCGCTGAAGTTCTCACGGTGACTTGCGTAGGCGTGCACAGCGAGGCTTTGGCGATGGATCTAGCCATGACCCAGCAGTCGCGGGTCGAAATCGATCAGAACGGGCTTTCCCGCTGCGTGCGCGGCCAATTGGTTTACGAGCCGGATCTCAGCGTGGTCGACTTTCCGTTTCCGCAAAGGCTTTTACGAGGGGGATTGCGTTGCGTAGTCGCGGCGCCCTTGCTGTTCGAAAGTAAAGTATTCGGCGTGTTGATCGCAAGCCGCCGGCAGGCCGACGGATTCGCCAGCGGAGACTGCGAGTTCTTGCGGCAGCTCAGCGAGCACGTTGCGCTGGCGGCGCACCAGGCACAGGTATATACCGCGTTGGAACAGGCGTATCAAGACCTCCGCCAGACACAGCACACCGTGATGCAGCAGGAACGGCTGCGCGCCTTGGGGCAGATGGCCAGCGGCATCGCCCATGACATTAACAATGCCGTGTCGCCGGTGGCGCTGTATACGGAGTCGTTGCTGGAGACCGAACCAAACCTTAGTGCGCGCACTCGTGAGTATCTGGAAACGACGCAGCGTGCGATCGATGACGTCGCGCAAACGGTGGCGCGCATGCGCGAATTCTACCGCCATCAGGAACCGCAGCTAGAGCTCGCATCGGTGGATTTGAGCCGGCTCGCGCAACAGGTCCTGGACCTCACTCGGGTCCGCTGGAACGATATGCCACAGCAGCGCGGCAAGATGATTCAGCTTAAGACCGAACTATCGTCCCAACTTCCTCCGGTCGCAGGAAGCGAGACTGAGATTCGCGAGGCGCTCATTAACCTGGTGTTTAATGCCGTGGACGCGATGCCTGAGGGAGGCACGCTAACCCTCCGGACGAAGATTGGCCACAGTGCGCGCCACGCCTCCGGGTCACAGCAGGTTCACCTGGAAGTTGCGGACACAGGCGTCGGCATGGACGACGCAACCCGGCGCCGGTGCCTGGAACCGTTTTTTACAACGAAGGGTGAGCGGGGCACCGGTCTTGGTCTGGCAATGGTGTACGGAATCGCGCAACGTCACAACGCGGAGATCGAGATCGAGAGCGCCACCGGGAAAGGCACCACGGTGCGTCTCGACTTCCCGGTATCGCTGACGGGGGGAACCGTCCCGGATCATCCAGAGACGGTCGCGCCCCCGCCTGCACGCTTGCGGCTCCTGGTCGTGGACGACGACCCGCTGCTCACAAAATCGCTTCGCGACACGCTCGAAGCGGACGGCCACGCGGTCGTCACCGCGAGCGGTGGACAGGAAGGCATCGATACATTCACCGCGTCTGAAAACTCTGGCGAGCGGTTTGCGGCGGTCATCACTGACCTCGGCATGCCCTATGTCGATGGCCGCAAAGTCGCCAGTGCCGTGAAGGCGATTTCGTCTTCGAAGCCAGTGATCATGCTCACCGGATGGGGGCAACGCTTGGTTGCGGAAGGCGATATACCGCCTCACGTAGACCGCGTTCTGAACAAGCCGCCCAAATTGCGCGAACTAAGAACCGCTCTGAGCGAGTTGGTCGCGGCGTCGCGTTGAGCCCAGGAGCCGATCGATGCCCGCCTCTCTCGCCAAGCTGCTGATCGTAGACGACGAGACGGCGCAGATGACGGCTCTCTGCAAGACTTTGGCGCCCGAAGGCTACGAGACCGTAGGCTTTTCTTCAGCCAATGAGGCGCTTGCGACCCTGCGCAGCCAGCAGTTCGATTTGGTGTTAACCGACATGATGATGCCCGAGATGGACGGCATCACGCTGCTCCGCAATGCCTTCGAGATCGATGCGAATCTGGTCGGTATCGTGATGACGGGGCATGGCACCATCGGCACCGCGGTGGAAGCACTGAAAGCCGGAGCGCTCGATTACATTCTTAAGCCTTTCAAGCTCAGCGCCGTCTTGCCCGTACTCAGCCGCGCTCTCGCGGTGCGGCAACTGCGGATGGAAAACATTGAGTTGCGCGGAGCTGTCAGCATCTATGAGCTGAGCATGGCCATTGCCTTCGCATTCGACCGAGACACGGTACTCCAGAAGGTTATGGATGCTGCGTTGCAACAGAACCCGGCCGCGGATATCTCGATCCTGCTTCCTTCAGAAGACGGCGGAGAACTGCACGTCGCCTTGGCGCGTGGCCGAAGCGCGGAGAACATCCGGGCCAAGCGCTTACCCATAAACGAAGATCTCTTGGAATGGATCGACCGAAGCCGGCTGTGGATCTCGAATCCCGTTGAATGTCTGGCGATTCAGTCGACGTTTGCGACGGCGTTGCGGGAACTCACCGCGGGAGTCTCTGTTCCGATGCTCACCGGCGGCAGACTGGTGGGCATTTTGAATGTCGACCCCGGTGATCCATCACAGCGAATTACATCCGGGCAGTTGAAAGCACTCCATATCCTGGCAAGCACAGCCGCATCGGCCCTGGAGGGAACGTCGCTGCTGGGGCGATTGCGCTCCGCCGAACAACGCTATCGGCGGCTTGCCGAAAATGCACCGGACATCGTGTTTCGTTATGAATTATCTCCGCAGCGCCGGTTTACATATGTGAGCCCGATCATTGCAGCGGTGGCCGGATACTCACCGGAGGAGCACTACGCCGATCCCGACTTGAGTTTCAAGATCGTGCACCCGGAAGACCGTCATCTGCTCGAGAGTTTGTTGAGCGGTGATGATTTCACCGGCGGCACGGTTACCATGCGATGGAGTCACAAGAACGGCCGCATCATTTGGATCGAGCAACGGAGCGTGCCCGTTCGGGATACAAGCGGCAAGTTGATTGCGATCGAAGGTATCGCCCGCGATATTGGCGAACGCAGGCAATTGGAAGAACAGCTTCGGCATGCGCAAAAGATGGATGCGATTGGACGGCTGACGGCCGGCGTCGCGCATGACTTCAATAACTTGCTCACCGTGATCAACGGATACTCCGACCTTTCGCTCCGGGAGATGTCGCAAGACAATCCCGTTCGGAGAAAAATCGACGAAGTGAAAAAGGCCGGAGACCAGGCAGCCGCGCTGACACGCCAGCTTTTAGCCTTCGGCCGTAAGCAGGCGAGTCAGTCCAAGATCGTGGACGTGAATGCCGCCGTGAAGTCCAATACGAATATCTTACGGCGCGTAATCGGCGAGGATATTGAACTCGTCACGGTTCTCGATCCTGCGCTATGTCCCGTTAAGGCTGACGAAGGCCAGATCGAACAGGTGCTCTTGAATCTGGCAGTCAATTCCCGAGACGCGATGTCCCGAGGCGGCAAGCTGACGATTCGCACCGCGAATGACCCTGGCCGCAATCACGTTATGGTTGCAGTGAGCGACACCGGATGCGGGATGGACACAGCCACTCAGTTACGCGTTTTCGAGCCGTTCTTCACAACGAAGGAGTCGGGCAGAGGAACGGGGCTAGGGTTATCGATCGTTTCGAGCATCGTGAACCAGAACGGTGGAAGGATTGAGCTGGATTCAAAGCTCGGGGACGGGACAACCTTCACCATTCATTTGCCGAGCGCCGAAGCGGCTCCGACCCGTGCGGCGCGCTCCGCGCACGAAGTGCGAACTGGCTCGGAGACGATCCTGATTGTGGAAGATGACACAGCCGTCCGTGATTTCATTTCTACAGTCCTTCAACAAGCGGGTTATCAAGTAGTAGTCGCGCGTCACGGGGAGCAGGCGCTAGAGATCTGCCGGGAGCGGAAAGATCCGTTTGGGTTGGTGATCTCCGATCTAGTAATGCCTCACATGAGTGGCCCGATTCTCATGGAGAAGCTCCGCGGCATGCATCCGGCAGTTAGAGCCTTGTACACGTCGGGATACGCCGATGACGCCGTCGCGAGACATGGTGATCTTGATCCGGAGATCCCTTTCATCCGAAAACCCTTCAGCATGGAAAGCTTGTTGCAGACGGTTCGCGCAGCGCTGGATGCTCCGATTGCGCGAGAAGACCTTCAAATCTGTCGTTGACTCCACCCGACAAGCACTCTCCGCGGGCAGGCAGCGTGCCGAGGCGCACCGGTAGTGACCCTGCGATTGCGGCATCAGACGTGCGGAAATTGAAGTATGATGACGACGGATAGGTTCGCGTTCGTTCCTTGAAGGAGGTCTGAAATCAATGAGCAAAAGAGCCGTGAATGCGGGAATATCAATCGTACTGGCCGCGCTCTTAGCCGTTACGCTGGCGGAATTGCTTGCCGGCCAAAGCAAGAGCGAGACCGTCCGCGTCGGCAATGCCGACCTGGGTGGCGTGGTGAGCAGCTCCAATGGGCCCGAGGCGGGAGTCTGGGTGATCGCCGAAACCACCGACCTGTTAACCAAATTCGTGAAGATCGTCGTCACTGATGATCGGGGCCGTTACCTGGTGCCGGAACTCCCGAAGGCGAACTACAGTGTGTGGGTTCGCGGCTACGGGCTGGTAGATTCGCCGAAGGTTAAAGCCATGCCGGGCAAGAATCTTGACCTGAAGGCGGTGGTGGCGCCGGACAAGAAGGCTGCAACCGAATACTATCCCGCGCTGTACTGGTTCTCTTTGCTGCAGGTGCCGCCCAAGAGTGATTTCCCGGGCACCGGGCCGACGGGGAACGGGATCGCTCCCAGCGTCAAGAGCCAGGGCCAATGGATTAGCAATATCGTCAATACCGACGGCTGCACCGGTTGTCATCAGATGGGCGACAAAGCCACGCGCGAGATTCCACAGAGTATCCTCAGTACGACCGCAAACTCGAAAGCCGCGTGGGACCTCCGGATTAAGGCCGGCCAGGCGGGTGGCGGGATGAGTGCCCGCTTCGACCAGGTTGGCCGTCAGCGGGCACTGGCGATGTACGCGGATTGGTCCGACCGCATTGCCCATGGAGAGCTGCCGTCGGCCGCACCCTCGCGTCCGCAGGGTAAGGAGCGGAACGTCGTCGTCACCCTGTGGGACTGGGCCGATCCGAAGGTCTATCTGCATGACGCCATCGCGAGCGACAAGAATAATCCGACCGTGAACCCCAACGGCCCCATCTACGGAGCGCTGGAAGAAAGCGGCGATTACCTGACGGTCCTCGATCCAAAGACCAACTCGACCAGCCAGGTAAAGATGAGGGTTCGCGATCCCCAGACGCCGAGTTCCTTCGCCACGAAGCCGGCGGCGCCCTCGCCATACTGGGGCGATGAAGCGATCTGGAACAGCCAGACGACGGTTCACAGCTTCTCGATGGATAAGCAGTCTCGCGTATGGGCCGCGGCGCGTGTCCGTAAGCCCGCGTCGCCGGCATGGTGCCTGGCGGGATCGGACCATCCTTCGGCGAAGTTGTTCCCGATCGCTCAAGGCCAGAGGGGACTGGAACTTTACGATCCAAAAACCAAAGAGACCACCACCATCGACACCTGCTATACGTGGGGCCACGTGAATTTCGACGACAACGGTGTGTTGTGGTCGTCGTTCGGGCCTGCTGGCGTCGAGGGATGGTTCGACACCAAGGTCTGGGATAAGACGCATGACGAGAAACAATCTCAGGGCTGGAGCGCGTTCATCCTCGATTACAACGGAAACGGAAAACGCGACGCTTATACTGAACCGAATCAGCCCGCGGATCCAACCAAGGACAAGCGGATCAACGTGTCGTTCTATGGCGTCGCGCCGGCGCCGGACGGCTCGGTGTGGGGATCGGTGATGGGGATGCCCGGCGCGCTGGTTCGTTTTGTCCCCGGATCCCACCCGCCCGAGACGGCGCTGGCGGAGTACTATGAGGTTCCGTGGAACAATCCTAAGGCGCCCGTACAAGGCTTCTCGCCTCGCGGCATGGACGTCGACAGCAAGGGCGTCGTTTGGGCCCCGCTCTCG
>Ga0210400_10004597_pt1 | contig 11931 bp, 10 predicted proteins | sample IncBWH26MmetaG_FD_155456 | JGI IMG/M metagenome (GOLD analysis project Ga0210400, IMG submission 155456) | Forest soil microbial communities from Barre Woods Harvard Forest LTER site, Petersham, Massachusetts, United States - Inc-BW-H-26-M | ecosystem: Environmental > Terrestrial > Soil >...
GAAAAAATCGCGCTGATCGGTCGCAACGGTTCAGGCAAGACCACGTTGTTGAAGTCGCTCATGCGCAACGCGACAGGATACGTTGACGACGTAGATCGGCAATTCGCGATCGATGGCGGCACGGTAAAGTGGGGGCACGAAGTAGCAGTAGGTTATTTCGCGCAAGACCACACCGATTCCATTACGAAGGGCACAACGGCTATCGAATGGCTGCACCAATTCGATTTGCAAGCCTCGCAGGAGGAACTGCGCGGTCTGCTTGGCCAGATGTTGTTCAGCGGAGAGGACGCATTGAAGCCCACGAACGCGCTTTCCGGCGGTGAGTCGGCGCGTCTGATTTTCTGCCGGCTGATGCTGCAAAAGCCAAACGTCCTGGTGCTTGACGAGCCTACGAACCACTTGGACCTGGAATCGATCAACGCGCTGAACATTGCGTTGCAGAAGTATCCCGGGACGGTCCTGCTCGTCACGCACGACCATGACGTGATCGACGAAGTCGCCACGCGCATCTGGAGTTTCAAGGGCGGCCATATCGAGGACTTCAAGGGTCCGTACGAGGAATATCTGGTCTACGCGCAAGAGAAGGCTTCTTAGCGATTTACCTTGTCTGTCATTCCGTTCACGAAGAACGTTCTCGGTGAACCGAACGAAGTGAGGAATCTCTCTGGGTTTGAAAGCCGGGATAAAGGGAGATTCCTCGGCAAGCAACGTGCGTCGGAATGGAATTGCCCGCCTAGTTGATTCGACTCACTTTTTTTCAAATCAGCGATGCCGAAGGAAGAAAGTGATCGTGATAGCAGCACTAATTACCGTAACGGCGGCGCGAATGTAGCGTGGGTTCGCGCGCTTGGCAAAGTGTGCGCCGACGTAGCCGCCGATGACTGCGGCCACCAGCATCACCAGCGTCTGAGGCCACCAGATTTTTCGGGCAATAGCGAACAAAATAACGGCCACGCCGTTCATGGCTCCTCCCAACAAGGTCCTGTTCGCGTTCATCATATGGATGTCCTTCAGGCCGAACAGCGACCACGCGGCTAGCATCAGGATGCCAATCGCGCCTCCGAAATAGCCTCCATAGATGGAAACCAGGGCCTGGATACAAAGGAGCGTTACGGGGCCGATATGGATTATGCGCGCGAGGATTGGCGACAGACGCAGGCCAAACGTGAATAAGAATGTCGCGCACAGCATCAGCCACGGAATCATCCCGTCGAAGGCTCGTTGCGGCGTGAAAAGCAGCAGGAGCGCGCCTGCGATACCTCCGGCGAAGCTGACGATCAACATCGGGCGAAATGGAAAATCTTCAGAATTCTTGAAGTCGTCGCGGTACGCCCAGGCGCTTGCGAATATCCCGGGGAGTAGTGCCATGGTGCTTGAGGCGTTCGCGATGATGGACGGTACGCCGGTAAAAACCAGCGCCGGAAAAGTAAAAAAGGAGCCTCCTCCAGCCACGGAGTTGATGAGACCCGCAGCGAACGCACTGAGAGCAAGCAGAAGATAAGAGCCCATGATAATTTCGAGCAGTAGAACTTAACATTCTTCCGCCTCCCATTGCGCTAAAAACCACGAACGAACTTTGCCCTGCGCAAAAGAGCGGCCAGACTCAGTAGGACAGGCACTCTTGTCTGTCCGATTTCGCCACAACACAAGTGGACCGGCAGGAGTGCCTGTCCTACTAAAACCCTGGCCCGCTCAGTTCTCTTGGCTCGAACGCGCGGCGCCCTAAGTCTGTTAGAATCCGCAAAGGGATTGACTTCCCCAAAGACGCTATGTTACGCATACAGGTCCTTTTAACGGGTCCAAAAACGGCTGGATGTCTTTAAAACCTCAGCGGATCGAAATTGTCATGGAGACGCTGCTCGACAGCATCGCCCTCGCCGAAGAGGTGGGTGTCCGTGTGGCTGCAGCGGCGGGTTTTGGCGAGGACGATCAGTATAGGATCGGCCTGGCGGTGCACGAGGGCGTCATGAACGCGTTTCAGTACGGCAATGAACAGAGGCGTGAAAAGAAAATCCACGTCATCTTCGAACTATTGCACGAAAAAATGGTAATCCGCGTGGCGGACGAGGGAGTTGGTTTTCGGCTGGAAGATGTCCCCGATCCCCGGATGGACGAGAATGTGTTGGCCGAAGCCGGGCGCGGAGTCTTGCTGATGAAGGCGTTTATGGACGAGTTTGATGTCCTCGTCGGAAGGGGTGGCGGCGCCGAAGTAATTATGGCGAAGCACTACCGAACGCATGGTCACTCGCAAGCAACGTAGGGCGTCAGCGACCATGACGTCCACTCGCTAAGAATAATAAGGATAGGAAAAGGTTCCGCGATGTCCCTGAAAGCATCCAGCCGCGAGATAGATGGCGTGATCGTGATCGACCTGGACGGTCGAATCACGCTTGGCGACGGTAGCGCGTTGCTGCGCGATCTGATTCGCGAAAACCTCACCAAGGGCCATACGAAACTCTTGCTCAATTTGGCTGCCATAAGCTATCTCGACAGCACCGGACTCGGGGAATTGGTGAGCGGATACAGACTGGTGAAAAGCAACGGTGGAGAACTAAAGCTTTTGAGCCTTAACAAAAAGGTCAGCGATCTTCTTCAAGTGACCAAACTCTATGCAGTCTTTGACATTCACAACGACGAATCCCAGGCAGTAGCGAGTTTCTGACTCTAGCAAGACCCCTGAAATGCGGCTCAACCCGCTCCCCCCGTTGGCATTCCCGATGTGGGAATCCCACTGGACAGACTCCAGATTTTGATGTATGGATGGCCCGCGTTTGTTGGTCCAGTAATACCGTTAGGTGTACGGAGGTCCGTAGCAGTTCACCGTTCACGGCGAGTTGTGAACGGTGACTGTGAACCGCGGGCTTATTTGTGCCACCGACTGGCGTTACACCCGGCAAATAGCGATCGTTCATGAAAGAGGAGTCAAGAAGGTGAGCCGAGAACAAGGTGTAGTGAAGTGGTTTAACGCATCGAAAGGTTATGGGTTCATCCAGCGCCAGTCGGGCGAAGACGTGTTCGTTCACTTCTCCGCCATACAGATGGAGGGATACAAGACACTGAATGAAGGCCAGATGGTCGAGTTTGAGGTCAAACAAGGACCAAAGGGCTATCAGGCCGAAAACGTCACCGCACCGTAGCCGGGTCAATGCCAAAGGGCCCTGCCCAGTGGGATTGGCCAGGGCCTTTTCGCTTTCCGGCTGTTGCGTTTGGGGCGCAACACCCTTCTCCGCTCAAGTAGTTGTGATACCATCATACATTCGGGAATAAGCGGAGGAGTGAATCTGTGGCGCAACATATTTTGCGCAAGGATCTTAAGAAAGACGAGATTCGTGAGAAGTTCGTTCACGGCGTCGAGTCCGTTGCTTCGCACCAGCAGATGATGTGGGTTGTCGTCGGCGCGGCACTCGTCGTGGCGCTGGCGGTCTTTGGCTGGAGCACCTACTCGCGACGGCAAACCACGAAAGCCGCCGCGGCCCTCGACGAGGCGATGAAGATTTTCCAGGCTCGGATTCACGCTCCCGGAGAACCAGTCGAGCCCGGCGAGGTCGCGTACGTCGATGAAAAGAATAAGTACGCCGACGCCGAGAAAAAGTTCCTGGAAGTGGCGAACCAGTATGCGCGCACGCGCCCGGGTCAGGTCGCGAGATATTACGCGGCCCTATCCGAGGAACATTTGAAGAGGTTCGACGAAGCAGAAAAAAATCTGAAACAGTTGGATTCGAGCGGCGATGAGTCGCTCACGGGTCTTGCCCGGTTTCAATTGGCATCGGTATACGCTCAGAATAACAAAGGACCCCAGGCCATCGAGTTGTACAAGCAACTGGCGGACAAGCCTACGACGTTTGTGCCAAAGCCCCTGGTGCTGCTTACGCTTGCGGACTACTACCGCAAGACCGATCCCGCACAAGCCACGAAACTCTATAACCAGGTGAAACAGGATTTCCCCGAAACCCCTGCCGCCGAAAAGGCCGATGAAGGCCTCGAACTCCTAAACGCGAAGAGCTGAAGTTCACTCCGTTGGACCATGGAACGGTCCGGTGGCTTTAACAAATTCTTGCGAGAAATTTACTTCAGTGATGATGATGTCCACCTTCCTCGTGGTGATCCCCGCCGTGGTCATCATGGTCGTCCGCACTTTTGGGATTGAAGCGCTCCATGTCTTTCTTCTCCTCCGCTGACAGTTGCGGCAGATGCTTGACGAACAGGACGAGTTTCCATGCGGCGTCCGCGCCATGCGATCCGCCCCAACCCGGCATTCCCGTCAAACGTACGCCGTTATTGATGATGTAAAAGATCTCGCCGTCAGTCAGGCTTTGCGTCTGCGCCAATCGCATGTCCGGCACTTTGGGATAGAAGTTTGGACCCATTTCCGTCTGCCCGCTGCCATCATTCGCGTGGCAGGTGGCGCAGTGATCGGCGAAGTGCTCTCGCCCCACGGTTATGTTTTCCGCCGTGGCCGCGAAAGGATTTTTCTCATTCTTCGCGCTGCTGGGAATCGCCAAGTTCCGTGCCGCGCGCGCGAGCGCCATTTCGAGCGAAGACGGCTCGTCTTTGGTGCTAATGCCTCGACGAATGAGAATCGCTCCGTAGGCCATCCCCGCCACGATCGCAACCAGCAGAAGCCAAAGCACTGTTTTCGGAATTTTCATTTTTTAGCTTTCTCCTGTGTCATTGCCTTTGTTCGATTTATCTTTCATTCCCTGAAAATGGCCGGATTCGCAAGAAGACAGCTACGCCCGCGGGCCGGGAGCCATAGATGGGCTTCAGCCTATCTGCGACGCCGTAGGCCGTCACTTGCACTCCCAGGGCCGTGGCCACATGCGGAATCAAATCAATATCACGATCGTAGCCGAAGGTATAAGCCTGAACGCGGCCGATCGGCTGTTCCCGGAAATTTGGTGGAATCGGATTTTCGCCAAGAATCAACTCGTTTGAACGATCTACATTTTCGATTCGCGTCCAGGCGTAGTTCCGAGTCCGGAGGCGCACCGTTGATTCGAGAGCATAGCCGTTAAAGATTGAATTGTCTTGAAGAGATCGTGTACGCCCCCAAAGGGCCGTACTTGTCCAATTCCCGTTATGGAGTGGGTGGTTGTGTTGGATCGAAGCAGTCATGCGTTCCTGATCCTCGTTGGGGAATAATGCTTCGGGACTCTTTATGCGTCCGTACGAATATTGTCCGCTCCAATTTTTCCCGGGCTGAAGGGTGAAGCGCGTGGACCACGAATCGATTTTTCCCCGGTCGACATTCCAGCGGCTCTCATCCGGTTCGCGGCCATGAAACCCGGAGGCCTCGATGCGTGCGATGCGATACGCCAGGCCAACTGTGATCACATCGTCTGCAATGTGGGTGGAGTCCTCTTGATGATGGCCGAGCTCCGCCAACGGATCCTCCGAGGCGGAAGCGCGATGCGGGTACGCCACCGGACCCAGCGCCGGATCCCCTACAGGCGCAAGATAGAACGAAAGCAGACCCTGGCCTCCCAACTTCAGATCGTAAAGGGCGGCAATCTCCATGAAGAAATCATGGGGGTGCTGTCCGTCGACAATTGGCTTTCCGAACGCCGTTTCTCCTTGTTGGAACAGGAGCGGATACCGGCGTTGCGTCACGGTTGCCGGCTCGAGGCTTAACATGGCGCGGGCCGTGAACACGCCGGGTCCGAGCGGATGTTGTGCCATACCCATAAACCAATTCGTCGAGAAAAACTTATCTCCACCGCGAGGACTCGATTGTTGCTCGTCGATGACAAAGGCGTTCGCGTGAAACATCAGCATCCATGCCCCTTTCGTGGTCATGAGCATGGGAACAGGTGTGGAATTCGGTTCGGCGCTGGTGCCGGAGGTGCCATGGCGGACAATTTGCTGCAGGAAGGTTTCGGGATGCATCGCGATCAGGTCATTTCCGCCCATTTGCATCTCTGGCATCTGCTCGTTGTTCATTCCTGGCATTGTTTGCATTTCGTCATTCTTCTTACTTTGCTGCGCCCCACCCGGCGTCGGCAAGACCAAAAGTGATGCGAGTATTGCTAGAAGTACCGTTGGAAATGGCCGCATAAAAACATTTCTCCTCAAGAAATGGCCCTTGGACGCGCACCTGGATCGACAAAACTGCGTGTCGCCGCCTAAGGCAGAAACACAAAACAGCTCAACAGGGTTGGATATGTCTGGAGCGGCGTTCTAGATGCGGAGGCTTGTATCGAGGCAACTGTAAGCAATCGGACTGGTAGGAGCGATATCGTCCCGGGCCTCGTGAAAAGCGACTCTGAGGCTCTCAAGGCGAGGAAATCTGGCAACTATCGAAATTGTCTCAAACTGTGCCGAAGTGGGGTGATTTACCTTGGAAGCTAAGGCCTGAGCCTGATCGCAAGATTCGCGTGCACACACGCCCATGTCAACCAATACAGCGTGGAGAAGCATCGCCCTTAGCGCAGTAACCGGTTGTTGAATTGCGGAACTGTCGGCAGTCATTTCGGCCATCGCTATGCCGGCCATCGTCATGTCGGGAGAATCGGACTCTCCGCCAGCCATTTGCGGCGAATGGCAATCGGAACGAAACAGGGCAAATCCGCAGGACAAATCGCAGGCTGCAGCCAACGAAGAGACGCACAATAGCAGTGCCACCAATGTGCCCGCGAGTATGCGTCGAATCTTCATAGCCTGATTCTGTTATCCCAGGGCGTTTGGATGCCCCAGACCGATCCTCATCCTACGTGAATCTCCGTCTTGCGGCAACCCCACAGTCGCTGTGGCTCCAAGCTTCAATGGGACTCGACAAGGAGCGAGAATTACCGTGAGTGGCTCGGAGCCGAGACCAAGCCGGCGATATATATTCTTAAACGTCGTTTCGATACTGGAATCAGTTTCGTGAATTGAATCCCCATCCCTTGCTGGTCTATGGAGTGCCGGACAACCCCTTCAAGCGAGATGTCCTGCTCGCCGGCTCGCAATGTAAAAATAATTTCCGACCCAACCGGAAGAGGATCCGAGTCCATGACAAAAACACCCTCCAAGCTTAGGTCCCGGATGACCGCGGACCTTTCTCCGTAAGAGACGCGATCTTGCGGTTTGGGTTGAAATCGCGGGGTGCCGCGTCGATCTTCTGACGACACTGTCATAACTTGCCTGTTGCATCGATAGACTTGAGCTATCGCCGAAAGAGACTGCATTTAGGAGTATACGAGCACCGGTCAGGGACAAAACCGGGCAACTAAGCCAATGTGTCTTATCCAAAAAGTGTTGTGGCTTGCCACAAAGAGAGTTTTCACATTCCAAGTTGGAAGTTAAAGGAAAGTGGGCTCAAAGCTCGAATCGCAGGCCACTTCTAGACGACGATCAATTGCCTTTAGCTCTGCCCAAAAAAGGTAGACAGATCGCGTTCTTTTTGGCAGAGAAGGCAAAACCATGAGATAATCCAAACTGAATTTGGGGCTTCGGGATAATCCGTTTAATGCGACTATTTTGGCTGCGGTCCGTCAAAAGATATAGGCCTTTCGGACGAAAGGGAGATTGGTACTCTGGCGGTGTCGCTTTTCCTATCTCATTGAAAATAATGGAGAAAGCGCATTCCTGGAAGGCATGTTACCAGAAGCCGCTAATTTGAATCTAATGTTCCCTGGAGATTGAAGGTCCAGGGCTAGTTTGATGGCATCTTAAGTTATGCCCAGGCAGACCTTACAGCGGTAGCAATCCGCATAGCCAAGGGGAGAAATACTTGTCACTGACAACTGAAGAAATGCATGAACAGGTGCGCAATCTTATAAGTGTGGGCAAGGAGCGCGGATATCTGCTCTCCGAAGAGGTCGAGCAGGTTTTGCCCGCCGAGTTGCACTCGACGGAAGAAATTGACGATCTGCTCTCCACGTTCGAGCGCATCGGAATCAGCCTTTACGAGGATTTGGCCGCCGCGAAGGCGGCTCGCGCCACCGTAGACCCGATCGTCTCCGAGTCTCCGACAGGAGAATGGAACGACAAAATTGCCGTCGCGGAAGACGGCGAACTCGATCTTACGCCGGGAATGCTCGACAAGAACAACGATCCAGTACGGCTCTATCTACGGGAGATGGGCTCGGTTCCATTGCTGAAGCGGCAGGACGAGGTGGCCATCGCCAAGCGCATGGAGCGCGGGCACCTCATGGTGCTTAAATCAATTTCACGCTCACCCATCGTACTGAAGGAATTGATCTCCGTCGGCGAGGAGCTTCGCAACGGCACACTGTCGATCAAGAAAATTATTCAGTTCGACCAGGAAGAGCTGACGGAAGAGGAAACTGAGAATAAGACGCGCGAGGTTCTTCGGATCATCGGGAAGATTGAGCAGCTTTACGCCGTAGCCCGCAAACAGGCGGCCCAGCTCGAACAAACCCCTAAGGCGAAAAAGCGGCTTTACTTGCGGCACCGGAATCGGTTGGCTCGGACGCGAGTGGAAATGTCGCAGCTCGTGCGCTCGATCGAATTCCACGCGCTCGAGAAGAAGCGGCTGATTGGAAAGATTCGCAATACAGTCGAGCGGGTGCAATCGCTCGAGCGCGAAGCAGTTAAGCTCGAACGCCGCGCCGACGCCTCGAAGGGCGATCACGCCGCCGAAGCACGCAAGGAGTTGCGTGCTTGCCGCGCCGAGTTGCGCGAAATTGAGGTTTCCAGTGAAACCGGACTGACCGACCTGAAGCGAATGCTCCAGGTAGTTCTCCGAGGAGAGGCCGAAGCGGATCAGGCCAAGAAAGAAATGGTCGAGGCTAATTTGCGCCTCGTCGTTTCGATCGCGAAAAAATATACGAACCGAGGCCTGCAATTCCTCGATCTGATTCAGGAAGGCAATATTGGTCTGATGAAAGGCGCAGACAAGTTCGAGTGGCGCCGCGGGTATAAGTTTTCGACCTATGCGACGTGGTGGATCCGCCAGGCTGTAACGCGCGCCATCGCTGACCAGGCTCGCACGATTCGCGTCCCGGTGCACATGATTGAAACCATCAACAAGCAGCTCCGGACCAGTCGGCAACTCGTGCAGGAGCTTGGCCGCGAACCGAATGCCGAGGAGATCGCCAAGCGCCTGGGCGTTCCTACCGACAAGGTGCGCAAGACCCGTCAGATCGCGCAGCAGCCCATCTCGCTAGAAACTCCCATCGGCGAAGAGGAAGATTCGCATCTAGGAGAATTCATCGAGGACAAATCCTCGGTATCGCCTTCGGATGCTGCCATCACCATGAGTCTTCAGGAACAAACGGCGTCACTGTTGAAGACGCTGACGCCGCGAGAAGAAAAAGTCATCAAGATGCGCTTTGGCCTGGAGGATGGCTCCGAACACACTCTCGAGGAAGTGGGCCACTCGTTTGCAGTTACCCGTGAGCGTATCCGTCAGATCGAGGCGAAAGCGTTGCGCAAGCTGCGCCACCCCTCGAGATCGCGGAATCTACGCTCGTTTATTGAAGGCAGTGTGTAAGAAATTTCCGAGGCCCATGGCCGAGGACAGATACGATGAAGAAATAGCGCCCGTGAGTGCGGACTAGCTCACGGGCGCTTGCCTCGTTGGTGGATGATGCCTCACGCCCGCTTATTTTTTCGCGCTTCAGTCACCATGTTCACGACAACTTCTCTGGCTTCCTCCGGATTCTTCACTTCGTGTAAGAAAGCGATGCGTGCGCCGCGCGTGCCATCTGGTGTCTTGAAACGCACCTGAAAGCCGAGCCGGTCGACGGAAGTCATCGTCACTTCCTCGGACTCAACTCCAGCAAAGGCACGGGTCATCTCGATGAGCGCATTCGCGTGATGCGTATTCATGTGCTGGATGATTTCAGCGGCATTATCAACCAGTGGGTCTGGCTGCGAGCAGTTATATTCCGAGGCGGTTACCCAGCCCATCACACCAAAGCCACCCACGTAGTAAACGTCCACCACGTCCATGCGATAAAACGAAAAGTCTTCGAAGTCCACCCAGTATTTGCTATTGGCGTAACGCGATAGGTAGAGCTTCCGCGCTTCGACTCTTTCGGCCTCCGGCACGGGCAGAGCATTTCCCATCAGCGTGACTCGGGACGCTCCCAGGGGATCGCCCGTGGCCTCTGGCTGCGTCACTAACAAGCTCGAGCGCGGGTCTCCCTGCAAATTTTGCGTATGCATGGCCATCGTGCTGATAAGGAAGATGGGACGCCCTTGGCCGTCAAGGCCAAAAGGCATCACGGATCCAAAGGGAAAGCCCGGCTGTTTGCGCGAAAGTGTCGACAGGCTGCCAATTCGGCTCAGGTACACCAAAGTGCGCGCGCGCTCGGCATACGTAGGTTCGGCGACCGCGGGCTGGTTACTCGCCGTGCCTGAGCCCGCGTGTTTTCCTGCTGGTACTGAAGACATAGTTGCTCTCCCCAGTGACTCCGCTGTGGTTCCCGTAGACAAACTAACACAATGTGTTGGCTGGAGGTATCGTACCGAATATGTAGCGCCCGCCTTCAGGCGGGCATCTGCGCAAATTTAGACTTCGGCCTGAAGACCGACGCTACACACCCTACCGCAACGTTTGGCGTTGCGGCGGGGGTGGCATAGAATTCAGGCATGGCACTCGTCTCTTATGCGATGGATGCCGCGAAATCACGCGGCCGGCGGTACCCTGAACCACCGCATCCGTACCGGAACATTTATGCGCGGGACCGCGACCGTGTGATTTACTCGCGGGCCTTTCGGCGCCTCGAAGCAAAAACGCAGGTCTTCACTACGCGATATTCCGATCACTTTCGCAATCGTCTTACGCATACGCTGGAAGTGGCCCAGATCGCTCGCTCTGTTGCGGGGATACTCGGACTCGATACTGATCTTGTCGAGGCGCTGGCCTTGGTGCATGACATCGGGCACCCGCCATTCGGGCACGCAGGGGAACGCAAGCTCGATGAATTGATGCGCCCGCATGGAGACCGGTTCGATCATAACCTGCATGCGCTTCACATCGTCGAGCAGTTTGAGCAACGCTACTTGGATTTCCCCGGGCTCAATCTAACGTTCGAGGTCCGCGAAGGAATCGTAAAGCATTCACGCGACTACGATCCGGAACAGTTTCCTGAATTGTCGGAGTATCGGCTCGACGAGCGGCCACCGCTGGAGGCGCAGCTCATCGATTTCGTCGATGAAATCGCGTACAACACCGCTGACCTGGACGATGGCTACGAGGCGAAGCTGCTCGACATCGATATGATTCGTTCCAACGTGCCGTGGTTCGCCGAATTGTATAACGATGTGGATCGCAGCTGCCCGCAGGGACTGGAAAAGTTGAAATTCAACGAGGTTGTTAAAAGCATGCTCGATCGCCTGGCGACGGACTTGATTGAGAATACAAGAGTTGAGGTGTCAGCTTCGGGAGCGAAGAGCGTCGAAGATGTGCGGAGTCAGCCGCGGCGCTTGGCGGGACTCAGCCCGCAGGTCGCCACGAAAAGCGCTGCGCTTAAGAAGTTTCTGCTCGAGCGGTTATATAACCAAACCGCCATCGTGATGGACCGTGAGCGGTCCGTGGAAGCCCTGGGACAATTGTTCGAGTTCTACCTGGATCATCCGGAAGCTATGCCAAAATCTTACGCCGAAATGGCCCAACACGGTCCCCGGCATCGCGTGGTATGCGATTATATCGCCGGGATGACCGATCACTTTCTTCTGCGACAACACCAATATCTGCTTGGTGCGAGTTCCGCATCCGTGGTCCGCTAGTCAACGGGCTTGCTTGTCGCACCAGAAAGCCATCTTTTCGTCAGAACTTCGCGCCTTTACAGTCGTATCTGTTTCGAATCAGGGACCAGGAACGTTTAGGCGGCTTCCTTGACATCACTGGTGCGGGACATATAATAGATTTCACTGGGAGACTCAGGGCTCCTGGCGAACAAGGCGAAAAACGTATGTTCCTGGACGTCAAAGAGCTTGCGGTCCGCAAGATCCGTATCCGGAAAAGCTACGCCCCCGGCA
>Ga0210400_10004598_pt1 | contig 11931 bp, 13 predicted proteins | sample IncBWH26MmetaG_FD_155456 | JGI IMG/M metagenome (GOLD analysis project Ga0210400, IMG submission 155456) | Forest soil microbial communities from Barre Woods Harvard Forest LTER site, Petersham, Massachusetts, United States - Inc-BW-H-26-M | ecosystem: Environmental > Terrestrial > Soil >...
TCCAGAACTTCGCAGCGGCCAACGCCAGCGTGCAATACCAAGGGGGCAGCGGCAAGGTGCGGAACTTTGAACGCTTCCGGCCGGGGACGATGCTCGACACCAAGGCCAACGTCGAATTCAAGGAACTCGGGGCGCTCGATTCGCCGGCTTTCGTCACGGTGCTACAGGCCGAACTGCGGACGATTGGCGCTTGCGTCAACATGCCGGAATTTATGGTGAGCGGCGACGCATCGAACGCCAACTACAGCAGCACGATGGTGGCCGAAGGGCCAGCCGTGAAAACCTTCGAGGGCTTGCAAGCCGAGCAGCGCGACGACGACTTGCCGATCCTATACCGCGCCTTGAGGTCGGCAGCGTCCAAGATCAACGGGCCATTTCCAGTCGAAGCCATCGATGCTATCGAGATCATCGTCGGATTCCCGAACATCATCAGCCGCAACCGAATCCAAGAGACGCAGGCGAATCAAATCCTGTTCACTTCGCAAATCATGTCTCCGCAGACTTGGTGCAGCAAGGAAGGACTCGACTACCAGCAAGAGCAAGCGAACTTCCAAGACCACTTCGACAACACGGGCCAGCGCCCAGGCGATTGGCTGAACCAACCGGAACCAAACAACAGCGGCATGGCCGGTGACGATGCGATCCCGCCGACGATTGGACAGCCGGTTCAGGTTGGTGGCCAGACGCGATTGAACATGCCTGCGCCGGTCGATTCGGGCGGCACGCCATTTCAGACGGGCGGATTCCCATTGAACCGAGTCAGCGGACAAACTCCTCCCATCGACAACGGACCAAAGGCACGCAAGGGTCAGCCGGTAGAACGGGCAGACGACTTGGCGTTCTACAACATGAACGCGATGGGAGCGGAGCCGGGCGATAGCGACGGCAACTTGCATGAAGGGGGCCCGGGAAGCGGGCCACACGCAGGAGGCGGCAAGGTTCCCTATGGCGTCGTGTCGGCTTATCGGGACACAGTTCAGGCTGAACACGATGCAGCCTCGAAGGATTTGCAGAAGTTTCCGAAAGACGAGACGGGATTGACGCCCGATCATGTCAAGGCAACGCCCGAATACCAAGTTGCGAAAGCTAAATACGTCGGCGCTCAAAACAAGCTGCGCGATGTCAATGCCCATTTACAGAAGCACTACAAGGGGGAAGAGCGTGAAGCGACCAACAAGAGACGGGAAGCGAAGCTAGTGTCACTGCCGATGAGCAAGGAAACCAACGGAGCGGCGACATGACGACACCGAAGAAACCGGCCAAGCCAAAGCCGCCAGAGAAGTTTGTAAACCTGTTTCATGCCGGAATCAAGCGACCGCCGAAATGGACCGTTTCAGGCACGACGATTGACGTTCCGGCGAGACCTTCCCATTACTTCGGAAAAGACCCCGTATGACAACTCACGAACTCGCCCTATTAGAACGCATCCGCTCGCGCCCCGACATTCTCGCCGGCTTGCCGATCATCGTCGGACCTGCCAAGCGAATCCTGTCCGCCGGAGAAGCGCACGGCTCGCAAGACATCATGCCGGTGCTGGGCATCTTACAACAGCTTTCCATCGGCAAGACGCCGGCGCAAATCATGGCCGAGGTGAAGTGGCTCACGGCCGACGACATTGAAGCGTGCAAATTGTGGTGGCGGAAGATGCAGGACATCGACACGCGAGCGGACGGCGAACGGGTGGACGTGCGGGCGCTGCCGAACGGGTATCACGACACGACCGAAGAATGGTTGCAAGAGACGACGAAGGATATGCAGTAAATGAGGGTAGTTGCTCTCTATTTCGGGGCTTGTGTCCAGCCGCCTCAGCGGCAGCCCTGTAGGGTGGTTACTTCACTACCAAGTCGCACCACTTAACCGCTGGCGTCCAAAGCGCTTTGGCAATCAACGATTACTGGCAGGTGTCGCCGAGCAGATTATAGCAAATGCCCCACAAGCCCGCAAAACTTGACCCGGTATCCGACCGCCTTCGCGCCCGGCTGCATCAAAAGGCCATCGACGCGGTAGCCCGCGAACAAGCGGCGGCCGACGCCTGCGACCGAATCGCAGCTAGTTATGCGCGGAAGGTCATGGCGGCGCTGCCAACGGATGAAGGGCACACTCTCAACTGGCATCGCATCCGAGAGATATGCAAACCGTTCTGGCACGAAATGGCGTTAGAGATCGACCGGCAGTTACGGGTCATGCTCGATTGGTCGCACAAGTACACGACGGGGATTCTCTTGGATACCGTGCCGCAACGGTGGTTCAGGGGGATTGTGCCGTGGCTGCCGGTGAGTGAAGGATTGCAAGAGGGTGGAGTCGGGAGCGGCGTGCGGGGCCATACGACGGCGCATGACAGCGGCACGGCGCACGTCGCAACTCTGCCAATCGACACCGACCATAGCACCGAGCAAGGAATCAAGGCAGCGGCGGAAAAGTGGTATCAGTCGCTCGACGGCGACCATCAGCTAAAGGTCGAAACCTGGACCGGTGGAGACCACGTTCGGGTTCGGCGCGGCGAAGTCAACGGCAAGCCTGATCGTGAATGGGATGAAGCCTTGGCATCGGCTCCGAAATACAACGGCACCGTCTATCGAGCCGTGAGTGTATCTCCGGACGATTTGAAAGGCTGGAACGGCGACAAGAGCGAATTGACGATCAACGCTTCATCTTCGGCGTCTCGCGACCCGACGCATAGTGGCAAGTTTCTCGGCCGCGGAAATGGCACGCTCCTCAAGATCAACACGCGCAACGGACGCAGCATCGAAGCCCCGTCGATTTCGGAGGGCATCAACGATGAGCGCGAAGTCATCTTGCCTCGTGCCAGTCATTACCGCGTGGTCAAGATCGACCGTGACGTAACGATTCATTCGCAAGGCAAGAGCTTCCGAGCGCCCTATGTCGTCGAATTGGAGGAAAAGGAACCGGCTAAAGAATCGCGCATAGTTCAGCCTGGTTTGACGGAGCAGAAAGCCGGCGAGTCGCGTTTCATCGAAACCGAACCCGATACGTTTATCACCGTCGCACCGCTTCGCGAAGCCACCGTAGACGATCCAGACACCGACGACCCGGACGAAAACAAAACCGCCGAGCCTGTGTCGCTCATTACCGGCGACGAGTGGGCCGACATTACCGCCCGCGTGCTATTCCCACCACCCTCAGAGCAGACCGTATCGAGCATCATCTACGGCACTGGCGTAACGGGTGGCCCGAACTGGCCGCAACGCCTGGCGAACTGGTCCAAGCAGCAGATCGACCCGGACCAATTGGCCAGCACGCTCGCCACGGGATTGAGCCAAGGAAAGAATCTCAAAGAACTATCGGCCGACGTGAAGGACCAATTCCAAACGGCCGGCAGCACGGCGAAGCGGATTGCGCGGAGTGAAGCCCATCGGGTGAACCTCACGACCCAAGATAATTCGTTCAAGGGCATCGGGCCGCTGATGACCGGGCGGATGTATCAATGCCAACTCGATTTCAACACGCGCCCGACGCACGCGATTTACCACGGGCAAGTATTCGCACTGGACGAGCCATTACCGGGAACGCTATCAGAGCCCAATTGCCGTTGCCACTTGTCGCCGGTATTGTCGTCGCCAGAGTCGATTGAGAATGACCCGAACATCGCAGCCCAGTTCGCCAATGCAGCCGGGCGCGATATACCCGACCCCTCGGCCTACGATCAATGGTTCGATCAGGCCGATGAGCAGCAAAAGCGGTTAGCCGTCGGCGCGGTGAAGTATCGGCTGATGAAAGAGCGGCTGGGCACCGAACCGCAATGGTCCGACTTCCTGCATCCCGAAACGGGCGCGATTCTCAGCAAGGCGGAACTCGCGGCCGAGACGACGGCGCAGCGATTGGAACGCACGGCAGCGGCCAGCGGATTGATCCGGCAGCGGGGTGAAGCGTTCAAGCAAGTGAAGAATGTCGGGTTCCTTTTGCAAAGGGCAGCGGGATGATTGCGATGGCACGGAAACAGCCGCTTCGGAAATACCACAAGCAAGAGAAGCGACTTCGCCTCGGAGTCGTGGCGCTCTATTGCGAGCATGGCTTTCGTCTGCTCGCCGGCTCGTCGCGGGAGCGGTTCACCTACTATTACGCGCGGAAACAAGACGGCAATCTTGCCGACTGTGGCTGCTCGCGCAAAGAGCGGCGAATCTCTTAGGTTACAGAGTATGTAACTCTGTTATTAAACCGGCCGCTTGAACTCTCTATCGTTCAAGCATGGGAACCGCGACTCAACAACGCAAGCGCAAAGCGGCACGCATCCAAGAGCGTGTAGCGGCACCGGCTCAACAGCCGTCGCCCTATCGCGTGCTGACGGAAGTTGTGTCGTGGGCCGGAAGCAAGCCGACCATCGACCGCGAGAAGTCGATCATCCCCGGCGTGAAAGTGCTGGGGCTGCAATCGGCGAACGGCCGGACCTACACCGAAGCCTGCGCCGCCAAAGCGGTCAACGATCGGCTCTACGAAAACGCACGGGTGAATCTCAATCATCCGGTCGGCAATCCGCAGACGCCGCGAGACTATCAAGACCGGCTCGGCCAGCTTCGCAATATCCGGCTCGATTCGACCGGCGGCATCATCGGCGATCTGCACTTCAATCCGAAACACCAACTGGCGGAACAACTACTCTGGGACGCCGAGAACTCACCAGACTCTTGCGGCCTTTCGCACAACGTCCAGGCCAAGACGCGCATGGACGGCAATCGCGTTGTGGTGGAACAAATCTACAAAGTGCAGGGCGTCGATCTTGTCGCCGACCCGGCAACGACCCGTTCACTTTACGAGTACGACAGCCCCATAACCGGGAGCGGAGGACGTATGCCTGACTCTAACTGCCCCACTGATCCGAACGCCCCGACGATGCCCATGAACGCGCCTCCGCCGAAGCTCAAAGAAGACGACGAGGACGGTGACGCCGGCGGCGATCCGAAGACCGCGATTGCGAACGTCTTCAACGCCAAGATTCAGGCGCTCACGAACGACGACACCGCTGACCCGATGGAGACCGGCGCGAAGATCAAGAAGCTCTTGCAGGCCAAAGCCAAAGCCTTGCAGCACCTTGACGACGCGCTCGGCGACGACGACAGCGATACGAGCGACGACGAGGAAGACGACGACGGCATGGAACATCTCCGGCCCAAGAAAACCAAGGGTAATCCCGTGACCGAATCGAAAGAACTGGCCGACGCCAAGGCGCAAATTGCCAAGTTCCAAGCTAAGGAACGCGCTCGCAAACTGCTCGTCGAGGCGCAATTGCCGCCGCAAGCCTGCACTGAGTTGTTCCTGAAGCAACTCACCGAGGCCGACGAAAAGATGCAGCAAATGATGATCGAGGAACGCCGCCTGTTCTGCGAATCGACCAACATGCAGCGCCCGCGCAGCCGCGACGAAGCGTTCAGCGAATCTTTCGATCCGACCGGCGGGCGCAAAGGTCCGCCGGCGACGGCGAAAGACCTGCTCGAATCCTGCCCGGCCATCGAAGGCTAAACCAATCCACAACAGCGCCCTTGCATAAAGGTTAGAGGCTATGGCCAGCAAATTCGTTCGCTACGACAACGATAAGATCGTCTCGCGCAATCCGGGCTTCCACGAAGACTTCAAGTCTTTGTACACGCTCGCCTCGACGACGCTGTTGAACTCGACGTTGACCGGCTCGACGCCGACGGCCGTGATTGCCGCCAGCGCGTTGGGCGGTGGGCAGTTGTCGCTGTTCACCGATACCACGGTCAACAACGAAGCCTACGCCTGGACGGCGCTGAACCTGTTCCCCGGCTTCCTGACGAATCAGCCGATGGTCGTCGAATGCCAAATGCAGTGGACCGAGGCCAACACGAACAAGGCCGGGGTCATCTTCGGTTTCGCTTCGGCGACGAAGGCCGGAATTCTGGCAGACACGACCGGCGTGCCGATCTCGACAACGATGTCGGCGGCGTTCCTCTACAAGCTCAAGGGCACGACGAACTGGCATTCGCTCACGTCGGTTGGCACCACGCAAGTCGATACCGACCTGACGAAGCAAAACAACTTCCCCGGCGTCTCGGCTGCCGGTGGACCGCCGCCCAACGCGACTTCCGACGCGAACCAGCATTTGTACCGGGTGGAATTCTACCCGCAAAGTTCGACGCTCGGCGAAGCCCGCTACTTCATCGACGACGCCTTCATGCACCGCGATGTCTTCACCACGACGAGCAGCGTGGCGATGTACGCCATCGTCGGGATCAAGAATCTCAACGGAACCAACGCCGAAACCCTGGTCGTCACCGACTTCTGGGGCCGCGTGCAAAAACTCCCGGTCACGGCGCTCACGATCTAACTCACCCGCGTTTTCTCTTTCGGAACTCAGCAGAGGCAACTCAAATGTATCACGCCAGCCTGTATCGAAACTGGGCCCGAGAATATCGCGCCTGCGGACGCAATTCGCTGGCTAAGGCGACATTCTTGAAGTCGCTCCGCGAGGCGTTCAAGTCCAAAGCTTACGAGGACGGTAAGATTTCCTTGCGCGAAGTTGCCGAAGAAACGATCCCCGATGGGCGGGAATTCGTGCGGGCAATGGACCCCCAGCGCGGCGGAATCATGCTCGCCGAAGCTGTTGATGCCGTCGATACGTCGGCGTTCTCCAACATCATCGGCCAGTTGGTCATCAACAAGGTATTGGAAGGGTACAGCGACGAGGAATTCAAGTTCACCGCCGTCGCCCAGCACATCAACACCAAGTTCAGCGGCGAGCGTGTGCCTGGCATCGGCGGCATGGGTGACGTGGCCGAAGCGATCGGCGAAGGGAAGAATTTCCCCACGGTCGGCCTGAACGAAGACTACATCGACACGCCGGCGACGACCAAGCACGGTATGATCGTACCGGTGACGAAGGAGGCGATTTTCTTCGACCGGACGAATCTTGTCATGCAGCGGGCCGGCGAAGTCGGGCACTTTCTTGGCTTGAACAAGGAAAAGCGAATCATCGACTGCTTCATCGACGGCAACACCGCCGCCTACCGCTACAAGTGGAAGGGGACGGTCTATGCGACCTACCAGGCCACTTCGCCGTGGATCAACGTCAAGACCACGAACGGGCTTTCAGACTGGACAAGCGTGCAAAACGCAGAACTCCTCTTGGCTCAAATGACCGATCCGAATACGGGCGAAGTCATCACCGTGCTGCCCGACATGCTCGTCGTGCCGCCGGCCTTGCTCCACACGGCTTTCCAGATCGTCAAGGCCACTGAGGTTCGCAAGGTGGCGAACAACTCGGCCGGCACGGCCAACACCTGGACCAACGGCCCAAATCCGTTGGAAGCCAATCCGCTGGCGCAGAGCGGCTACGACATCCTGTCGAGCCGCGTCTATCGGCAGCAGGCGCTCAAAGCCAACTCCGGCACGGCGGATACCAATTGGTATCTGACCAACATCAAGAAACACCTGGCCTATTTCGAGAACTGGCCGATCACCGTGGTTCAGGCTCCGCAGAACAGCGAAGCCGAATTCACGCAAGACGTGGTTGTACGGTTCAAGGCCAGCGAACGCGGCTCGCCGGCCACGCTCGATCCCCGCTACACGGTGCAGAGCAACGCCTAACCAAGACCCATGAAAAACGTGCTGAAACAAACTGGCGGCGGAACGGCCACGATGGAACCGGAAATCACCAACGTCGTGACACCGGATCCTGCCCCTGGGGCGAAAGTGCCGCGCTACCACACGGTTCACCTGGCTTGCCCAACGCCTCTGACGATCAACCCCATGAAGGTTGAAACGAGCGACCCGTCTGAAGCGTGGCGGGAGTTTTGCAAGGCCAACGGGATTTCGGACAGCATCCACGAAAAGACAATCACGCCGCTCTACAGCTAGGGCGGCGCAAGCCCAGTAGAGCTAGCGATGGCGAACCGGATTTCCTACTTTTCGCGTGCGATTCTGGGCGTGTCGATCACGGCCAGCAGCACCACCACGCAGGAAATCACGTTTGTCCGTGCGGGTGGGCCGGGATATATCTTTGTCCCGTCTGGCTCCAACCTGACGAGCCTCACCTTCTACGGCGCTCCGTGGACGTTGACGGACGACGAAGGTGTCGGGCAATCGACCGGATACACCTACCTGGCTCTCTACGGCCCGGACCTGCTCTACGGAATCGCCGTCGGCTCGGCGTTGTCAATTACGGTGGCTGCCGGAAAGGCGTATCCCATTCCTTCGGTGTTGTTCGGTTGCCGGGGCGTCAAGATCGTCGGCAACACGACTGGAACAATCGACCTCTGTTACAACGGGTAAACAATCATGGCCTCGACACGACTCGCCAACTGTCTCAATACGCTGCTCTGCGATAACACGCTTGGGGCGGAACTCGCCAGTTTCGGCGCGAACAGCAACGTGCAGCTATTCAGCGCTAACGGCAATTACTCGGTTCCGGCCAATGCTCATATCATCGACGTGCTGGTCGTCGCCGGCGGTGGCGGCGGTGGCGCAGGAGCGTGCAACACGACCGCCAATTTCATGTCCGGCGGATTCGGCGGTGGCGGTGGCGGAGTGAGCGCCTACCGTTTCATGGCTGCCGATCTATCTTCGCCTGTCACGATCGTTGTCGGCGCAGGCGGCGCGGGCGGAGTTGCCGCGAATACGACCGGCGCAGGAAACAACGGCGCGAACGGCAACAACAGCAGTTTCGGCTCGCTCTTGGCGGTCGGCGGAGCGAACGGCCACGGCGGCAACTTGGCTGGCGGCGTCGGCGGTGTCGCTGGCAATGGGACGCTCGGCCAATCGGGAAACGGCGGCAATGGAACCGGATCGGGCGCGGCAGGCAATGCCGGCAACGGCGCGGCCACGACGCTTACGACGACAGGGGGTGGTGCGGGCGGTGGCTGCAATAACGCCACGACGCTCACGGCCGGCGGCGCGGGCGGCAATCAATCGCTCGGTGCCAATGGCGGGGCCGGTGGCGCTGCGGCAGTCAGCGGCACCGTGGCAGCTTCTCCGGGCTTGATCGGCAACACGCTGGGCGCGAATGTCCAAGGATGCGGGGGCGGGGGCGGTGGCTCGTCCAATAACGGGGCCAGCAATAACCTTGGCGGCGGCAACGGCGGGGCCGGAATCAATGGCGGTGGCGGTGGTGGTGGTGGTGCCTGCATCACCGGCAGCAACGCGGGAACGGGCGGCGCGGGTGGCAATGGTTTTGTTTTGGTCGCGGCTTACTTCTAAGAATCGACGATGGACCGCAAGACGCTCTATACGCTGAACATCGGCAACTTCGCGCCGACCGTGACGGAGATCACCTATCCGCTCATGCGGCACTATGCCCGCAAGATCGGGGCGGATTTCGTCATCATCACCGAACGGAAATTCCCCGGTTATCCGATCCCGTATGAGAAACTCCAAATCTATGAGTTGGCCCAAGAACGGAAAGATTCATGGGTTTATTATATCGACGCCGACGCGATGATCCACCCAGAAGCCATCGACTTCACCAATTACATCCCGAAAGACACCGTGGCCCACAACGGCCAAGACTTCGCCGCGGTGCGGTGGAAGTACGACAAGTATTTCCTCCGCGACGGCCGCAGCATCGGCTCTTGCAATTGGCTGGCCATTGCCTCGGAATGGTGCCTTGACCTTTGGAAGCCGCTCGACGACCTGACGCTGGAAGAAGCGGTTGCGAATATCAATATTACGGTGGCCGAAAGCCGCAGCGGAGTTATCGACCGGGAACATTTGCTCGACGACTACACGCTGTCGCGGAACATCGCCAAGTACGGGCTGAAGCACACGACGATCAAGGCCATGTCGCAACGAGTCTTTGGGCAGGAGTTGGCGTTCTTTTGGCACGCCTATGTGTTGCCGGTGGCCGACAAGACGGCGCAAATGCGGCGGGTGGTCAAGCGGATCATGGACAAGGACGGGCAACCGAACGGCTGGGGAATCCGCGATGTGCTGCGGGATTTGTCGCCGGTCGAATTGGATTGGCTCGACGAACCGGACGACAGCGGCCCGATTGACGGACAGACGCGGGAGTGCCAGTGGAAGCCGGCGGAGTTGGTGGAGTTGGTGGAGGCCGCGTAAATGGCTCTCGACGTAAATGCTCTTGTGACGCAGCGGGATGCGATTGTGGCCCAATTGGCGGCCCTGGTCGCCAAGCCCGATTACAGCATCGAAGGGCGGAGCATTCAGTGGGCCGGTTTGCAATCGAAGTTGATGGACCAACTGACGGCGATCAATAAACTCATCGACATTGCCGAAGGGCCGGTCGAAATTCATAGCGAGGGCTTTTGCTGATGAGCGACGACGAAAAACAATCTGAACCGCTCGGCCCGTGCGAACTCTCGAAGCTCGCGGCGGACGCGACCGAAGCCTGCGCGAAGATCCACGGCGAATCGTCGGCAGACGCCATGATCCACGCCGAGAACGCCTGCAAGGTCAGCGGCGCGGACGCGGCCGAACATCATCGCAAGGCGGCGGCGGAACACGACATTATCGGTTCGACGTTCCCCTACGGACGCGGCGAACTCGCTAAGGCTCATTTGAAAGCCGCAGAGGCGCATCGGGCAGCGCAGGCGGCGCACGAGGTGTCGGGTGGCTGATATTTCCGTTACGGCCGCTTCGGTATTGCAAGGCGCGAGCCCCGGAACCGGCAACGGTGTCGCGGCGGCGGGCGTAACGATTACCGCTGGCGAGACACTCTACACCAACGCCAGTGGCCAACTTGCCCTATCGCAAGGCACGTCGGCCACTCTCGCTAAATGCACAGGAATTGCCCTGAATGGCGCATCGCCTGGGCAGCCGGTGAATTACATCAAGAGCGGAAACTTGACTTTGAATGCCGCCCTGACGGTAGGAATCACCTACTGCGTCAGTGCCGCGAACGCCGGAAAGATTGCCCCCATCAGCGATTTAAGCAGCGGCAGCTATACGTTCATCCTCGGCGTGGCGACGACGACCACGAATCTCAGCCTGATTATGGCCGGTCCTAATCCCTTAACGGCGCAATGACCATGAAGCTCTCAGATTTGCAACTCGATACGCCACGGTGGATTGAGGAAGGGCTGGATTATGCGGCGGAAGGTGGGCCCGGAAGTGGACCACATCCGGGCGCGAAAGGCGCGGCAAGTACGGCACACTTTGCGACGGCAGATGCTCTTTCGACCTCGACTGGATCCAATACACCGGAGACGAACGAGCATCAAAACAATGCGCGAATTGCAACGAGAAGCGCGACACAATCGGCGGTCGGCGGCAAATATGACGAAGCCCAACAAAATCATTTGTCAGCGGCCAAACATCATCAATTGGCTTCGGAGGCCCATTCGGCTGCCGCACAACACAAAATTGCATCGGGCGATGCTTATGCGGCACAAGGACACATGCGTGCCGCAAAGGCGAACACCAAAGCTGCGGACGCACACCTCGCTGCCGCAAAGGCATATTCCGGGTGAGCCGTGGTCAGTTTCGATTGTTCAGGCGACTTCGTAGCAGTCACGGACGGCCTGGTTGCCCTGTCGATCATCCCGCACCCGGATTTAGTGCCGCCGACGACAACGCAAAACGTCACGCACGCCCTCGGAAAGTCAGTCACGACGCGGGAAGCGGCAGCTTCCAACGGCCGCTACCAACTCGGCGATAGGTTTTGGACGTTCCCGGCTGCGGAAGGAACGCCGTCGCTGGGCAGCGTGCTGGTCGATCCGTCCGGCGAACAGTGGACGATCATCGACCAAAACAAAGAAGACCTAATGGCCCTCTGGAAATGCACGGGGCGCAATCTGGCAATCACCGGGAACCTTAACGAGTATGTCACGATCTTGAAGCGGACGATTACCAAGGGCACCAGCGGGGCCGTGGAATCGTCGTGGCCGATCTGGAAGCAGAACGTGCGGGGGCGGTTGCAAGAGTCGAGCAGCAATCGCAGCGAGCAGCACGGCCGGCAGAGCGGCACGATCACGGCCAAGGTATTTACGGCGGTGCAATACAAGC
>Ga0210400_10004600_pt1 | contig 11926 bp, 8 predicted proteins | sample IncBWH26MmetaG_FD_155456 | JGI IMG/M metagenome (GOLD analysis project Ga0210400, IMG submission 155456) | Forest soil microbial communities from Barre Woods Harvard Forest LTER site, Petersham, Massachusetts, United States - Inc-BW-H-26-M | ecosystem: Environmental > Terrestrial > Soil >...
CAGAAGCAGATCCATCAGCGTCTTGCGATCGCGATCGGGATGCACCAGCGTCGGCTCGCCTCGAATGCCCACCGACTTCGCCGTTTCGTCCACCGCCGTCTCAAAGTCGCCGACGCCATCGATCAGGTTCATCGACTTGGCCTGCTCGCCGGTCCAGACCTTGCCATTGGCGATGGCCTTCACGTCGTCATACTTCAGCCCGCGCCCGTCCGCCACCGCGTGAACGAACTGCCCGAACATGCTATCGATCAGCGACTGCATGTAAGCCTGCTCGTTGGGCGTGAGATCGCGGGCCGGATTCCCCGTGTCTTTGAATTCCCCGGTCTTGATCACGACATTCTTCAGCTTGGCCCACTTCAACAGATCGCCATAATTCATCCACTCCGCGATCACGCCAATCGATCCCACCACGCTGCCCGAGTCGGCATAAATCTTGTCCGACGCCGAGGCCACGTAATACGCCCCGCTCGCGCCCACAGTTTCAATCGACACCACAATCCTCTTCTTCTTCTCGCTGCGAATCCGCTTGACCTCGCGATAAATCTCCTCCGAGGCCGCCACGCCCCCGCCCGGCGAATTCACATGAATAATGATCGCCTTGATCGACGAGTCGTCGGCGAACTTTTTGAGCTGTCCGACCACCGGCTGCGGCGAAAGAATCACGCCGTCAAGATCGACCACGCCAATGCGGTCGCCAAACCCGGTAAGCCCGGCATCCGTGCCACCCGCGTGCAGCGTGATGTACACCAGCGAAAACACCGCCAGCACAAAGAGGAAGAAAGCTCCTCCGCCAATCAGAATCCAAAGCAGTGTGCGCGAACGTCCGTCAGCCATGAGGAAAGTTTAGCACTTCGCAGAGGCGGAGGTAGCCCCTCCGCCGTCTTGACGAAGGGCACGTCATCCTGACCGTAGCCGTTTTGCAGGCGGAGGGAGGAGCCTGCTCTGAGCGAAGCCGAAGGGATCTCGCGCGCAGATTAGTCGCCCCTGCGGTCTACGGCGTCACCACCTTCAGAGCCGCCCGCTCCACCCCGACATCAACTGGAGTCCGGCACACAAATTCCCCGTCCGCATAAACATCCAGCGGATGCTCCGTCTCAACCCGCACCCGCCCGCTCTGAAAATACTCAACTTCCTTAATCTTCAAATGCCGCCCGCTGTAAATCGTCGGAAACATGCAGAACAGCTTGAACGGATCGACGCCGCCCACGACGCAGACATCAAGCAGCCCATCATCCATCTTGGCCTGAGGCGCGATCTTCATTCCCCCGCCATACGTGGGAGTATTGGCGAACGCCGCCAGCAGCGTAGGCCGATCGCTGCGCATCGTCCAATCCTCGCCGCCCTCCGCCTGCGTCAGAATCTTCATCGGCAGCGCTGCAAACGTAAAAATCGTCGGAGCCAGACTCAGCACATACCCTCCATGCCCGCGCAGCCAGCGCGGCAACCGGTTGGCCCGCTCCGCAACTTCACCGTCAAGCCCCACCCCCGCCACACAACAGAAATATCGAGGGTTGTGTGGCGCGGACCTGCCCTGAGCGATAGTCGAAGAGCCTGCCCTGAGCTTGTCGAAGGGGGCCCCGCCCGCGCTCTCAACGGGAGCAATGACTCCCAAATCAACCCTGCGCACATTCTCACGGCTGCCACAGAATCGAACCCACGCGGCAATCGAATCCCGAACCCGCCGCAGCCCCAGCGCCCGCGCAAAATCATTCCCACTCCCTGCAGGCACCACCAGCACCGGCAGCCCCAGCCGCACCAACTGTCCCAGATGACGATGAATCGTCCCGTCGCCGCCAAAAAGCAGAACCACGTCGGCGTCGTCGCCCGAACCCGGCATGCCCATGCGCCACTCGATTTTTGGGTCCAGTTGAAAAGGCGCGAGATCTTTAGGAGAACATCCCAACCCGAGAATAGCCGCCGCGCGCATGCGGGGAGAGAGTAGCAGAATTTGGTTTATGTGGGGACAGCCGCCCGGCTGTCCGCGGAGCGCAGCTCCGCGTTTTTTGCGCTCACCGCTCCAAAGCAAAGGGATTCGAGCTTCGCTCGCCCGGACAGCCAGGGCGGCTGCCCGCACATAAATCAAACCGTGATTGCTACCCTTCGGTGATCGCCACCAGCTTCATCTTTCTACCCAACGTGGTGTGTATCTCGTCGGGCACAAGGACCACGACGGGATGAGCCACGACCTGCCCAAGGAGCCTTACCGCCCTTTCCTTTATTTTCCTATTCGCTTCTGTTCGAGAAGGCGCTAGGCCTGCTGCGACTAGCAATTTGTCCAATCGTATGGGTCTCCACTTATTAGGATTGGAGGCCTTTTCCCCCTGGAACTTCCACAGCGGAAAATGCGAGTCTTCATCCCCCACGAGATCATCCGTCGCGCCACCCAGCCTTACCGTTTCGAGAGGGACTATGACCCGCTCCACACTCTCCGGCACCTGATCCTTCTGAAACTGCTTCCCCCAATCCTCCCCCGCTTTCGCCGCCGCCTCCGCCGAATGAAAGTCCGCCACGATCCTCCGCGCCAGTTCCTTCTTCGCCGCCATCGGATGCATCTCGCGCTTCATCTTTTCAATCTCGGCCACCTGCACATCCGTCAGCAGCTCGTAATACCGCCACATCATTTCGTCGGAGATGCTCATGATTTTCCCGTACATCTCCAGCGGCGCCTCGTGGATGCCGATCGCATTGCCCAGCGACTTCGACATTTTCTGCACGCCGTCCAAGCCTTCCAGAATCGGCGTGGTCAGCGCCACCTGCGATTCCTGCCCGTACGCGCGCTGCAGTTCGCGGCCCACCAGCAAGTTAAATTTCTGGTCCGTCCCGCCCAGTTCCACATCAGCTTCGAGCGCCACCGAGTCATATCCCTGCACCAGCGGATACAAAAGTTCGTGGACCGAAATCGGTTTCTCGTCGTGAAAGCGTTTGTGGAAGTCTTCGCGCTCGAGTATCTGCGACACCGTGTACTTCGACATCAGCCGTACAAAGTCGTCCGGCGTAAATGCACCCATCCAGCGCCGGTTGAAATCGATCACGGTTTTCTGCGGATCAAGAATCTTGAAGACCTGCTCTTTATAAGTCTCCGCATTCTGCTCAATCTGCTCCCGGCTGAGCGGCGGCCGCGTAATCGTGCGCCCCGTCGGATCGCCGATCATCCCCGTAAAGTCGCCGATCAAAAAGATGGCCGTATGCCCCAGGTCCTGAAAGTGCTTCAGCTTACGCAACACCACCGTGTGCCCCAGGTGCAGATCGGGCGCGGTCGGGTCCATCCCTAGCTTCACGCGCAGGGGCTTGCCAGTAGCGCGCGACTTCTCCAACTTGGCGCGCAGGTCGGCCTCGCGGATGATTTCCGCCGAGCCCTTCTTCAGATAAATAAGCTGTTCGTCGACAGGAGCGAAGGTTGACATGCTTCTTGATTATAACGATGACGCTCCGTGCTCCCTAAGTGCGTACCGCCTTCCCGCGACTTCGCAGTTTCCGCGCAGAACAATATTGATCGCCTCCGTGTACGCCAGATGTTCCTGCTCCAGAATGCGAGCCGCGAGCGCGTGTTCGTCGTCGCTGTCGAGCACCGGAACCGTCTTCTGCACAATGATCGCGCCGTGGTCGAGTTCTTCGTCCACAAAATGCACGGTACAGCCGGAAACTTTCACACCATAGGCCACCGCCTGTTCCTGCGCCTCCAGGCCAGGAAACGCGGGCAACAGCGATGGATGAATGTTCAGAATCCGGTGCGGAAACTGCTGCACGAACCACGGCGACAACAGCCGCATGTATCCCGCAAGGCAGACCAGATCGCCGCCATGCTCCTTCAGCGCAGCGACGACTTCGCGGTCGTGTTCTTCCCTCGCCTTGCCCTTCGACGGAATCACGAACGCGTTGAGCCCACGCTGGCGGGCAGTCGCGATCCCCGGTGCGTCCGGCTTGTTTGATATGACTACAGCGATTTTCGCATCGGGAATAAGGCCCGCGTCGATGCTGTCAGCAATGGCGACGAAGTTCGAGCCGCGTCCGGATAGGAGGATGGCGAGAAAGTGCATTATTTCGGTGCGTACGAGGACCAGGCGATGAAGCCAAGGAAAATGATGAGCACAACGCCTATCACCAAGAGATTTATCCTTTGACGGCGCATCGCCTGTTTCTGGATTTCGATCGATTCCTGCTGATTCTTCAGCGCGTCCTTGTAGTTCTCCACGTGCAGTTTCTGGAGGTCTCTAATTTCTTCAAGGAGCTTGATCACTTGTTCTTCAGCCAAAGTGTTTTCTCCAAACAGTGTGGACCGGAAATGCTGGACGGCCCCCTCAGCTATACGTAACCTTGCGCTCGCCCTTCACAATCCGCCCGATGGTATAAGCCTTCTCGCCCACGCGCTCCAGTACCGACTGCGCCTTCTTGAACTTCGCCGACGGAACTACCAGCAGCATTCCCAGCCCCATATTGAACGTCCGCAGCATTTCATCCTGCGGAACGTTTCCCAGTTGCTGCAAGTGTTCAAAGATCGGCAGCACCGGCCACGTGCCCATCTCGATGACTGCCGCCGTCCCGCGCGGCAACACCCGCGGCAGGTTCTCGGTAATGCCGCCGCCGGTGATGTGCGCCAGCGCCGCGACGCATTGCCCATCGATCAACTTGCGCAGCGCCGGCCAGTAGCTTTTGTGAGTACGCATCAGCTCGTTGCCGACTTTGTTCTTGACCTCGTTCACATAAGTATCGGCCGAGTAACGCGCCACTTCGAACAACAGTTTCCGCGCCAGCGAATATCCGTTGGTATGCAGCCCGTTCGAGGGCAGCCCCAGAATAATGTCGCCGATCTGCACATCTTTACCGGTAATGATTTTCTCGCGCTCCACCACGCCCACAATAAATCCCGCGAGATCGTATTCTCCATCCGGATAAAACCCCGGCATCTCGGCCGTCTCGCCCCCAATCAGCGCGCAGCCATTGTGCTTGCAGGCGTCGGCGATGCCTTCCACCACTTTCTCCGCGATCAAAGGATCGAGCGTGCCCGTGGCCAGATAGTCCATAAAAAACATCGGCGCCGCGCCTTGCACCGCAATATCGTTCACGCAATGGTTGACCAGATCGGCCCCCACGGTGGAATGCAGTCCCATCTCAAACGCGACCTTCAACTTAGTGCCCACCCCGTCCACGCTCGACACCAGCACGGGATCGGTGTATTTCGTTTTATCCACGGCGAACAACCCGCCAAAGCCGCCAATCTCGCTCAGCACGCCCCGCGTAAACGTCTTGTGAGCCAGATACTTGATGCGCTGCTTGGTGCGATTGGCGCGGCTGATGTCCACCCCAGCGTCGGCGTAGGTAATCGGCGTCGGGCTGGGTGTGGGAGTCTTGGCCACAGAATCTTTCCGTGCGCTTCGTAATTCGTGCGTGGGGTCAGTGCCGGGTGCCGCAGCGACAATCTGAGGCCGCTAATTGTAGCACGTTCAACGCAAGGTTCTGGGACGCCGGCACGCAGGTTTTGGATTCTGGAACAGGACCCTTGCAGAAGATGCAGTTACACTTCAACCGCATCCCGCGGACGCGCACGCCCGTTCGCCAACGCGACTGCGGACTAGTGGGAGATGAAGTCCGAGAAAAAGTAGGCTAGTACCCCGAACAATGCCAGGCCGGAAATTCCGTAGGCCGTAAGAACCCAAGCTCCGCGGCCTTCATGTTTCCGTATGCTTGAGGTAGTAGTAGAGGACTGCTCGGTATCAATCGAAGCGACGACAGGGGCCCGATCTTCCATGCCAAGAAAACCTCCGACGGAAGGATCGTGGCGCAAGTACATTATGCGTCACGCCTGCCTCGCGTCATGGCGGGCAGGACTCTCTAAGCGGATTCTAACCCGAATTCAGCCCTTCGAGAGAGAAAAATGTGGTCATCTTGACATAAAATCGACCCTTTTCCCAGGTCTACAAATCGCCGCCATCCGCCCAAATTCAATCGCATCCCCGCGGCTTTAGAACGTTCCATTTCTGACAGTTTCCGGAGGGTCGGTCTCCTTGCCTGCCGCGAGGCGCCGCCCCATGGGATAATGACTACTAACCTTATGCGTGATCGTTACCTCGCTCTTCTCTTTTCGTGCCTGCTGACCGCCAGCGCCAGTTCCCAGCAACCCAGCCAAACCGTGCCCGGTTCTACAACGCCCGGTTCTACAAAACCTGGTTCTACATCTCCGATCCCGGACGCCCCCACTCCCGCGGCCGCCGCGGAAAAAGCCGCGGCCACCGTCGCCAAGACTCCCGACTATGCCCAGGAGTCCTTCGTCATCGAGCAGATGCATTCCCGCTACCGCTTCGAGGCCGACGGCACCGGACGCAAAGAAATTACCGCCCGCATTCGCGTACAGAGCGAAGCCGGCGTGCAACAGTGGGGACAATTGCAGGAGGGTTACAATTCCGCCAACGAGCGCGTCGAAATTCCCTACGTGCGCGTCCTCAAAGAAGACGGCACCATCGTCAAGGCCGGCGACGACGCCGTGCAGGACCTTAGCGCCCCCGTTGAGCACGAAGCTCCCGTCTACACCGATTACCGCCAGAAACACATCACGGTTCCCGGCCTCCGTCCCGGTGAAGTGCTGGAATACGACATGGTCACGGTGATTCACACCCCGCTGGCCGCCGGCCAGTTCTGGACCGAATACGAATTCGACAAAACCAATATCGACCTCGACGAAACCGTCGACGTCGACGTCCCCGCCGGACGCTCCCTGAAGTTGAAATGCAAGCCGGGGATGGATCCGACAATCACCGAGGCCAACGGCCGCCGCGTCTACCACTGGTCGAGCTCTCACCTCGAGCGCGAAGACGATTCCGCGAAGGCAAAAGATAAAGACAAAAAGAAAAAGAAACATCGCCCCGACGATGACCGCCCCGATGTCCAACTAACCACTTTCGAAACCTGGGAACAGATCGGCCGCTGGTACGCCGCCCTCGAAAAAGACCGCCGCGCCCCCACGCCCGACGTTCGCGCCAAAGCTCAGGAATTAACCAAAGGCCTGAACACCGATCTCGAGAAGACCGAAGCCCTCTACGACTACGTCGCCAAGAATTTCCGCTACGTCAGCCTGTCGCTGGGAGTCGGCCGCTACCAGCCGCACGCCGCCTCCGACGTCCTACATGATCAGTACGGCGACTGCAAAGATAAACACACGCTGCTGGCGTCGCTGCTCGAGGCCGAAGGTCTGCACGCCGACTCCGTGCTGATTAATTCCAGCCGTAAGCTCGATCCCGACGTTCCCTCGCCCTCGCAGTTCGATCACGTCATCACCATGCTTCCCATGGGCCAGGCCGGCAATAATCCGGCAGACAAAAAAGAAGATGTCTGGATGGACACCACCGCCGAGGTCGCTCCTTTCCGTCTGCTGGCCTATCAACTGCGCAAGAAGCAGGCCCTGTTGATCCCGCCCGCTGAACCGCGGTCCTCCGTCGCGCCGCATCTCGAAGAGACTCCGGACGACACTCCCATGCCCGACAGCGAGTACTCGCAGATTGATGGCAAGGTCAACGACATCGGCAAACTCGAAGCCCACGTGCACTACGAATTTCGTGGCGACGAAGAACTCCTGCTCCGTTCCGTCTTCCGCCGCGTGCCGCAAGCCAACTGGCAGCGCGTGGTCGAAAACGTGAATGCCGGCCTCGGTGGCGACGTCACCAATGTCAAGATCAGCGATCCCGCCGCCACCCGCGAGGCGTTCACCATGTCCTACGACGTCGCGAAAATAAACTTCCTCGACTGGTCGAAGAAGAAAACGGATATCGTTTTGCCCCTGGTGCAGTTCAATTTGCCCGACGTCGATGCCGACGACACCGACCCCGACGCCGAACCCCTGAAGCTCGGCCCCAAGGCCAATTATTCCTACAACATCAAACTCGAACTGCCCGCCAAGTACACCGCCCACGCGCCCCTGGCTATCTCGATGAAGCGCGACTACGCGGAGTACCAAGCCACGTACAAGTTAGAAGGCGGCGTCTTTACCGCCGGCCGCCAGTTGACTCTGCGCCAGGACGAACTTCCCGTGGCCCGCGCCTCGGATTACGAATCGTTCCGGCGCGCCGTCGGCGCCGATCTGGCGCAGCAACTCTCCGTTGAAAGCGCAGTATCGGGACCGCCCGTTCCTCCGCCCGACATGAAGGCCGACGATCTGGTCGAGAGCGCCCGCGCCGCCGCCGAGAATGGCAACTTTCCCGTGGCGATTGTGCTGTTGAAGCGCGCCACCGAAGTCGATCCCAAGAACAAATTCGCGTGGAACAATCTGGGCCTCATCTATCTCCAGATGCGCGAAAGCGATCAGGCCATCGCCGCCTTCCAGAAGCAGATTGAAGTCAATCCCTACGACGAGTTCGCCTACAACAATCTCGGCCGCGTCTACTGGAACGACCGCAAGTATGATGACGCAGTCAAGGCCTTCAACAAGCAACTGGAAAACAATCCGCTCGACAAGTTTGCTCACGCCAACCTGGGCCAGATGTATGCCGAGTGGCACAAGTACGATCTGGCGGCCGCGGAACTGGAAAAGGCGGTTGCGGTCACCCCGGACAGCGCTCCCGCCAGCACCGCGTTGCAGGTGAGTCTGGGCGACGCCTACCTCAACCTCGGGCAGGACGACAAAGCCCTGGCCACCTTCGATCACGCCGTCGAACTATCTGCCAGCCCGCTGGTATGGAACAACATCGCCTACCAGCTCTCGCTCAAAAATTCTCATCTCGACCGCGCCCAGCAATACGCCGAATCCGCCGTCTCGGCGACGGCCGCCGCGCTGCGCAACATCGAGCTCGACCGCCTGGCCAACAAAGACCTGCTCCTGGTTCCAAACGTAATCGCCTACTGGGATACGCTGGGTTGGGTCCTTTTCAGCGAAGGTAATCTGAGTAAAGCTGAAAAATATGTCGCCGCCGCCTGGTCCCTCGGCCATCACGGCGAAGTCGGCGACCATCTCGGTCAGATCTACCAGAAGCAAGGCCAGAAAGACCGCGCCCTGCGCACCTACGCGTTATCGATGAACGGCCTGCGCCCCACCCCCGAAACCCGCGGCCGCTTGGCGTCCCTCGCCGGAGGCGACGCCAAAGTCGACTCCACCATCGCACATTACAAAGACGAACTGCAGCGCCTGATCACCATCGACCTCGGCAAAGCCAAGCAAACCAGCAACGCCGATTTCTTCATCTTAATCAGCGGCGGCGGAGGTACAACCGCAAAAGTCGACTCGGTAAAATTCGTCAGCGGCGACGAAAAACTAAAATCGTATAGCGAAGCCCTGAAAACCGCCGACTACCACCTCACCTTCCCCGACGACACCCCAGTAAAAGTCTTCCGCCGCGGCACCCTGTCGTGCGCAGTAGCAACCGGCAAATGCGAATTCGTTCTCACCTTGCCGGATGATGTCAGGTCGGTCGACTGATCCTATGTTGATGGACACGGAACTGTCGTAGAGGTTCGTTCTCGGTGGAAGGGCACGGCTTCAGCCGTGCCATACGAGCATCAAAACGATCCGCGGCTTCAGCCGCTGAGGGACTTATGCGCGGACAGCCGCCCCCTGCTGTCCGCCGGTCGCAGGTTGACGACAGTGAAGAGACTTGGCAGACTCCACATCAGTGCGTGTTATCGCGATGTACGCCAACTGACGAAAGAGGCTTGTGAAGTTCCTTACCGGGGGTCTAACGTTAATGTGAGGCGCAAGGGATAATGACGCAACGGCGGTTCATCCTCTGCTGCATGGCGCTGCTAATCGCCGAAATTGTTTCATCTTTCCTTTCTTGGCACGGCACTCCGACTGATTGGTTGGGCGAACCACTTCATTTTCGGACTTTCGAGCTGTGGCGTCTGCAATCTTGGGCCATGTTCTTTGTCGCTGGTGTCGCTCTTTGGCTGCTCTGCCGGCGTGCTCTCCATCGCCGAGTGCATGAGACTGCGCTGTGGCTACTCGCCAGCGCCTTAGCAGTCGCAATCGAAGTGTTAACCACCCTCAGGTATTGGCGGCAACTTTCTTGGAGGGAGTCGGCCTACCTCGGGATTTCCTACTTCCATGGTTACTTGTGGGAGCACCTGATCGGATGGGTTGTTTCTTTACTTTTGGTTTTAACAATTCTCTACTACTGGGAAAGGCGAGTGCGCACCGGATCCAGGCCAGAGTCCGTCGGTACTTGATTGTCGAGACCGGGCCATAACGCAAATCATTAACCTGCAACTCCACATAACTCACTCCCCGCACTGCCGTCCATGCCACTCCGTCGCCCGCTCATAAGCCCACGCCACCCGCAGCAACAAGTCCTCCCGCCAGTGCGCCCCCGCGATCTGCAGTCCGATCGGCAGCCCACTCTCCGTAAATCCGCAGGGCACCGAGATCGCCGGCAATCCCCAAACATTGAACGGCCGCGTATTCCGCAGCAACCTCAGCTCCGCCGGACGCAGCGCCTCCGGATCCTTTTTCAAATCCGCAATCGCCGGCGCCGGCATCGGCATGGTCGGAGTCACCAGCACATCCACCTCAGCAAATACCGCGCCAATATTGCGCCGCGCCTCCTCCAGCTCGCGCCGGCACCGAATGTACTCCGCAGCTGAAACGCGTTCGCCCGACCGAATCCGCCGCAGCGTCTCCGCCTGATACAACTCCGGGCTGCGCGCGATGTTCTCCGCGTGATAAGCGAACGACTCGGCCGCCTGCAGAGTCCGGTCGGTAGGCACGGCTTTTTCCCCGAGCCGTACTTCTCTCACGACCGCCCCTAAACCCGCGAGCACCCGCACCGCATGTTCCACCGCCGCACCAACCTCCGCATCGAGCTCATCAAAGAAATATTCCCGCACCACCCCCACCCGCAGCGAATTCACTCCCTCGCGCCACCTCGAAACATAATCCACCACCGGGACATCCGCCGAGGTAATGTCCGCCGCATCGTATCCGGCAATCGCCTGAAGTAAAACCGCCGCGTCCTCTACGGTGACCGCCAGCGGCCCCACGTGATCGAGCGACGACGACAACGGAATCACTCCCCGGCTCGACACCCGCCCATAAGTCGGCTTCAGCCCCACGCATCCACACAGCGCCGCCGGTTCGCGAATCGATCCCGCCGTATCGGTCCCAATCGCCGCGTAAGCCATCCCCGCCACCACCGCCGCCGCCGACCCGCCCGACGATCCCCCCGCAATCCGCCCCACGTCCCAGGGATTGTGCACGTCGCCAAAATAGCTGACCAGCGAACTCCCGCCATAAGCGAACTCATGCAGATTATTTTTGCCAACAATCACAGCCCCCGCCAACCGCAACCGCCGCACAACCTCCGCATCGCAATCCGGAACCCGGTCCTTATATAGCGCGCTGGCCGCAGTCGTCCGAACCCCAGCCGTGTCGATCAAATCCTTCAGCGCGACTGGAACCCCATGCAGCGCCCCCCGCCACTCCCCGCGCAGAATCTCAGCCTCAGCCCGCCGCGCCTGCGCCAGCGCAGACTCCGACATGACCGTAATAAACGCATTGAGCGCAGCATTCACCTTCTCAATACGCTCAAGGCAGCGCCGAGTAATCTCAACCGGAGAGACCTCTCCTAGCCGCAAGCGCCGCGATACCTCAGCAATCGAAGGGAAGTCGCCCATAATTCAGCCAGCCATTGTAAAGCGAAGCAAGATTTTCCTCTGTGTTCCCCCGTGTCCCCTGTGTTGAAGCTTTTTCTTTACAACTCTCCACACCCCCCGGCAATCGAAAGTCCTATAATCACCCAAGCAGCAGGGGCCAGAAAAAATGTCCGAGCTCACGATCGCGCCCGCACCCGTTGCAACCCACGGATTCTTCCTCGATGGCCGTTGGCACGAAGACGGCGACCTAATCGAGATCCACGCCCCCTACGACGGCAGCCTCATCGCCCGCGTCGTGCAAGGGAGGCACGCCCACGCCGAAGCCGCCATCGCCGCCGCAGTGAAAGCTTTCGGCACC
>Ga0210400_10004601_pt1 | contig 11926 bp, 14 predicted proteins | sample IncBWH26MmetaG_FD_155456 | JGI IMG/M metagenome (GOLD analysis project Ga0210400, IMG submission 155456) | Forest soil microbial communities from Barre Woods Harvard Forest LTER site, Petersham, Massachusetts, United States - Inc-BW-H-26-M | ecosystem: Environmental > Terrestrial > Soil >...
GTATGTCGTGGTGCCCACGGTGAGCAGTGTTTCACCGAGTAGCGGAACAACCGCCGGCGGGACAGCAGTGACGATCACGGGGACGAACTTTGTCACGGGAGCGACGGTGACGTTCGGGGGGACGGCGGCGACGAACGTAAGTGTCGTGAACAGCACCACGCTAACCGCTACGAGCCCGGCAGGCAGTGCGGGAGCAGTGACCGTGACGGTAACGGTCAACGGGCAGAGCGGGAGTTTGACGAGTGGATTCACGTATGTCGTGGTGCCGACGGTGAGCAGTGTTTCACCGAATAGCGGGACAACCGCCGGTGGGACAGCAGTGACGATCACGGGGACGAACTTTGCCGCGGGAGCGACGGTGACGTTCGGGGGGACGGCGGCGACGAGTGTTAATGTCGTGAACAGCACCACGCTAACCGCAACGACTCCGGCAGGCAGTGCGGGAGCAGTGACCGTGACGGTGACCAATCCAGGTGCGCGGAGCGGGAGTTTGACGAACGGATTCACCTATGTCGTGGTGCCCACGGTGAGCAGTGTATCGCCGAACAATGGTCCGGTAGCGGGTGGTACGGCGGTGACGATCACGGGGACGAACTTTGCCGCGGGAGCGACGGTAACGTTTGGGGGGACGGCGGCGACGAGTGTGGTGGTGGTGAGCGGGACCCAGATCACGGCCACGACGCCGGCAGGCAGCGCGGGAGCGGTGACCGTGGCAGTAACGGTCAACGGGCAGAGCGGGAGTTTGACCAACGGGTTTACCTACAGTGTTCCGCCGACGGTGAGCAGTGTATCGCCGAATAGCGGGACAACCGCCGGTGGGACAGCAGTGACGATCACGGGGACAAACTTTGCCGCAGGAGCGACGGTGACGTTTGGGGGGACGGCGGCGACGAGTGTGGTGGTGGTGAGCGGGACCCAGATCACGGCCACGACGCCGGCAGGCAGCGCGGGAGCGGTGACCGTGACGGTAACGGTCAACGGGCAGAGCGGAAGCCTGACCAATGGGTTCACCTATGTCGTGGTGCCGACGGTGAGCAGTGTATCGCCGAATAGCGGGACAACCGCCGGTGGGACAGCAGTGACGATCACGGGGACGAACTTTGCCGCAGGAGCGACGGTAACGTTTGGGGGGACGGCGGCGACGAGTGTGGTGGTGGTGAGCGGGACCCAGATTACGGCCACGACACCGGCGCATGCAGCAGGAGCGGTGACCGTGACGGTGACAGTCAACGGGCAGAGCGGAAGCCTGACCAATGGGTTCACCTACAATTCGGCGGTGGCCATCAGTTTCGGGCAGGTAGCGGCGGCAGCCCCGCAGTCACCCACGGCAACGGTTTCTGTGACCTATCCGGGAGCGCAGACAGCGGGGGACCTGAACATCGTGGTGGTGGGATGGAACGATACGACGGCGACAGTGCAATCGGTGAAGGATAGTGCGGGGAACGCCTACAATTTGGCGATTGGACCGTCAAGCGGGACTGCACTGCAGCAATCGATCTACTATGCGGCGAACATCGTGGGTGGCAGCAACACAGTGACCGTAACGTTCAGCCAAGCAGCGGCTTTCCCTGATGTACGTATTCTGGAATACCGAGGGGTGACGACACTGGATGCGAAGGCAGGGGCGAGTGGGAATAGTGCCACCGCGAACAGTGGTCCAGCGACGACAACAGTAGCGAACGAGCTGATTTTTGGTGCGAATACTGTTTTCACTGGCAACGTTGCTGCGGGCAGCGGATTCACGTCGCGTGTCATCACCAATCCGGACGGCGATATTGCGGAAGACAAGGTGGTGACCACGGCTGGAAGTAACAGCGCGACGGCCCCATTGAGTCCCGCCGGTCCCTGGGTCATGCAGATGGTGACCTTTAAATAAGCGAGCTATTCTTGCCTCGCGTCATCTCGGCCTCGGAAAACGGCCTCAACGATCGGGAGAAATTTGTGGCTCTGTTGACGTCCTCAAGAAAAGGTAGTGATGTTTCAAGCGGTACAGATTTAACTCAATCCGAGCAGGAGGGCTTGACGCATTTGCATGCGCAGCGAGCGGCCCGGTGCGGGTGGTGCGAGCCAGCGTTTTACCGGACTGAACAAGCTCTCGAGCAGGGCCCGTCGGCGGTAGAGCCGTTGCGGGAAGGCCCGCCGCATCTCGGGACGCACCCCGCGCACTCGCCACGTTTTCTTCCGGCGCTTCGCGGGAATCACACTCTGCGCCCCGAGCTGCTGCCGGATATATGTTATATTTCCCTCGCTGTCAAATTCGGTGTCGGCCAGCACCAAACAGATGCGCGTCAGCGTTAGCTCGGAAGTCGCTGCGACAACACAGAGCTTGATGGAAAGTGCTAACAGCAAATCAGAAGGAAAGAGCTGATTTGGGAGGAGGGAAGTCTAGGGACATCGTAACCCCCTGAGTCGTTGAGGTGGTAATCGAGGAAGACGGGTGGAAGCAAGCAGAGTTCGAGAGGTGAGCGAGGAGCGAGCTGCTCGATGATTTGCCAGGGGTTCTGATGACCTCTATGCCAGTTGGGTCTGACGAGGTTGAAGTAGAGCTGATAGGTGTGCACCTTGGCAAGGAATTCTCGCCGGCTGGAGAGCGATTCCAGATCGAAGAACTCATCTTCTTCGAGGCGGTGCAACGTTTCGACGTCGCTTTGGTAGGTGTGCGCGCCCGGCGGGATGCGCACGTGCCCGCGAGCAGATGATTTGCAAGGAGGAGAGCCGATAAGTTTAGCTATTTTCGTGAGAGTGCTGGAACTCCGGGATTAGCCGTCACGAGAGCCGTGCTGTAGACGCCGCTGAGGTCAAGAACGGGCGCTGCGACGCAAACAGCTATCGAGGAGGGCGGCAGGAAAATCGTCTTTGAACTCGCCGCCATTGTCGGTCTGCCAGACCAGATCGCGCAGCGAGATGCCGCAATGGTCCAGGAGTTGCTGGAATGCGCGTAGCGAAGACCGCGCTGGCTGCGGCGCTGGGTACTTCCCGCGCGGTGTACTGGATCGCCGGTAAGCCGAGCCGTTGGGCCTGCAGCCAGTACTGAGTACTGTCGTCGAGATCCTTGGTATCGGCGCTGATTTGCTGGAACAAAGCTCATTGCGCTTTGATGTGTGCGAGATCCTGCTTGCGCTGACATTTTTTCTTCCGTGGTTTCAACAGACCATGTTCTCGCCAGATACGTTGCATGGCCATGTGGCTCAGGGGGAAGACTCGCGCTTGAGGCGAGCCGCGCCGAAGGTGGGCAGCCTCTGACGGAGAGCCAGGACCTGCTGCTCGATCTCGGCAGGTGTTTTGAGAGAATGGCGATGAGGGGCACGACTGCATGCCTTCAGGCCCGAGAGGCCATGCTGTTGATAGCGCCGCCACCACTTGCGGACCGTCAGCGTACTGGTGGCAAAGAGCCGCGCGGCGGGCTTGATGCCGCGCTCGTGAACGGATTCCGCCAAGCGAAGGCGATGGTTGTAGGCGTCTTTCATTTCACGCACGAGATCGAAATAACGGGCGGAAGTACCCATGACGCGACGATTCTAGTCGCGGCCATTTCGTTCCGCCTCTTCAGACTCACACCCTTCAACCCTGCCAGGGGGTAGGGATGTACCCTTCCAATGGTACGGACCGGGCGCATCCCTGACAGCACAGACCGGGAGCATCCCTGACACTGCAAGAACTTTGGCAATTGCGTGTAAAACAAGCGCATGCCATGGAAAACGAGCAGTGTTATGGAAGAAAAACTTCGCTTTGTCTTTGATTACGAGTGGCGGGAACGTACCATGACCGAACTCTGTGAACGCTACGAGATCACCCGTCAGACCGGGTATGTGTGGTGACGGCGCTACCGGGAAGCGGGAGCCGCCGGTCTGCTGGAGCAGAGCAGAGCCGCGCCGCGCACCGGCATCGCAACCAGATGCCGGAGATCGAGCGGCAGGTGTTGGAGCTGCGGCAGGCGCATATGCGTTGGGGACGGCGGAAGCTCAAGCGCATTCTGGAGCGCGACGTGCGCTCGCCGGCGGAGGTCTATGAGCCCTCCGCGCGAAAATTTCCGGAGCAGGTGCGCGAACCGGAGTAACCAGCGAACATGCTGGTGCGCAGCGTGCGGCGCCAGGGTCATTTTCGTTGGAAGAAGGACGAGATGTTTTTGAGTGAAGTTCTGTGGGGCGAGCGAGTGGGCCTGTTGCAGGAAGACGACCGCTGGTTCACGGTCTACTTCGCGCAGCATCCCATCGCTCTATTCGACGGCCAGCAACTCCGGGTAGCGCCTCTGCTCACAAACTCTAAACTAGGGGAACGGGACCAGAAAGTGTCAGATATGCGCCCGGTCTAAAATGTCAGGGATCCCCCCGGCCGCACACAATTCCAAGCTGATTTTGGGAGGTGCACGACAGGGGCTTAATGAAGTAAACTCGCTCGAGCAAATTCAGTGAAATGCATATCATGGGTATTTCATCCCTGGCGCACGACCCCGCCGCCGTTTTACTCAGCGAAGGAAAAGTCATTGCCGCCATCGAAGAAGGCAAACTCCTCCGCAACCGGAAGTGTCGAGGGATTCCGCGGAATGCAATCGATTTCTGCCTCGCGAAAGCAGGCGTTCCATGGAAAGATGTGGGTAGCATTGCGGTCTCCAGTCAGCCACTTCGGGAGTGGGCCAGACGGGCATTGTTCCTAGCTCGACAGACACCGAAAGCGCCTTTTGCAAGTAGTTACTATCAAACGAGAGCATTGGGGGATTTGGCCAGCGAACTAAATAATCTTCGAATCCTAGGTATCTTAGAGGGCAAACCCCAGGCTCCGCTTCTCCGCTTTGAACATGCTCTAAGCCATGCCGCTAGCGCCTTTTACGCTTCACCGTTTGACCGAGCGTTGATTCTCACCCTCGATGAGCAAGGCGATGGTCGCTGCGGTCTTGTGGCTGCCGGTCAGGGGACGCAGATTCGCGAGCTTCGTTCGATTTGTTTTCCAGACTCTGTCGCGTGGGTTTATTCCCTGGTGACGGAGCTTCTCGGTTTCAAAGGGCACTCGGAAGAACACAAGACACAGTGGCTCAGTATGATCGGCGAGCCAGTCTTTTGCAATCTCTTCCTGGAGATTCTGCGTCGCAATAAGGATCCGTGGCCCCGCGTTAATCCTTCTTTCTTTCGTCGTGGTTTTGCGGGCCAACTCGCCTTTTCGGACCAGTTCTATCGGCGCGTGGGGATTCCGCAAGCTACCCGCCGAGTAGACGGGGAACAACTTCGGGCAAATCTCGCTGCGAGCGTCCAGCAGGCCTGTTCGGTCGTGGTGATTGAACTGCTCGAAACGCTGCGCCGAAAGTCTGGAGAAAAATTTCTATGCCTGGCAGGGGGACTGTTTCTGAACCCGCTGATCGTTGCCGCTGTGGAAAAGAGTGCCGGCTTCGAACAGGTTTTTGTCCAGCCCGCAGCCGGAAATGAAGGGACGGCGCTCGGCGCGGCCTGGCTGGTCTGGCACCAGGTACAGAAAAAGCCTCGGGCTGCGCCGGTCGTGCGCCTGGACTGGGGCCCGAGTTACTCGAATGAAGAAATCAAGCAAGTTCTGGATAATTGCAAGACGATCTACCGCTGGACAGATTCTGAGGATCGCAAGATCGAAGAAGCGCTCCGGCTCCTTCAAAAGGACAAAATCGTCGCCTGGTTCCAAGGCGCGGCAGAATTCGGTCCGCGAGCGTTGGGAAACCGCAGTCTGTTCGCTTCCCCATGGGCTGCTTTCGTGAAAGAAAACCTGAACGACTATGTAAAACACCGCGAATCGTACCGACCCTTTGCACTCTGCGTTCCCGAAGAAGATTGCGCGCGATATTTCGAATGCGCTCCCCCGGGACGCTTTATGGCAACCATGGGGTCTTCTCGTCCCGAATCCAGGGAAATGCTGAAGGATTTTTTGTTGCCGAATGACCGCGTCCGGTTACATATTGTCGAGCGTGTTGCCAATCCGTTGCTATGGAAACTCCTGAAGCGGTTCGGAGAAAGCGCTCATGCGCCACTGCTGATAAACACTTCATTCAATCTTTTCGGCGAACCCCTTGTGATTACACCGCGTGACGCAGTTCGGAGCTATTTCTGCTCCGGTGCCGATGCCCTGATCGCAGGAAACTTTGTCCTGTCGAAAGCCTGAGTCCAGGAAGCACGAAAAATACACGTCGTGGGCCCCTGACTCAGCGCGTCCTAGCCCTACTTCGTCACAGAACCCTGATTTCTATTTTGTTTTTTGATTCATATTTCGAAGAGAAGTCTTTTCTCAATGACGACGTACTGGGTCGCTCCCCTTATTTCACAACACTAGCTTGCGGCAATAGAAGGCCTCGGCGTAACCGCTGGGGGCCGCGCATTCCATTCCCCGCAGGCGCATAAGTGCAAGAAATGTTTCCTGCTCAAACCAACGCTTCGCGCGCTGCGTCTCGAAGGCGTCCATGATGTAACGGATCTTCCTCTGGTATATTCCCTGATCGAGCGGCACGAAAAAGTTCGGCTGTCCCAGATCTCCGTCATATTTCGGAATCTCGTATTCCAAGATCAAATGGTCCCGAAACGTATTCCAGGTCAATTCCGCGATCAGGCGGTGATCTTGATGTGCGTCATTGCGGCCGTGGGTAAAAATCAGGTCGGGAGAAACGCTTTTCAAGCCCTCAAAGAAATCCTTGATTCCTGCTCCCTCGAAAGGAAAAAAGCCGTCGCGAAAATTGTTGACGACAATCTCCTTTTGCTTGGCATGTTCTAGGAATAGCTCCGCACTATTGTGGGCCTCCCGCTCACGCTCCTCGCTGGAACTAAAAACAACCCAAACGACTGTCAGATTGCTATTAGCGGAAAGCAGCCGCAAAATAGTCCCTCCGCAGCCAATCTCAATATCGTCTGAATGTGATCCGAGACAGAGGACTTTGAGAGGGGCGGCGCCGTCTTGCGGTAAGCGTAGGGCCAGCATGTGCGTTTGTTCGGAAGTGGGCAGGCCTTAGCCCTCGCCACCGTTGCCGTTGGTTTTCCACACTTCCCAGGGCGCAGCGCCGCCTGCACAAAGACTCTCCAACTGTTGCTTGTCTTTGAAGGTGTCCATGCTTGCCCAGAAGCCGTCGTAGGGATAGCCAATCAACTGCTTCTCTGCTACCAGTCTGTGGAAAGGCTCGATTACGAGCTCCTCTTTATCGTGGATGTATTCGAAAATCTTCTTTTTGAAGATGAAAAATCCCCCGTTGATCCGCACATCCCCATTATTCATGGCGTGAATCTCTGAGACCAAGCTACCGTTGCCCTGCTGCAACGAAACCAGGTGATAGCTAAGGTTCGGCCGGACACAGAGGAAGCTGGCGATTTTGCCATGCTGATGAAAGTGGCCCAGCTGTTGGGGAAGCGGCAGATCGGTAAGACCATCGCTATAGTTCGCAAGGAATTCCTCTTCTCCTTCCAGATACTTCTCAACCGCCCGTAGGCGTTGGCCGATATTGGAGTTGATCCCCGTGTCCGCGAAAGTGATGCACCAGTCATGGATATCGCTATTGAGAAGCTTGACGTTCTTGCCTCCGCCTGACAGGACAAAATCGTTGGAGGCACACTCGTTGTAGTTTAGGAAATAATTCTTAACGGCCTCGGCGCGGTGTCCCAGGCACAAAATGAAATCCTTGTGCCCGAAATGGGCGTAGTATTTCATCACATTCCACAGGATAGGCCGGTGACCGATGTGCACCATGGGCTTGGGAATGTCTTCCGCATCACGGATCCGCAATCCCAGCCCGCCGCAGAAAAGAACGACTTTCATCCCTTCCTACTCCTTTCAAGCTCGCGCCCGCAAGGTCGGCCATGCGGGGCGCTTCAATACACTTTCACTTCCGGAATAGGCACGACAAAGCGTCCATCCCATTCTCGCACTTGGGAGTTCTGCTCCATGATCTCCTCTTTCAGATTCCACGGGAGAATCAACACGTAGTCAGGGTGCGTTTCACTAATGCGCGCCGGCGGATAGACGGGGATATGCGTGCCTGGGAGGAACTTGCCGTGCTTGTGCGGGTTCCTGTCCACAGTGTATTCCAGAAAGTCAGTGCGGATGCCGCAGTAGTTAAGCAGCGTGTTGCCCTTGCCGGGAGCGCCGTAGCCCGCCACTCGCTTCCCCTCGCGCCGAGCGCGGATAAGGAAGTCAAGCAATCTACGCTTGGTTTCTTTGACTTGCTCATCAAACGTCGCATAGGTCTCCAGGCGGTTCACTCCGGCAGCCAGTTCTCTGGCTCGCAATTCTTCCACGCGCGAGTTGACTGGTTCCGAAGTGTCCCCGGCGTGCCGCGCATAAATGCGCAACGAGCCACCGTGGGTGGACAATTCCTCCACATCAAACAATGCTAGCCCGTGCGCCGCGAAAATCTTCTCTGCTGTCCAGAGCGAGAAGTAGGAAAAATGTTCGTGATATATAGTATCGAATTGATTCTCTTGCATCAGTCGGAGCAAGTGGGGAAACTCCATCGTGATCACACCGCGCGGCTTGAGGAGAATTTTCATTCCCGCTACGAAGCTGTTTAGATCGGGTACCTGCGCCAGTACGTTGTTTCCAAGCAATAGATCTGCCAGCTTGCCATCGGCGGCGAGTTCGCTGGCCATTTCCCGTCCGAAGAATTTCACGAGCGTGGGCACGCCTTTAGAAATGGCCACTTCAGCCACGTTAGCCGCCGGCTCGATTCCCATTGCGGGAATCATCAGATTCAGGAAGTTTTGGAGAAGGTAGCCGTCGTTGCTGGCAAGCTCAACAACCAGGCTCTTGCGGTTCAGGCCAAACAACCGAACCATTTTGTCTGCATAATTCTTGGCATGGGCCAACCAGCTATCCGAATAGGATGAGAAGTATGCATAATTGCTGAATATAGCTTCCGGGCTTACATATTCCTGAAGCTGCACGAGAAAGCATTCACCGCACACGTAAACATGAAGCGGATAAAAGGGCTCCATCTGATTGAGCTGGTCCGCACGCAAGATACTCTCGCATAGCGGTGACATCCCCAAGTCCACAAAAGTGTGTTCCAGACCAGCCCCACAGAAGCGGCAATGTGCGCCCGGGCGGGGCGGCTCGTCCGCCACTGGGCCGGCAATATGGGTGACGCCAGATTGTGAGATGCCTGCCGTGTTCGAGATGCTCACTGAGTCTCCTTCTTCACTCATGTCTTGCGCAGAGGCCGAATGCAAACGTCGGTGACCTCGGCTGTGCGGGCTACCGCCAAAGCGTCCACTACCGCTGTGGCCACGTCCTCTGGCTGCACGAGCATTTCCGGATGATAGGGCTTGCCTTCTTGCACATGGATCGCTTCCTGCTGTGGCGTCGCAGTGCGCCCGGGGTACACAGTCAAGACGCGGACGCCCGCAGCATTGACTTCGGCGCGCAACGCATCGGCGATAGCTCGGAGCGCGTACTTGGTCGCCGAATAGGCGGCAACATTGGCCCGCGTGGCCAGGCCAACGCTCGAATTGATGAATACAATCTGGCCCTGTTGGGAACGAACCATCGGCAGAAGCGCCTGCGTAAGGGCATAGGGAGCGCGCACATTGGTGCGGTAGAGCCGGTCGAGTTCCATGACCGGTGTTTCTTCTATCGGCGCCATATGAAACGCTCCGACGCTATGGACGAGGACATCGATTGCCCCGCAACTCATGCGCAACTCATCTCGCACGCGGCGGATCTCTTTGTCATCGCTAAGATCTGCACGATAAGCAAACACCGTATTGGTGCTCTTACGTGCCTGAGCAGCAACTTCTTCGAGCCGTTTCGGGTCACGTCCGATGACCACGACGGTCATCCCACGCGTGGCAAAAGAGAGGGCGATCGCCTTACCGATACCGCTGGTCGCGCCCGTAACCACCGCGACTTGGTTCTCCCAATTCACGTTGCCTGCAACGCGTCGGGCGAGTCTCGAAGTAAACCATGCTTCTCCAGAATCTCGGTAGCGGAGGCCACAGCGGCGAAAGGTAACTCCGCCCGCTCGGCGATATCAAGCAGCGTATGCCGCCCATCTGACAGGTTCAGCACCCACAGAAGCGCCATCTCGCTCCGGCCGGAATCGGATTTGCCGCCTATCGCCCGATATAGCCCTCGTTTGCCAAGTTGCGGCTCGCATCTCGGATTCATGCTGATATACGTCCGGTTGTGTTCGAGCAAGTCGATAATCTTCAGACAGACTGAGAACGTCTCGGTAAGCGATTCCGGAGCGACAAATTCAAGATTGTCAGCCGAAGTGTGGTACTCGAGAAATTCGCCGTGTGGCGCACGCGACAACCGGCCGACCGCCAGATCAAAACCCGGCGAGCAGTACTGTCTCTCGTCGTAGCCATAAGGCGAAAAGTCCGTCGTTTTGTATTCGCGACCGGAGTGACGGAACACGTGTGCCACGGCTCGATCGATTTCTGCATTGCCGCGCCGGCTCTTCTTATACACGAGCGGGTAGCGATCCCCTACACCAGCCAGGACGAGGCCATGCCGGATGCGGTACGCTGTCTCTGCGTTCTTTGCCAGCCAGGTGATGGCGCCAATCGTTCCCGGAATGAAGAGAAACCGGTAGCTGTAACGCCTCGGGGCAGATTGCAGCCGCTGTGCGAGGAATGTCGCGATCGCAATGCCGGATAGATTGTCATTGCACATCGACGGGTGGCAAACGTGGCAGGAGAAAAGCATCTCATGCGAAGTCTCACCAGGTAGAATCAACTCTCCGTAGGTCAGCGACCCATCCTCGAGTGTGGAATCGATGCAGACCTCGTATTCCTCGTCAGCCAGCCGTTTGAGCTGCCTCTCGCTGAGGCAGAATCCCCAATTATCCTGATAGTAAGACGTGCGATACGGAATCCAATCGGGACGATCCGGCAATGTATGCAAGTGCGGCCGCAACTCGGCAAGCGGCATCCGTCGGCGAATAGGAACGCTGTAGCTGACGACATGCAAGTTTGACTTTTGAAAATCCACGACACGTTCGCCGCGCGAGTTCTTGATGTACGCGTCGCGAATGTTCCACTCACGCGGCACGGTCCAGTCGAACACAGGCGTTCCCGAAGGAATTTCCTTGATGACGAGCGGAACCTCCCGCTGGATGCGGCGCAGCGTGGCGCGAACACCATCGCCCGTAATGCTCCGGCAGATGGGATAGAGTTCCGCGATGAACTGGTGCATGCGCTCGCCGGTCGAATCGGACTCAGGAATCGTCAGTGTCGCTCCAAGGTTCAAAGTTGCTTCCAAACTCTCCACCCTCATTCCTCGAACGACGGATACTGCTGATCGCGCTCGATGATGACCCTATCAGGAACTTCGGGCCAGCTGATCCCAAATGCCGTGTCATTCCAGCGGACGCCGCGCGAATATTCCGCCGCATAGAACTCGGACATCTGATAGAAGACCTCGGTGTCATCTTCGATCGTCTGGAATCCATGCGCAAGACCTTCGGGAGCGTAGAGCATGTTTCCTTGCTGCGCCGAGAGCACGACAGCGAAGTGCTGCTTGAATGTTGGGGAGTCACGCCGGAGGTCGAGGATCACGTCGTAGATCGCGCCCCTCGTGCAGCGAATTAGCTTGGCCTCCTCGTGAGGCGCCACCTGAAAATGCATCCCGCGCAGCGTTCCCTTTTTCCGGTTGTATGACACGCTGCATTGTACCACCTGCATTTTCAAGCCGTGCGCCACGAATTCTCGCTGGCAAAACGTGCGAGCAAAGTGACCGCGGAGATCTTCACGTTTCTCCAGTTCGATCAAGAAGGCGCCCTTCAGCTTCGTCTCCGTAAAGATCACAGCAGTTGTCCGGCTGTCCGCTTCCGCCTACTCACGCAGAGCTCAGAGCGGGGTACGGCGCCTGCCATCGTAGCGAGGAGTCCAGTTTTCCGCTCGCAAGCAGCCCGCGGATGTGGTTAATGCGGAAGTACCGGCCCTCGTTCAGATCTTCGGCGGTAAGTCCGGCGGCGCGATAGGCATCATAA
>Ga0210400_10004602_pt1 | contig 11926 bp, 8 predicted proteins | sample IncBWH26MmetaG_FD_155456 | JGI IMG/M metagenome (GOLD analysis project Ga0210400, IMG submission 155456) | Forest soil microbial communities from Barre Woods Harvard Forest LTER site, Petersham, Massachusetts, United States - Inc-BW-H-26-M | ecosystem: Environmental > Terrestrial > Soil >...
CTTTCTTGTTTTAGGAGCTATTGGTTCAGTACTTTATTGTCCCAAATGGCATAATCAGGTTTTTGCCCGGATTGGCCCTTTTTGTTTATGGTATTTTTTCCGGCTTTGCTACCTCAAAGGTAAATTTCTCTGGTTTGCCCGGAATCCACACGATTGCCATTTTCCTTGTGGATCGATGGTTAACAAACAGAACCGGACATTTCCTCTCGACCTTGTTTTTTCCATCTGCCTATGTGATAGCTATCCGGTACTATTCGGCAAGATCCGGCGATCGCCAATTTGTAAAATTTGCGCTAAATTCTAGATCGGTATTTCGTAACCTGGCGTTGGGAAAACGACATAACGTAAAACCTCGAAATATCATGATTTGGTTGATTGTCTTGATATTTCCGTGGTTTTAACACGGACATGTCCTGATCGCCATTCCATTGATCACGTAAAACACAGATACTGAATTCCTTGTGCTAATGGCATCAAAATTGAAAATCAGATTTGCAACTAAAACTATCTATATGCAAAATCAATTCAGTAATGGCGAAGAGATTTACATAAAGGAAGAGTTGGACACAGCCCACAATTGCGCGGATTTTATCGGAGACTGCCCCTGTATTCAGAAAATATTTCGCTTGGTTCAACTGGTTTCGGGATCGGACAGCACCGTATTGATCCTGGGGGAAACCGGTACCGGAAAGGAATTGGTCGCCCGGGCCATACACAATAGCTCCCCGCGCAAAGGAAAATCGATGATCAAGGTGAATTGCGCCGCCTTGCCAGCGAACCTCATCGAAAGCGAACTATTTGGACACGAGCGGGGAAGTTTTACCGGGGCTATCGAAAGAAGGATTGGTAAATTTGAATTGGCGGTCGGAGGGACCATATTCCTGGATGAAATCGGGGAAATGCCTCTGGAATTGCAGGTTAAATTACTAAGGGTTCTCCAGGAAAAAGAAATAGAACGGATTGGCGGGAGGACTACTATTAAAGTAGATGCACGGATCATAGCCGCGACGAACCGTGATTTGGCAAAGGATGTCTCGGAAGGCCGGTTCAGGAGTGATCTATATTACCGCTTGAACATATTTCCGATCCCGTTGCCGCCGCTTCGGGAGCGTAAGGAAGATATCCCCATGTTGGCCTCTCATTTTATAAATAAGTTAGCAAAAAAAACCGGTAAAAAAATTGAAGCGGTGTCCAACAAAGTGCTCCATGACCTTGTCAGGTACGATTGGCCGGGTAATATCCGGGAAATGGAGCACTTGATCGAGCGCAGCATACTGCTTACCACGGGACCTACGATCAGCCATATAGATTTACCGTCCCCCAGACCTACCTCCTTATCCGCTAGTCCTGCTAACGTGCCGCTGAAAACTATCGATGAGATCGAGAGGGACCATATTTTGGCTATCATAAAATATTGTAGCGGTCGTGCTTCCGGACCTGGTGGTGCCGCCGAAATATTGGGCGTTCCCAACAGCACCTTGCACTCCAAAATGAAACGCCTGGGAATAATAAAAAAACATATGAGCGAGTAGGTGCATCTATTTTCGTCCCTGATGCAATTTTGAAAGAGATTTTTTATTAATACCCAGTTTCTTCATTCTGGAATTATTTCGCGGCGCCGTTCTCACCGTATAGCTTCCAATTGCAACTTTCAAGAGCCGATAGGATGTGTTCTTTTTCGATCTCCCTCATACTTTTAATGGTTTCTTTTGATGCCGGTTCTCCTGCGGCACTTTCTTTTGATGCCGCCAAAAATGGCATTTTGAAAAATGCAGGTAGATCCGAGACATTGATGATCCCGCCCTGGGTCAGTAAAACACTCCTGGCGACAAAATTTTCCAATTCCCGCACATTTCCCGGCCAGTCATATTCCATCATGGATTTGATCACGTGACCGGCGAAGCCGGAGATTGTTTTATGTTCCTTTCGCGTGTATAAGTGGAGAAAATGATTGGCTAAAAGCTGAATATCTTCTTTCCGGTCACGCAGGGGTGGTACGGTGACGGGGAAAACATTGAGCCGGTAATACAGGTCCATCCGGAAATTACCTGATGCTATTTCTTCTTCCAGGTTTCGGTTGGTAGCCGCAACAACGCGAACGTCGATCTTTTTTTTTCGGCCGCCGATCGGTTCAATCTCCTTTTCCTGCAAGGCCCGTAAGAATTTGGCCTGGAGATTTGTCGGCAGCTCGCCAATCTCGTCCAGGAAAATGCTGCTTTCATGGGCCTGTTCAAATTTCCCGATCCGCTTTTCCGTTGCACCGGTAAAAGAACCTTTTTCGTGGCCAAAAAGCTCAGATTCGATCAGGTTGGCCGGAAGGCCGGCACAATTAACGGTGACCAGTGGTTTATGCTTACGGCCGGACAGTTGGTGAATACTCTGTGCTATGAGTTCCTTGCCGGTGCCGTTTTCCCCGAGGATCAGCACGGAAGTATCGGATGGTCCGGCAATGGCGACCTTTTCAAGCAGATTTTTAATCACCGCGCTTTCGCCGATGATTTGTCCGAGAATAGCCGGATTTAGTATCGCTTTCTTCTGCGATACCAAGGGATTCGTGGTGTTCGCCGCATCCTTTCTATACTGATGAAGGTACAAGGCGATATCCAGGGTAACCAGTACATCCTTCCTCCGGAATGGTTTTACCAGGAAGCCATATGGATGGGTGGCTTTTGCTTTATCGAGGATCTTTCTTTCCGCATTGGCAGATAAATAGACAAAAGCGATGTCTTTTTTTGTTAATTCGGCGGCCAGATCGATCCCGGTTAAGGGGCCTTGTAAATAGATGTCCAGCAGTACCAGGTCAGGCCGCTCCTGCCCGATAATTTCTAAGGCTTCGGGTACGGAACTGGCTATCGGGAATACCCGATAATCCGCATTTTGCAAAATGTCCTTCAGGTTACGAGCCTCGATGTACTGGTCCTCAACAATTAAAATTCCGGCGTTCATTGGTAAACCTCCTCTTTTTCTGGGTCGCTCGCTCCTTCATGCCGGACAAAAGCGGGGTCCTGGTCGAAGACTATCGTAATTTTTGTGCCGGAGTCATTTGTAAACTCTACCCGGCCATGGATCTCCTTGGTGAGCCCCTTCATCAATTCGAGACCCAGCGAACCGGCTTTCGCACCAGTAGAGCGGTCTCCCATGCCCACGCCATTGTCAGTCAGCAACAAGGTAATCTGTTCGCCGTTTTTATGCAAGCTGATGGTGATAGTTCCCGGGCGTTTATCAGGGAAAGCATATTTCATCGAATTTGTCACGGCCTCATTGATGATGAGGGCAAGCGGGATGGCCTGGGATACAGCCAGCCAGATGGGTTCGATGTCCAGGATAAAATGCACTTCACTCCTTCCCTCAAAACTCTCCCCAAGATATTGAACAAATTCGCCAATGTATCTGTCCATGAGGATGGTTCTTACATCTTCCGACTGATAAAGTTTTTGATGGATCAGGGACATCGCAAAAATCCTGTGCTGGCTGACCTCCACCGCCGCCAGTCCTTCATCTTTCAAATGGGATGCCTGTGATTCCAACAGGCCCAGTACAGTATGCAGATTGTTTTTTACGCGATGATGAACTTCCTTTACCAGCCATTCCTTTTCTGTCACCAGCCGTTTAAGTATTTCATTCTTTTGCGTAATAACCTGATTTGCCTGCTTTTTATTTCGATATTGCCGGTAAATCAACGTCGCGATCAGCATTAAAAGGAGGGTGCCGCTAACGGCGATCCTGATCAAAAGAGCTGATTTGTCCAGCTTCGCCTGTTGAAAGACGGCTTTCTGGTTTAATAAAGCGATATTCTGATCTTTTATTTTGATACTATCCTCTTTTTTTTTGGTTTCGAATTGAATCAATAACTTTTGGAAATCCCTTTGTTTGGATGCGGCCAGGCCGGAGTCAGTCTGTTTATGATTTCTGTGTAAATGCTCCATCGCTGCGAGATAGTTGCCGCAGGCAGAGTCCACCAGATACAACAGATAATGGATATAGCCTCGAAACGAAGGGGTTGTTCCAGGGCCTGTAAGCGCCCTGTTCAAATAGGGTCGTGCCTTGGCATATCGGTGGGACTGTACGTACAATTCGCCAAGATCCCGGTTGACGGATACCTGTTCGTCATTCAGTTTCTTGCCCGCCGCATAGGCCCGCAGGAAATAGGGCTCGGCTTTGTCATACTGCTTCTTGTCCCGATAAATATTTCCGATCATCGAATAATAGTCTGTTTCATTCTGGACGTTTTCAGGAGGATACTTTTTTACTATCCGCAGCGCGAACTGAAGCGCTTCGGATAGTTTGTTCAATTTACGCATGCTGGATGTATACTTTAGCGCCGCATCCGGCAGGCCGAATTCGCCGGCGTGTAACGCATACCCTTCAATAGCAAGCCGGGAATATTCGACGGCTTGGGTGAATTCATCGGCTTCGTAGCAGGCAGCGGCAAGCCAGAGATAAAAATCTCCTGCAGCAAGGCTATCTCCTGTCGACTTCATGCTTCTGATGGTTTCGAGCGAATAATGGATCATTTTGGCGTGGTCCCCTTCCACAGATCCCAATTGGGTCAGCACGCAATAGACATACTGCGTATTGAAGAATCCAGCGGTGCGGCATTTTCCAAGCAAAGCTAACAACTCTTGTTCCGTACCTGGCTTTTCCTGGTCTACATGGGCGGCTGCGATGTCGATAAGCGCGAAGACCTCCTTTTTGGGCTGGTGAAGACGGACACTAAGCCGCCGGGCCTGCTCAGCAAGGGCGATGGACTTTTCCAGTTGCGGTGCTGTTGCCGCCTCCTGATAACGGTATTTATAGCTTAACATAAGCAATAGATCGATCTTTGCCGTATCATTCACCAGGGGCAACATTTTTTCGGCTGAATCCAGATCATACCAATCGCCCAAAATGTCGGCAACGAAGAGCTGAGCGGCGTTGTAGGCAATAGGGTCATGCCATTTTTCACTTGCCATAGCGGCTTCCTTCGCATACCGGAGGGCTGTTTTCAGGTCGCCCTTCTTCTTAAATGGTTTATTAAAATAAAGATTACACAACTGCAGCTGGATCCCGGCTTTTTCCAGGTCTGATTTCGCGCTTCTCAGCTGAAGTTGCAAATCCGGCTCCTTTTCGGATCTTATGGGTGGGGGTGCGGGATAATATTGGCCCATGCAGCCGAAATAGGGCAGCACAATCATTGCTACTAAAATACAGAGCCTCATAGAAAAATTTATCGTCCAGTAGGTAAGAAAATGTCTGAAATGCAATGTTGACTCAAAATTAATAAAAGCTTAAGTGTTTTCTCAATTATTCGGAAGACAATATTTTTCTTTAGTGACCGAAATACGATTTATCCGTTCCATTCGAAGTGTAATGCCCTTCCACGATGGTATCCTGCTCAAAGGTGATCGTAATTTTTGTGCCCGAATCGCTTGCGAACGCTATCCGGCCATGTATCTCTTTGCTTAGCCCCGTCATCAATTCAAGACCCAGCGACCCGGCTTTCGGAGATTCCGACCGGTCTCCAATCCCCACGCCATTGTCACCTAACACCAATGTGATTTGTTCGCAGGATTTATGCATGCTAATAGTGATAATACCCGGCCGATTATCAGGGAAAGCATATTTCATGGAATTGGTCACGGCCTCATTGATAATGAGGGCGAGCGGGATGGCCTGGGATAGAGCCAGCCGGATGGGTTCGATGTCCAGGATAAAATGGACTTCACTCCTTCCCTCAAAACTGTCCCCAAGGTAATCTACGAATTCGGCAATATATTTATCAATTAGTACGGTTCTTATATCTTCTGATTGATAAAGTTTTTTGTGGATCAGGGACATGGCATAGATCCGGTGCTGGCTCACCTCCACCGCCGCCAGTCCTTCGTTTTTCAAATGAGATGCCTGGGACTCCAGCAGGCTCAATACGGTATGCAGGTTGTTCTTTACCCGATGGTGAACTTCTTTCAAAAGCCACTCTTTTTCCCGAACCAGGTTTTGCAAAAGTTCATTCTTTTCGGTGATTATCTTGTTGTTCTTCTGCTTCAGCCGGTTTTGACGATACAATAACCCTGCAATAATCAAGACCAACACAATGCCACCGATGGTAACATTCTTTAGCAGGTCAGCCCGCTGCAGGTTGCTTTGACTAAGCGCTGCCTTTTGATTTAATAAAGCAATCTGGTTTTCTTTTTCCCTGGTATCAAATTGAACCTGCAATTGCTGAAACTGCTTTGACTTGTTTTGCGTATACAATGAATCGATAATTCGTTTAGATACCAGCAAATGTTGAACTGCACCTTTATAGTTGTGTTGTGCAGTATCTAATCTGAACCACCAATTATTATTTGCAGAAATGTAGGCAGGAAAACCGAGTTGACGCGATATAGTATCATTTTTGACCAGAAAGGTATGCATATTGGAATATTGCTTTGTAACAAAGAAATAATTTACGAGCCATACTTGAATATTAAGAAGCTGATCTTTATCAAGATGGTCGCGACTAATTATATTCAGCAAATGATCACAATAAGGCTTGGCCAGATCAAATTGATTAAGATTGATATAAGCCCGCAAAAAATTCGTTGCATACCGGCAATCGGTTCCAAAGTCATTAGGCGGTACCGGGAAATTCTTTAATCCGGTCTGGAGAATTTCCAATGCTTCGCGGGGTTTCTTAAGTCTTATGTAAGTATCCCCGATATTTAAAGTCAAAGTATGGGTTAATGAAACATCCTTAAAAGATTGGGCCGTGATAAGAGCAGCTTTAAAATAGGTCACTGCATTTTCATATTCGAGCAATTGAAAATAGGTAATTCCGATATGATCATTGATTTCGCACAGCTGCATGGAGGTATCGTGAGAATCTTCCGCGGCTTTTAATGCCTTTAATTCATAGTCTAAAGAGAGTATAAAATTTGATTGCCTATAGTAGGTATTCCCGAGTATATCATATACACTTTGAAGCTTGGTATACTGTATGGATTGATAAAGTGACAAAGCAATTTTAGCGTGTTCCAGGGTCGTATCAGCGTCCTTATCCAGCTGGCTTAATGCCGTATAACAATATGCTTCCCGTTCAATATACCCCCCTTGTTTAAAGATGTCTGCTGCTTTTTTAACTAATTGGATCTTGGCTGGTAATTCGGCTTCATCTTTATAATTATAGCATTCTGATAATCCAAAATAAGCCTGCCCCAATTCGTATTTATCGGTGCCTTTACTCAAAATTTGCACAGCCTTTTCGGCAAATGATCTGCTCAGTTCTTTTTGCCCTCTTTCTCTAGCCAGGGATGAGCTGGTTAGAGTAATATGCGCTTCAGCCTCAGGTGAGTTAATTTTCTCATTAATATGGCTGGCCTGGTCGAGATACACGGCAGCACTATCCAGATCAGCCTTAAACTCGCCGGGCTTAGAGATTTGAAATTCCGCCAATGCTAAAAGTAATTTGATACCACTCGTATCTTGTCTACTCCTGCTCAAAGATCTGAGTAAGGAATCTACCTCATATCTTGAATATTTTTGACCATCGGCTGGTATGATACCGGACAATAATACTATCGTAGTTATTAGTCTGTACATACTGACAATTTTATATGTGAAATTAATTAATATAAATTGATGCCTTGCAAGCCGGGCTGAAAGCCTCTTTCCTTTATTTCGCAAGCATATCGGCTATTTCCGAAATACGATCAATTTCAAAAGGACCATTCTCCCCGTAAGTCATTTTAAATCAATTTACTACCAACTGGCACCATATTGGTCTGAAAAAAATCCTATTCCCCAAAAAATAAAAAAATTCATGATGAAGACAACGACAGATGTTACCACCCAGGCTTCTCATCCGAACGCTACCGTCATCGACTCGGTCATTTACCGTGACATCTTCAGCACAAGTGCCATGAGGGAGGTCTGGTCCGATGAGACGCGTATCCAGCGTTACCTGGATTTTGAAAAGGCACTTGCCGTGGTGCAGGGACGTCTTGGGGTCATTCCCGCGGAAGCCGCCGAAGAGATCGCGAAACATTGCAACGTCGGCGAGATAGATTTCTTAAAATTAAAGACCGCAACGGAGCATATCGGCTATCCGGTTCTTGGGGTCGTCCGGCAACTGACCGCAAACTGCAAGAAAGATCTGGGCCAATGGTGCCATTGGGGCGCCACGACACAGGATATTACCGATACTGCTACCGTCCTGCAGATCCGCGCCTCACTGCTTCTTGTAGAGGCCGATCTCGATGCGATCATCCAATCCTTGTCAAATATGGCGCTGGTACACCGCCATACTCCGATGATCGGCAGGAGCAACTTGCAACAGGCCGTGCCCCTCACATTTGGGTACAAGGCGGCGGTATGGCTTGCCGGTTTCCACCGCCATCTTGACCGATTGCATCAAATGAGAGATCGGGTACTCATCGCTGAATTCGGTGGCGCGGTTGGTACGCTGGCTTCGCTTGGCAGTAGCGGGCTGCCGGTGCAGAAGGCCCTCGCGGAGGAGCTTGAGCTGAATCAACCCCCGATAGCCTGGCACACCATCCGTGACACTATCGCGGAAGTCGGCTGCTTTCTCGGAATGGTTTGTGGCTCTTTGGATAAGATCGCTACTGATGTAAAGGTCATGATGATGACGGAGTTGACTGAAGTGCAGGAGCCAAGTGGCGGCGGCGGCCGGGGTGCATCCAGTACAATGCCGCAAAAGCGAAACCCAATCTCCTGTGCCTATATTACGGCATGCAGTGCAGTCGTTCGGCAGCATACAGCAAGTCTTCTATCCGCCATGAGCGCGGATTTCGAACGGGCAACGGGGCCATGGGAGATTGAATGGCTTGTGCTGCCGGAGATCTTTTGTTTCACCGCCGGAGCGTTGTATCAGGCCAGGTATATGCTGGAAGGATTGGTCGTACATGGCGATAACATGATGAAGGATCTTAAGCTTACGGATGGCCTCGTCAATACGGAAGCGGTGATGATGGCCTTAGGCCCCAGAATGGGCAGGGGAGAAGCCCACGACAGGCTGGCAAAGATTTGTATCGCTGTCGCCGAGGGCAAGGGGCGGCTCCTCGATCTACTATCAAAAGACACGGAGATTGCAAGGTATTTTAGTCGAAAGGAGCTTGAACAGCTGCTTGAGCCTACAAATTATCTAGGCAATTCGGGAGAAATGGTAGATCGTCTCCTGGCCACCAGATGACAAGCATATTCCTTCAGTGATTCCACACTTTTCACAAACCAAAATCATTCAACCATGTATTTTGCCATTCTTTGCTTCGATCGCCCGGGATTGGGCGAATTGCGGGAGGTAACAAGACCCGAACATCTCCGATATCTGAAAGAGCATCACGACAAGATGCATTTGGGCGGCCCTTTTGAAAATGATGAAGCGGGTATCATCGGCACGCTCTTCATTATTAACGTTGAAAGCCATGCGGCTGCATGGGCGTTCACTGCAAATGAACCATTCCATAAAGCCGGGCTCTTTGAGACGGTGATCGTCCGGCGGTGGAGGCAGATGCAGCCGGAGGTCGCCCCGGGTGCGAATGCGGGTAGCCTGACCGAAGGAGAAATGCAATTGAAACAGGAGGGTATAACAAAATGATCAAGCTGATTCTTCAGGGCATCGTACCCGTTGTTTTCGTAATAGTCCTGGGGTTCTACGCCGGTCGGAAAAAATTCATCAGCGACGACGGAGCAAAGAATTTCTCAACCCTTATTCTGAATTTTGCCTTGCCCTGTCTGCTCTTCGTGAACATATTCGACTTCACACCGAAGCAATTGGAGAATGTCCCGTTCATTCTTACACTTGCCCTGTCACTGGTCCTTCCGTTCGTTTTTGCCATCATCATTGGAGTATGGCTCTTTAAAGCACCAATTGCCGAAGCTGGTCTGTTTGCGAGCAATTGCGGGTTTCCGGATATGGCATTTTTCGGATTGCCTGTTCTCGTTGCTTTAGCCGGGGCAAAGGCCCTGCTACCAGTCATTATGGGGGATCTGGTCGGAAATGTACTGATTCTCCCGGTGATTATTTTTATGTCGCAGCAAGGAGTAACAAATCAGCATGGGGGAAAGCCCAAATCTTTCCTGCACCATCTGTTGAGCACTTTGGAACAACCTCTCGTTTGGGCGCCCATTCTTGGTCTGGTCCTCGTACTTATGCATATCTCGCTTCCTTCACTCCTCAGCGGTTCGCTAAGGCTTTTCGGCCGGGCTACGGGTGGGGTTGCCCTGTTTACCCTCGGCGTGCTATTGTCCCGGCTAAAGCTTAGGATGGATCGGTCGATAGCATCCGTTATCCTTCTAAAAAATGTAGTCATGCCGGCCCTTGCGTTGGGTCTATCCCTGTTGTTTCATCTCCAACCGCCACTGGCCAGGGGCGCGATCATTGCCATGGCCTGTCCCTGCGCCACGCTCGGAGGCATGTTATCTGCCAAGTTGCAAATCGGCCAAGATACGATCCCGGCCCAGATATTAGCAAGTAATATTTTCGGCGTAGCCTCCATGGCGTTCTGGATTTTTATAGCAGAAAAAATAGGATAACTATGATGTTGTATCTACCTGGCCGGGTTGGCCTTCAAAGGAGTAAGTAATTAATAAACAATAAACATGAACAACACAAAGGATCTTTCAGCTGAACGGGCCATTGGCAGGTCCGAATCGAGTTTTATTACGATGAGTGATGGCACCTCGATCTTCTATAAGGATTGGGGCCGGGGTCAGGCAGTCGTTTTTTCGCATGGTTGGCCGCTTGATGCAGATGCCTGGGATGCGCAGATGCTTTTCCTGCTTCAAAAGGGTTATCGGGTAATCGCTCATGACCGGCGCGGCCACGGTCGTTCCGGGCAATCAGCGGGTGGCAATGACATGAACACCTATGCAGATGACCTCAGCGCGGTTCTTGAAGCGTTGGATTTGACCGACGCGATCCTTATTGGGCATTCGACCGGCGGTGGCGAAGTAGCCCGATGCATCGGTCGTCATGGCGCAAGGCGATTGGCGAAATGTGTGCTGATCGGTGCGGTTCCACCGGTGATGTTGAAGTCTCCTGCGAATCCAAAAGGTGTTCCGATGGAGGTGTTTGATAGCATTCGTTCGGGGGTTGCCGGAAACCGGTCACAGTTTTACCGGGATTTGGCGCTGCCCTTCTACGGATATAATCGCCCCGGCGCAAAGATCTCCCAAGGTGTCATCGAATCATTCTGGGCGCAAGGGATGTTGGGCTCTGTCCTTGGACAATATTTATGCATCAAGGAATTTTCCGAGGTTGATTACACCAGTGACCTGAAGAAGATCAATATTCCAACGCTGGTCTTGCATGGTGACGACGATCAGATCGTACCGATCGAGAACGCGGGAAAACTGTCGGCGAAAATCGTCAGAAATGCAAAGCTAAAAATTGTCCCTGGCGCTCCGCATGGCATGTGTACGGTAAATGCGGACCAAATCAACGACGAATTACTTTCCTTTATAGAAGCCTGATCCAGGGAATAATAAACTGTAAATTATATGAGAGTGAAATCAAATCAATTGACTATTCTAATCCTGTTCGTCATCTGCACGAGCAGGTCATTAGCCCAGGGTGGAGACTATATAAGCGATCCCCACTTGCCCGTTGCGGTAAAATCTTTCTTACGGGCCCTTAATACGTCGGGTCCGCCTATAGAAAGCTTGTCCAAGGAAGCCGCCAGGAAAGCACTGGTGGATGCGCAGGCGGCTGTACCGGTCGACCTTTCGGGTATCGTCGAATCGGAGAAAACAATCCAGGCAGACGGTTTTGTTATCAAGCTCAATATCGTCCGGCCTGCCGGTGTCACCGGGCCATTGCCTGCTTTTATCTTCATTCATGGAGGCGGATGGATCCTTGGGGATTATCCCACCCACAAACGGATGGTCCGGGACCTGGCCGTGCTGTCCGGCTGCGCAGGTGTGTTCGTTAACTATACCCCATCTCCCGAGG
>Ga0210400_10004604_pt1 | contig 11923 bp, 9 predicted proteins | sample IncBWH26MmetaG_FD_155456 | JGI IMG/M metagenome (GOLD analysis project Ga0210400, IMG submission 155456) | Forest soil microbial communities from Barre Woods Harvard Forest LTER site, Petersham, Massachusetts, United States - Inc-BW-H-26-M | ecosystem: Environmental > Terrestrial > Soil >...
CGAGGAGAGACCGTGCAACCGCACCGCCTACATTTCCTGTGATTCCCATGACTGCATACATATGATTCGCTCCTCGTTTCTTCTCGTCGTTAAGGGTGGCTACCGTGAACGGAAGAGTGCGGCCACCGGAAAACCTCTAACGTTATCTGTCACTCAGGAAGCGCAATGCCAGTGCGCCGCTCGCAAACTGCCAACAGTTGATCCTGCTCCGCTGCGTCCAGAGCTGCGCGACTCCTGTTTTCATTGGGCAGGAATAGAGACAATACGCATCCCAACGCCAGAAGCGCAAAGTTTAAAGACATCGCGTCGCTAAACGCATGAGCATACCTCTGAATGTCTGTCCGTGTGCCGAGGATCGCTCCTGCTTTTCGTGCACTTCTGTCGACTTACAGAGTGAAAGATGAGCAGACTCACGCATGCGGCTCATGCATAATGAACATGATGCCCATGCGTTTAGAGCAATTACGCCAAGTCGACTTGAATCTGCTGATTACGTTTGCTGCCCTTGCCAAAGAGAAAAGCATCACGGCAGCGGGCATCCCGCCGTTTCTAACCCAGCCTGCCGTGAGTCGGGCCCTGCAACGCGCCCGCGCGATGTTTCAGGATGATCTTCTGGTTGGTCGCCGAATGGTTTCGCACTCACATTGCGAGGTCGAATGTTCACTGCTTTCGTCCGCAGGCCTTTCTAATGTACAGCGATGGTCACCTGTGAGCCCTTGGATAGCAACTGCCGCTGGGTGCTGTTGATGGCAATTGCTCGGGTGAGGGAAAGCCGTGTCTCTCCTGCTGTCTTGGCCTGAAAACTGAGGACGCAGACAACGCCCGCGCCACTGATGCCGGCCACATCCGGCGGGCGAGCCGCATTGATGGAAATGGAACCGCGTCCGTCGTCGAGGTGAACCAGCGCCACGGCCTGATTGTCGCGGCTGAGCAAATCTCCGCTCGTGACATTGACCAGAGAGAGTTGTGCGGGGTCATATTGAATCTGCAAAGGAACCGAGGCTATGTCCTTTCCCCCGGTCAGCACTACCGGGATCTGGAAGGTTGCACCTGCAGCTACCGGGCTACCTGGCGGACTGAACATGAGATTCACGCTTCCTGGTTCGCTAGCTCCCGGAGGTAATGGAGAGCCAGGAGGTGAGGAGGAGAGTGGAGCGGGAAGCGTCTTGGCGATTTGTCCGTTGGCATCAACTGCTGCGCTCAACTGCGCCAGTGCTGCCGGTGCCGCGGCCATAGCGCTCTGGCCGGGAACTATGCCGACCGTGGAGCGCGCCTCCGGGGTCGGCCGCACAGGAGGTGCGGGAGCGGGGGCCAAACCGGAATCCTCAGCATCGGTAGTGTCAACGTAGCGCAACTCAACCGCCTGGCCGGTGCCGGTATCGATTGTCCGTATATTCTCCGGGTCAAGAGTCTGCGAACGAACGACGTGTGGGACAACGAGAAAGACGAGTTCATTGTCCATAATCTGATGATCCTTCGAACCGAACAGGTATTTGAGAATGGGTATGGAACTCAGGCCGGGAATACCAGTCCAACTCAATTGGTCTTGTTTTGTCTGGATGCCGCCCAGGATGCTTGCCTCGCCTTCGCGCAGTCGGATTACTTGCTCCACGATGTTTTGGGCAATGATCGGTTCCGTCACGCCGCTGATAGTCACCTGATTGGCGTCAGAGGAAACCTCGATCTTGATCTTCAGAGTTACATCGTTGTCGTAATGTACGCTCGGAGTCATTTCGATTTTCACGCCCACATCCTGGTATTGGAACTGAGTGTTCACGAGCGAGCTAACCAGCGCAGTCGCTGCGCCTGTCTGGTAGGAGCCGGTTGCAACCGGGATCTTCTCGCCGATGGTCAAAGTGGCCTTCTGTGCGTCCGTGGCTCGAATGCGCGGATTCTGCAGAATCTTGGTGGACGAATCCGTCAGCAGCAGGTTTGCAGTGGTCGAGCCGACAGTGACTGCAAAGTCTGTCGCACTGAGGTGGGCCAAGTTATAGAGGGAGGGAGTGGTCCCATTGTTTGTGGCCGTCGTGGTTGTCGTGGTTGTCGAAGTAGAAGTTGAACAATTCCCCGAGGCTGTGCAGGGCGGTTGCAGAGCAACCCCCACACTGCTGGGCCAGGCGATACCGAGCGTCCTCTCCCAATTCTTGCTTACTTCGAGAACGGCGATGTCAACCACCACCTCGGGACGCGGCTTATCCAGGTCATCGATCATTTTCTGCGCCAGCAGCAACTCATCTGGCGTACCCCGGATAACGAGGGCGTTCTGGCTGGAAATACCGTAAATCTTGACGTTGGTAAGGATGTTGCGAATGGCAGTCTGCATGTCGTTCAGATCGTTCTGCTGCCAGGCGTTGCTCAGATAGAAGGTTTGCACTGCGGCTTCATCTAGTTCGGCGCGCTTCTGGCGGCTGTTCTGGGCAATAAAGATCGTGTTCTCGCTGATTGGGCGCCAGAAGGTGTTGGACATGGTGCCAATAACGCGCAGTGCATTCAGCAACGAAGAGTTGATTAGATCCACTTGGACGCGCTTAGATGTGTAATCGGGGTCAAACAGGACGTTGATTCCCGCGGCCTTTCCGATAGCCTGGTACACCACTTTCGCATCCTCGGAATAATGCAGGGTCAACGGCTCGTTCGACAGGGGCTTGAGCTCGACGGGTGCACCCATCGCCTTCAGTTTCCGTTCTTGAGCCGCATTTATCGGCAGTCCTGCTTCCAACTCCGGTGGCGTCTCACCAAGGCCCTTGCGGATCTTTGCGATCTCCTGCTGCGCAGCTTCGTTTCCAGGGTCAATGGTGGCAGCGTGAATAAATTCGCTCAGAGCACCTTCTTCGTCACCTGCCTGCAGCAACTTGCGGCCTCTGCTCATATGCATGCCGGAGGCAGAAACCTCGACCCGGTAAAGGGCTGTTTTGTAAATCAGGTCTTTAGAATCCCTGGCAACAGCTTTTTGGTACAGGTCATAAGCAGTATCGTAGTCCTCGCGTGCCTCGGCGGATTCGCCACGTTTGAAATCAGAGTTAGCTGACTCGGCAAGCACAGCGGAACCCGACAGCAGCAAGGTCAGGACACCCCAAAGCATAACTTCGATGACAACCTTAACGCGCACACGGTCGCGTAGGTCATCCAACATTGACCACTTAGGTTTCTCATTCGAACTTAAATCCGCACTGGCATCTACTTCGGAAAGGAACCGATATGTGCACCGCGGCCCGATCTTGCCGACGGTCCTCCTCAGCCTATAAGTCTCCATGGCTTCCCTATCTACTCCGCATACAAATGTGGCCGACTATAACTCCGACTCTCCGAATATTCCTTCCGATGTCCAGGGTTAGTCAGCATCCTTACACCTACACGGACGCAACCCCACAACTTCCGCTCGTGTCAAACTGACCTTGTAAGTGACGACGATCGATGTGAAATATTTAGATAATGCGAAAGCAGAAAGAGGAACAGGCCCGCTCAACCAATGCAGCAGCGCATTCGGGAGGGTCGGCTGACAGGCGGCCACCGTTGTGGGCTTCGGCGATTCGTTTGGTTACAGACAGTCCGATCCCGGTTCCAGATGCCTTATGTTGCGATCCGGGAGACCGGCAGTCCCTGCTTGTCTGTGTCATCCTGCTTTCTTGTCTGCGGCTGACCCGGTGTTGAGCTTCTTGCGCATAAAAACAAGTGCACCGCCCTGCTCGAAACGAATCTCATCCATTAACGTTTTCATGAGGTAGATCCCGCGCCCGTGCTTCATCAGGCGGTTCTCTGGAGTTGTCGGATCCGGTACTGCTTCCATGTCAAACCCTTGTCCCTCGTCCTGAACCGTGATCGAGACCTCTCCATCTGTGGTGCAACGGCACGTGACGTCAACACGCTTGTGTGGGTTCTCTTGGTTACCATGCACTATGGCGTTTGCTAGCGCCTCACGCAGCGCCATTTCAATCTCCAGTCCGCTGTCCTTTTGATTTCGGCACTTGGCGATGAAGCACATGACTTGATCTACGAATGGCGAGATAAGTGCAATCTGACTCAGGAGAGACTGCCGCAACTCGAAAAAGGGAGCAGAACGAAGAGTTTGCTGCGAAAGGGGAAGGGCCTGTTTGTGAGCCATGTGTTCCAACTCCATTTGAAGTTTGCAGCCTTTACTACCACCCGCCGCCAAGCGCCTCATAAGTTGCATCAAGCATGCGAGACGTTTGTCCCCGGAACGTTAGACCTTAGGCAATTTGTTGACGTTCCAGTCTCCACCGAGGGCCTTGATGAGCAGGACACTGGCGTCGAGTTGTCGGCGCCGGATGTCGATGTCATTCTGCTCGTTGCTAAGAGCAGTGGTTTGTGAAGTCACAACCTGAAGATAGGTATCTACGCCCCCAGCGTAGCGGTTCATAAATATACGAAGGGTTTCTTCGGCCGCGGCGGTCGCACTGTGCTGCTGTTGCGACTCTCCTGCGAGAATGCGCAGAACAGCAAGATTGTCCTCCACCTGCTGAAAAGCTGTTAGGGTCGTCTGGCGGTAACTTGCAACGTTGCCATCGTACGCGGCGCCGGCAGACTCTTTGGTCGCCCGCCTCCGGCCTGCATCAAACAGTGTTTCGGAGAAGCTCGGACCCACTGCCCAGAAGCGGCTGGGCCAGTTAAACCAGTTGAGGGCCGATGTTCCCTGAAATCCTGCCAGGGCACTCAGGTTCAACGCGGGATAGTAAGCAGCCTGCGCAATACCGATTTGTTCATTGGCGGCGGCCATCCGTCGCTCGCTTGCCGCTATGTCCGGTCGGCGCTCCAGCAACTGAGACGGCAATACCTGCGGTATCGCGGGAATCGCTGGCGTTTGGAGACCGATGGGGCTGGGAGGCAGGCTGAAGTTTGCAGGGGGCTTGCCAATCAGGACCGCGATCGCATGCTCATACTGAGCGCGTTGGACCATGATGTCTGTGTCGAGAACCTGGGCATCCTCCAGTTGAGTGCGAGCCTGCGCCACATCCGATTTAGGTGCTGCCCCGCCTTCGAACCTGTTGTCGGTAAGTCCCAGCGCTTTGCTATAGGTCTGCACCGTATCATCGAGCAGCTTCTTTTCCGCGTCGGCACTCCGCAGCTCGAAATAGTCGTATGCCAGCTCCGCCTGTAAGCTCAACTGCGCGGCAGCCATGTCTGCCGCGCTTGCCTGGGCCTGTTCCCTGGCTGCTGTAACGCTGCGCCGGATACGGCCCCAAAGATCAATCTCCCATGACAAATCGACCGGAAGAGTGAAATCGCCGCTTCCGTTGTTGGCCAGGCTCGATGGAAAGTAGGGCTGGTTGGCAGAGTCACGCACAGTGGAGATGCTCGGTGCAGTCCCGATGGTCGGCGCTTCGTATGAACGATTGAAGCGAATTGCAGCGCGCGCCTCGCGGTAGTTCGCCTCGGCAATCTTCAGTGTCTGATTCGCTGAATCTATCTGCGCTTCCAACGCATTCAATTGAGGATCATCGTAAATTTCCCACCAGTTTCCTCGAGGTGTTTGATCGCCAGGCTGAGCAAGCTTCCAACCGTCATTCACCTGAGAGGGAGCGGAGGCCTGTTCTTTGAAGACTGGCGCCATAGGCGTCGACGGTTTCACATAGTTCGGTCCGACCATGCAGCCAGCAAGAAGGATTGTCACGATCGAGAACAGAGACGGAATCAGCCTTGTTTTCATTTCGAACCTCCGGCTTGTGGGGTATTGATTCGGACTGGGGTTCCGGTGGTGAGCGAGTCCGAGGGATTAACGATCACCTGATCCGTTCGCTTGAGTCCGTTGATCACCTCGACAGTCGATCCATAGTCACGCCCGATTTTGATCGGCACCAGTTCAGCATGATCACCTCGAACAACGCCAACCTGAAGCCCTTCAGACCTGAACAGCAGAGTGTTTGCAGGGATGATCAGTGAGGAGTTTGCTTTCTTTGAGTTGTCGGGAAGCTTGAGATGCACAAAAACGTAGGCGCCCGGCTTGATGCGTCCATCGCGATTGTCGATGTCAACTTCCACGTTCAATGTTCTTGAATTGAGATCGATCGCGTCAGAGTTGCGCACGATCGTTCCCTGAAATGTTTCTCCAGGGAATTCATCCAGCGTTAGTGGCGCTTTAGCGCCATTCTGCGCTGCCCCGGAGTCAACTTCCGGCACAGAGACAAAGATGCGCAGGCGATTCACAGCCGCCATGTGAAACAGTTCCTGTGGCACCATCCCTTGCCCCTGCGCACCGCCAGCCCCCGCGTTAATGAGTGCGCCGATGTCCGTATTTCTCGCAGTGATCACGCCTGAAAATGGAGCGTATACCTTCTCATAGGACTGCAATTGTTCCAAACGTTGAACATCAGCATTCATCGACTCTACGGTCGCTTGCCTTGCGCTCAGATCCTGGACTGCCTGGTCGGTCTCCTGTTTCGAAACGCTGTCTGTCTTGAGCAGGTTCTGCCAGCGTGTCGCCGTGATCTCAGCAAGTTTCTCGTTGGCCTGCGCGGTTTTCAAATTTGCCCGCGCCTGCACTAGTTGCTGATCCAGTTCAGGAGTTTCGATCACAGCGAGCAGCTGACCCTGCTCTACATGCGCGCCAATGTCGAAGTACCACTGTTTGAGATAGCCACTGGTACGAGCAAAGATTGGGGTGTCAATGAACGCCTGGGTGGTGCCAGGTAGAACAATCTCCTCGATGGCAGCTCCAGATTTGGGCTCCACCACGTTTACCGCCGCAATGGCCGCGCGTTCCGTCGCAGCTCCAAGATTGCTTGCCGCCATTGCACGCTGGTGAATGCCGGAGTAGATAACTACACCAAGCAGCAGGGCTGCAACGCTCAATCCGACGAACACGGAGCGGGATAGCGGTTGTCTCTCGGTCTGCGGGCGTGGGCCGGAATTGTCTTGCGAAGCTTGATTCAAATCGATTTCAGTGCTGCTCATCGCTTGCCTCCGTTGCTATGTATACGACTACGCGTGAAGTGGCTCATTTTCTGCTTTCCTGGTTAGTTGCGAGTCTGCATCGCGGGACCGGCCGTGCAGGAGAGCAAAAACAGAAGGTACAAAAACCAGAGTGGCGATGGTCGCGCAAAGAAGTCCTCCGATCACAGCTCTTCCCAGAGGTGCATTCTGTTCGCCACCGTCGCCGAGACCCAGTGCCATCGGAATCATGCCGATGATCATCGCCAGGGCCGTCATGATCACGGGGCGAAAGCGCGTGGCACCAGATTCAAGCGCCGCCAGCATTGCGTCGCCATGATGTTGCAGTCGTTCTTTAGCAAAGGAAACAACCAGGATGCTGTTAGCCGTTGCTACGCCCATGCACATGATGGCCCCCATCAATGCGGGGACGCTGAGCGTCGTATGTGTAATGAAAAGGAAGAGGATGATTCCCGCAAGAGCCGCGGGCAATGCGGTGATGATGATGAACGGGTCAAGCCACGATTGGAAATTTACGACGATCAGCAGATACACCAGGACGATCGCAAAACCCAGACCGCCAATCAGTCCTATATAGGAGGTCCGCATCGTACCATATTGACCGCGAAGAGTAACGAAGCTGCCGCGAGGAAGTAGTTTGCGGTTAGCGTCGACGATGCGGTTCACCTCATGCCCCACTGCGCCCAAATCCCTGCCCTGAACCGACGCATAGATGTCGACTACACGCCGGATGTTGTAGTGGTTGATCGAAACGGGCTCACTGGTCCGCTGGATCGACGCGACATCGGCAAGAATCCCAGGCTGCTTTTGATTGGCTGCGGTCAACGGGATATTCTCGAGATCCTGGCCAGACTGAATGTCGTATTGAGGCGTTTGGGTCACCAGGTTGTATTGCACACCGTTCTTTGGGTTGAGATAGAACATAGGCGTCACCTGGAAACTCCCGCTCAAGGAGACCAGCGCGCTGTCGGCAACGTCCTGCTCCGTATATCCGGCTTCCAGTGCCTTCGTGCGGTCGACATTAATGTGAAGTTTTGGATAATCACCCTGCTGCTGAATGCGCAGATCGGCGATGCCGCGGACATGGCTGAGCTCTTTGAGCATCTTGTCGGCAACCTGGGCATTTGCCGTGATGTCCGCACCGTCAATCTGGATATCGATCGGTGCCGGCAACCCGAAGTTCAAGGTCTGGGTGACAATATCGGCGGGAAGGAAGTAGAACGTGGCCCCGGGATATTCCTGCGGCAGTTTGTCGCGCAGAGCCCGGACATAATCGGCGGTAGGGCGGTGCTTCTCTTTGAGTGAAACCAGGACGTCTGCATCCGCCGCCCCGGTCATGCCTGAGCGGCTATAGATGTAGTTGATGTTGCTGTAGGGAAGACCAATGGTGTCGAGGATATTATCCATCTCGGAGGATGGAACCGTCTGGCGAATGCTGCCCTCAACCAGATCCACCAAGCGCGCGGTTTCTTCAATGCGGGTTCCTGTCTTCGCGCGCACATGCAAAATGAACTGGCCACTGTCGGTATCGGGAAAAAAATCCTGACCAAGAAACGGAACCAGGGCGAACGCAAGAAGGCAGGCAATAAGAAAGCTTGGAACGAAGGCGAGCCGCACTGAAACAAGCTGTGCCAGCAGAGAGGAGTACGACGAGCGAATTCTCTCAAACGAACGCTCGAAACCCCGCTGGAAGCGAGCAAACACGCTCTGCGACACGGTCTTCCCATCCTTGTGGGCCTTCAGCAGGTACATCGCCAGCGTGGGCACCAGCGTGCGGGACAAAATATAGGAAGCAATCATGGCGAAGATGACCGCTTCGGCGAGCGGGGCAAAGAGGTATCGTGCGACTCCGCTCAGGAAGAACATCGGCAAGAAGACGATGCAGATGCACAACGTCGAAACAAGAGCAGGAGTGGCAATCTGCGCTGCGCCTTCCAGGATGCCGTCATGCAGTTCAGCGCCCTCTTCCAGGTGCCGTTCGATATTCTCGATGGTTACCGTCGCATCATCGACGAGGATGCCAACAGCTAGAGCCAGTCCGCCTAACGTCATGATGTTGATGGTTTCGTGCAGGAAGCTCAATACGATTACCGAAGCAGAATGGATAACGGAATGGAGACGGCGATGATTAAGGTGCTGCGCCAGCTGCCCAGGAAGACGAGAATCATCAGACCGGTAAGCGCGGCGGCGATAACAGCCTCACGAATCACCCCGTTGACTGATCCGCGCACGAAGATGGATTGATCGGCGAGAGGCTGAATCCTGAGTTCAGGAGGAAGAGTTTGAGCGACTCTTGGAAGAAGCTGACGCACACCTTTGACGACATCGATGGTGGATGCGTCCCCTGCCTTGAGAACGGTGACCAGGGCGCCGCGTTTGCCGTCCTGCCGAACGATATTCGTCTGCGGCGCAAAACCATCGCTTACCGTGGCTACATCGCGAAGATAGATGATGGTATTACCTACCTTCTTGATCGGAAGATCGTTGAACTCCGATACCTTCTTCAGGTCTGCGTTGAGGTCAACGTCATACTCAAACTGGCCTATCTTGGCTGTGCCGCCCGGCAAGATGAGCTGCTCGTTGCCAAGCGCCGTTAGCACGTCGCTCGGCGAAAGCCCCTTGGCCTGCATCAGTTGTGGATTGAGATTCACCATCACCTGACGCGTTTTGCCTCCATAAGGAAAAGGAACCGCAGCGCCGGGAACAGTGACCAGCTGCGTGCGCAGAAAGTTCAGCGCGATGTCATTCAACTGCGGTTCGGTCAGATTATTCCCGGAGAGACTGAGCTGCAGAATGGGGACGGTGGACGCGTTGTAGTTGACGATCAAGGGAGGGAGCGATCCCGGAGGCAATTGTTTGAGAATCGTCTGTGAAGCGGCCGTAATCTCCGCATTCGCACGGTCAACACTGGCATTCGGCTGAAGATAGATCTTTACGATCGCAGTGCCGTTTACGGTCGTAGACTCGATGTGCTCGATGTTATCGACCAGCGTCGTAAGAACCCGCTCATAAACAGTGGTAACCCGGCCCTCCATCTCCTCAGGGTTGAGGCCGGTATAGGTCCATGCCACAGCAACCACAGGAATATTGATACTGGGAAAGATGTCGGTCGGCGTCCGCAGAATCACAACCGGGCTCAGAATGAGTATGAGCAGCGCCAGAACAATAAACGTATAGGGGCGGTTCAGGGCGAGTCTGACAATCCACATTTGGCTTCCCTCTGGTAGTCAAGCCAAACAGTCGTCCATTTTTGGCTAATTTCGAAACGTGACGTATAGTATGATTATGAAGACGTTCCCAGGATTCAAAAAAGTCAGCCGATCGCGGATCTGATCGCTTTTCCCTTGCAAACGGTTCTATAGAACCCGATCTCGCGGGAGAGTCGGACGGGGTCTTGAAGGAGATAGCGATGCGCCAGTCTGCAACGCACCTTGCCTCGGAACCTCCACTGGTTCCGAAAGACTATAGGGAACTAAGCATCAGATCGGAATCCCGTGGTCGCCCGCGCAGTGAGCAGTCCGAGGAAGCGATTTTGGCAGCGACCATGCAACTGCTCTCCGAAAAGCCTCTACGCGATATTTCGATGGAAGAGATAGCTCGAAAAGCTGGCGTGGGAAAAGCCACCATCTATAAATGGTGGCCGAGTAAAGCATTTGTCGCCCTGGACGCGTTCTTGAGAAAGGCAAATCGCATGATGCCAACGCCGGACACAGGCTCCGTCCGCAGAGACATCTTGGAACAGGTTCGCTCATTGATGGTTTTCTACAATGGCCCCGATGGGCATGTGCTGGGCCAGTTTGTCGCGGAAGCTCAGAGCGATAAAGAATTTGCAGCGCTCTATCGCGAGCGGTTCCTCAAGCCAAGACGTGAAGCGACCAGAGTCATTTTTGATCGTGGTGTTCAACGGGGAGAAATCGACCAAAATCTGAACCGGGAACTCGTGCTCGACTTGATCTATGCCCCAGCGGTCTACCGTTTAATGGTTGGGCACGCCCCCCTTGAAGACAAGCTAGCTGATGAAATGGTGTCGATCTTGTTTGGAGGTTTGGACAATCGATGCTCGAACAGAACTGGACTTGCAGGTAAGACTGCTCGAAAACACGGTGGCACTCGAAGGAAAGCTAAACAGCGACAAGTCAGCAATTGAGGTGTAACGATCCAGATTACGGGGCAAACCGCAATAAGGCGATCGACCTGACATCCAGCCGCATTTCGAAGTTGAAACTCTGGGTCGCAAACGACCAGTCCCCACCGGCGCCTGGGTGCGCCTCTATGATGAATTAGCGACACCGATAGGGAGGAAGACTGCGTGTGTTTTTCTGCGGCAGCAAATTTCACGGGCAGCGGAGTTTTGGGCACAATCGGAGTCCTGACTCTAACGAGAGTAAAACACAGGCGCGAATTGCTCTTTGCGTCGCTCCCAACGCTCTTTGCAGTTCACCAATTCACGGAGGGCTTCGTCTGGCTGGGACTGGATGGAGTGCTCTCGCCCGCCGTCACACATGCGATGGCTGCAGCGTTCATGTTGTATGCGCAGGGACTTCTACCGTTCCTGCTGCCGCTTAGCGTGCTACTGTTCGAGCCCGAGGCTCGGAGCCGCAAACGCATGCTGCCGTTCCTTGTGATTGGGTGTCTGACTGGTCTCTATATACTCTGGGCGCTGGCGGCTTATCCCACGCAGACCTTCGTCAAAGAAAACAGTATCGTGTACTTCAATCCCGCGACGAACAACATTGTTGTCGCAGTTCTGTATATCATCGCGACCTGCGGTTCGCTGTTTTTCTCAAAGATCAGAGATATGGTGATTTTCGGAGTGGCAAACCTGGTGATTCTGCTGGTGGTGATGGCAGTGAAGCGCTACGCTTTTACTTCGGTATGGTGCGCCTACGCGGCGGTGGCGAGCGTCATCGTCCTCGTCTATTTCTGGAAGAGTCACGGAAAAAGACCGTTTCGATACCTTAACGCGAGATGAGGGAAGATTTTCTTCCCGACTAGCAGGCTTATCCATTCAGACTGC
>Ga0210400_10004605_pt1 | contig 11919 bp, 6 predicted proteins | sample IncBWH26MmetaG_FD_155456 | JGI IMG/M metagenome (GOLD analysis project Ga0210400, IMG submission 155456) | Forest soil microbial communities from Barre Woods Harvard Forest LTER site, Petersham, Massachusetts, United States - Inc-BW-H-26-M | ecosystem: Environmental > Terrestrial > Soil >...
TAGCTCAGATGGATAGAGCAGCAGTTTCCTAAACTGCGTGTCGCGAGTTCGACTCTCGCCAGCCCCACCATTACAACTCCTTGCCGGCCTCATGCGTTGATTCTTTCGGTGGTATATTGCAACCACTTATGACCGGTCCACATCCGGGTTCGGTTCTTCAAAACCAGCCACCGCCGACGCCGGAAAGCAAACTAGCTTTCCTAGTCCTCTTTGTTATCAATCTGGGCCTTGTCGTTTGGACCCTTGGCCGAACTCTGTACCATGAACATAAGGCGGGTAAAAAGTTAGATTGGGTCCGAATATCCTATGCCTTTGTCTTTCTGGCTTTCATGTGGTCTCTCCTGCTCGCCGGAAACTACCCTGCGATACCTGCGAAGATTGTCGCAGTTCTTGGACTCCACCTAACGCAAGTACTTGCAGTTGTTCTTGTCGCTGTGCTGGGATTCGAGGCTTATCGATTCAAGCTCCGTAGCAAGCTGTACTTCGGCATGGTTGAGGTTGTATTCGGAATAGCCTCGTCCGCTGCTGTCGTAACGAGGGTTCACTTCACATCGGTTCCCGTTTCGCAGATGACGCTGCCGCAAGTAACGGCGCTCGTGGGCTCGGCGTTCATTGTAGCGCGCGGATTCACAAATTGGCACGAAGCTAAGGATACAAAGTCTTAAGGCTGCCGGAGGATTTCCATGACAGATAAAGCGGACAAAAAACCCCACAGCAAAAATGCCCGTAGTGAAAGCCTTCATAGTCAGAATCATATCCGGCGAGTTCGCTGGGAGATACGTTGGGATGCGATTCAACGGCGGCTTGGTCACAAACCCTGAAGTGTAGCGGGCGCGTAATGGTGATAAACGCTTGTGAGGTCAGCTATATACAGTGTTTCCTGTAGAAACCCTGAGTACTCGGCTTAAAGCGGGATTTGAGGGAGAAGTTAACCATTTTGTTTGCTAGCTCCCTTGACGCGTCACCCGTGGCGCACTAACATCTTCTGCGTCCCTCAGCCGACGTTCGCATTTTAAAGGCGCGATTATGGGCAGGCTGGCTGCTATCTCGGCCCGCATCTCCAGCAATGCCGCAGGACGCTACGTTATTGCCTTCTGCGCGGCGGCTGTTGCACTCGCGATTCGCTGGGCACTGACACCACTGCTTGGCGACTACCTGCCTTATGTAACTCTGTTTCCAGCAGTCGCGTTTGCCGCCTGGTATTGCGGCTTGGGACCTTCCGCGCTGCTGACGATCACCGGGATGATCGGGGCACGCTACCTGTTCATTGACCCCAAATACTCGCTGAGTTTTCCGAATACCGCCCAAAGTGTGGGCTTGGTCGCATTTGCCGTGGGCGCGGCGGCCGTTGCCGCTATTGGTGAATTCGTGCGCCGGGAAAGCGTAGCCCTGCACAGGTCGCAAACCGATTTGGAGGAAAAAGTACAGCAGCGCACGGTGGCACTGAACGACGCGAACCGCAATTTGGGCGAACTGTCCGCGCGTCTTCTTCATTTACAGGATGAGGAGCGCCGCCGCATCGCCCGTGAGCTTCACGACAGCGTGGGGCAGACACTTGCGGCGCTTTCGATGAACCTGGCGGCGGTGGGAGCGGATATCGAGAGGCTGGCCAAGAGCGCTACCGTCATCGCGGACAGCACCGCGCTGGTCAACGACATGAGTACGGACATCCGGACGATTTCTTACCTGCTGCATCCGCCGCTGCTGGACGAGGCGGGTCTTTCCTCCGCTCTCACTTGGTATGTACGTGGATTCTCCGAACGCAGCAAGATCGCCATCAACCTGCAGATTCCTGAAGGTTTTGGGCGCTTGTCCCGTGACCTCGAAACCGCCATCTTTCGCGTGGTGCAGGAATGTCTGACCAACATCCACCGGCATTCGGGAAGCGCCGTAGCCAGAATACTGATCGCTCATAATGATGGCCATGTCCGCGTCGAGGTCGAAGATAAGGGAAAAGGTATTGCGCCTCAGAAGCGCGCAGAAATTATTTCGTCGCCGACCGCAACCCCCGGTGTGGGCATCAGGGGGATGCGTGAGCGGTTGCGCCAGCTGGGCGGAACGCTTGATATTCGATCCGACGGAGAAGGCAAAGGCACGATGGTGACGGCGAGGCTCCCTGCCATAGCGGCGCCTCCACCGATGGAAGCCAGTTCCGCCGCAGCAGGAAGTTTAGAGGCGTCCGCCTAAGCAACGAGTTCGGTACACAGCGCTAACTACTGTTTAGCGGAATCCGAACGAGCATCCGGGCTTGCGCCGGGCACGACCTTGCCGATTCGCAGCGTCTTGAAAATCACCGGCCAAAACTCCTTGGCCACGTTGCCGCCGGCGATCACAGCCATCTGAATTCCAAATCGCTCAAATGTCTGGCCCGCAGTTCGCTCCGCATCAGGGAGATACGTGTTTGCCAGACCCTCCGCGCCGAGCGGGCCGAGCACACCGGAGATATTCACCGCGCGCCCTCCGGAGTCTGTGCGCGTCACCAGCACACTTTTGAGCGCATGCCCGATTTTCTGCGAGAAAGTCCCGTGCGCGAGCACGAAATACCGTGGATCGTGGTGAAGCACACTAGGCAACAGAAACGTTCCAAACACATCGGTTGAGGCATTGAGCGCCAGCGTGGCGCCGTAGCGTTTGCCGTAGGCATTCCAGCCCTGGCCATAGCCGGGCCACGAATTGCGCGCTTGCGTGATGCCTGCGCTCATGGCTGCGACGATCAGGGCCGACGGAGCGACGGTTTCGTCGGCGGCCAGCATCAACTTTTGTCCACTGCTCAGTGGCCTGGTCGTGAAAGCGAGGTCCGGAAAGAAAAAGGATCTTTGGCTCAAAATGTCGTAGGTTGTCTTGCCGTGGCTTCCATTGGGCTTCTGCTGGGGTTCATCCGGCGGTTGATTTGGCGTCGGAGCGTCAGGAAGATTGGCGACGATGCGTTGTTGAGCTGCGCAGGCGTGACTGGCGGCCATCGCAACGAAAAGCGCCATGATTACGAGGAAGAGCCGATGATAAGAGGCTCGAGTGAATAGCTCCATGTTGCCTTCCTTTTTCTTTGCCGGCGTGAGTAAATCCGACCAAATGGGAAAATGGGGTGCGCCTACGGTACCCGTTTGTCGGGTAGCCTTCAAACTATTTCTCTACACGAATCCATGTAGTCGGGCGGACGGCCCTTCGTCTGCGCTCTAACCATGCGGACACGAGGTGCGCGTAATCGGGTTTCCCCTGTAGGCGCTATTCAATATGCGTGTGCTACTATCGCCCTCGCCGCGATGCGTTCGCGTTCACGTTCCTGTCCCTGACAAGCCGGAGGTTGCTCATGCGCCGTAGTCTTCGCGTCCTACTCGTCGTCATTGTTGTTCTCGTAGTCTTGGTGCTGGTCGCGCCCTTCCTTATCCCTGTCAACCAGTTTCGGCCAACCATTGAAGAAAAGGCTTCCGCGGCCTTGGGTCGCAAGGTCGAAGTTGGCAATTTGAGCCTCTCGCTCTTCACCGGTTCGCTGTCCGCCGACAATTTGTCCATTGCCGATGACCCGAAGTTCAGCAACTCTCCATTTCTTACCGCGAAGTCCATTAAAGTCGGCGTTGAGCTCGTGCCTCTCGTCTTGCGCAAAGAGCTAAACATCACGAACATCGTCATCGACAGTCCTGAGGTTACGCTGCTGCGCAACCCGGGCGGTGTATGGAACTACTCCTCATTCGGCGCCTCGGCCGCAAAATCGCAGGCAGGGACTCCACCTCCGGCCCAACAGACACCTCCACCCCAGCCGGCGGAAAAGCCGTCGAGCGCAAATGAGTTTTCGGTTGAGAAGCTGGAGCTGCGGAACGGACGCGTAGTTGTCGGCTCATCAAATTCGCAAAAGCGCAGCACCTACGACAAAGTGGACCTGACCGCTTCGAACGTCTCGCTCACCACAAAGTTTCCTGTGACGCTTAGCGCGAATCTCCCAGGCGGTGGCACGCTGAAACTTGACGGCACGGCTGGACCACTCGACCAGGAAAACACCGCGCTGACGCCGGTCAACGCCAAGCTGAACGTAAACAATTTAAACCTCGCCAGCACCGGATTTCTTGATCCCTCCGCGGGCCTTGGCGGATTGCTCGATTTAGACGCCACGATTGCTTCGCAAAATGGCGAAGCGCTTGTCAGCGGCAGCGCTAAGTTGACCAAGGCGCTCCTCGTGTCCGGCGGTTCGCCCTCAGCCGTTCCCGTTATTGTGGATTTCAAAACGAAATACGATCTGCGCAAGAATCGTGGCGTCCTCGAGCCCTCCACCCTGAAAATCGGCAGTGACGTCGCCCATCTCAGCGGCACATATGAAGTCCCCGCCGATTCGGATGCCGTGGTCCTTCACGTAAAGGCCGAAGGTCAAAACATGCCAGCGAAAGATTTGGAGGCCTTCCTTCCCGCGGTCGGGATCCATATGCCCAATGGCGCATCGCTGCAGGCAGGCACCCTCAATATGAACCTCGAGCTCACCGGTCCGACCAATAAGCTCGTCACATCCGGCAATGTCGGTCTGTTCAGCGCAAAACTCGTGGGCTTTGACCTCGGCTCAAAGCTTTCCGCGGTGGGTTCCCTGGTTGGAATAAATACCGGTAAAGATCTCGACATTGAAAAGATGACAACCGATATGCGCGTTGCGCCGACCGGCATCGAAGCGCAGCACTTTCAAGCCGTTGTGCCGTCACTAGGTACGATGACGGGCGCCGGTACGATCGACGCCAAGAACAATTTGGACTTCAAAATGGCCGCAACGCTGAAAAGCGGAGCTGGCGGGGCGGCTGGCGCTGCGGGAGGCGCGGCAACGGGCGCTGCGGCAACGGGTGCTGCTTCCAGTGGTGTAGGCGGCTTGCTCGGAAAAGTGACGGGTGCGGCGGGCGTCGGTGGTGTAGCGGGAAACGTCATGGGCAACTGCAAGAATGCAAGTGGCGGCAGTGGCCCGACAATCCCGTTCCAAATTAAAGGAACGACGGCCGATCCGAAGTTTATCCCGGACGTGGGCGGAGTTGCAGCCAGCATGCTGAAATCTCAATTGGGTTGTTTGGGCGGCGGTTCGCAGGCCAAGGCTTCACCCCAACAACAACAGCCGCCGAATCCGAATAATCCAGTTGACGCCATTGGCGGTCTGTTCAAGAAGAAGAAGCCCTAATCAATCGGCATTCCGGGATTTTGCCAAGCTTTGTAGCCGTGCCACAATGCTTGGATGCAAAATTCATTTCGTATCACATTGCTTCTTTTCATCGCGGCAAGCGTGCTTCCCGTGAGCATAGCGCAGCAGCAACAGCAGACGCCGCCGCCCACCAAAACCCAACCGGCTGCTCCGGCAAAACCTCAGCAGGGCACTCCTGCAAAGCCACGAACTCCGGCAACCAAGAGCCAGCCGCTCACTTTGAAGACGCAAAAAGATAAAGTCAGCTATGCCATGGGCATGAACTTTGGCACCGGATTCCGCAAGCAATCGATCGATATCGATCCGGCGATTCTCGTGCGCGGGCTGAGGGATGCTCTTGCAAACGGGAAAACACTTCTAACCGAAGACCAGGCGCGGGAGATTCTCACGCAGCTCCAAAGCGACTTGCGCAAGAAACAGCAAGACGCGGCAGTGGCGGCGGGAGAGGCCAACAAAAAGCAGGGGCTGGCGTTTCTCGAGGCCAACAAGACTAAGGAGGGCGTGGTCGCGTTGCCCAGCGGCTTGCAGTACAAAATTCTCCAAGAGGGCACCGGACCCAAGCCTGCCGCCACCGACCAAGTCGTCTGCAATTACCGCGGCACGCTCTTGGACGGCACAGAGTTCGACAGCTCGTACAAGCGCGGTCAGCCAGTTACGTTTCCGGTTACCGGCGTGATCAAGGGATGGACGGAAGCGCTGCAGCTAATGCCGGTGGGATCAAAATGGCAGCTTTTCATTCCCGCGGAATTGGCTTACGCCGAACGCGGCGCCGGCCCGCAGATCGGTCCCAACTCAACGCTGATCTTCGAGGTCGAACTAATTTCCATCAAAGCCAAGGACACGAAGTAATCGCGGAAGTCGCTGACGGCGACGTACAGTCCATTCGCTTGCCGCTATTCGTGTAAAGCAGTGGCCCAACATGCGCGACGCGATCGCTCGCGCATTGTTCCCTAATACCCACGGGTATTTTCTCCAGGCAATTGCGGGCACCGCCATAAAAGGTGTAGTCTCTCGCCCTGCAAGGTGGCGTATCAAGCCAGGAGGAAAAACAAAACAATGAAACCCGAGGCGAACGTCAGACAAACCGACCGGCGCAACTTCCTGCAAACTACGGCCGCAACCGCCGCCGCGCTCGCGCTACCTCGCTGGACGCACGCAGCCGGTGCCTCCGATCTCGACCCCATCGTGGCGGAAATCGACAAGCGCCACGACGAGTCCCTCAAGCGCTTGCAAACCTGGATTCACCAGCCTTCCATCGCCGCCGAAAATCGCGGCATGACCGAAGGCTGCGAGCTGACGATGCAAATGCTTCGCGATGCCGGCTTCGCGCAAGTAACCAAGGTCCCCACCGACGGCCAGCCCGGCATCTTCGCCACGCTCGATGCCGGCGCTCCCAAAACGCTCGGCCTCTATTTCATGTACGACGTCAAGCAAGTCGACCCCTCCGAGTGGTCCTCGCCTCCGTGGGACGCCGCGCTTGTCGACAAGCCCGGCCTCGGCAAAGTAGTCATCGGTCGCGGCGCCGTAAATCAGAAAGGCCCGGAAGCCACGTTCCTAGCCGCCCTTCACGCCATTAAGGGCGCAGGCCGCAAGCTCCCCGTCAATCTCGTCTTCGTAGCCGAAGGCGAAGAAGAAATCGGCTCGCCTCATTTCCATCAAGTCGTGCATCGTCCCGATGTCCTCGCCGCCGTCAAAAAGTGCAGCGGCATATTCATGCCCTCATCGTCGCAGGGGCTCGATGGTGAAGTCACCATCACTCTTGGCGCCAAAGGTGTTGTCGAGCTAGAGCTAATCTCCAGCGGCGAAAAGTGGGGACGCGGTCCGCGCAAAGACGTGCACTCCAGCAACAAAGCGCGCCTCGACAGTCCCGCCTGGCATCTCGTCGAAGCGCTTGCCACGCTCGTCGCGCCCGACGGCAACGATCCCGCCATCGAAGGCTTCGCCGCCAAAGCTCGCCCCGTTTCGCCCGCCGAAAAGAAAATGATTGCCGAAGCCGCCAACCGCCTCAGCGAAGCCAATGCCAAAAAATTGCTCGGAGTCGATCGTTGGGTCCACGACGTAAGCTGGCAAGAAGCTCTCGAGCTTCTCGTCTCGCGTCCCACGGTGAATATCGAAGGATTAGTCGGCGGCTACACTGGCCCCGGCGGCAAAACCATTCTTCCTGGCCGCGCCGTCGCCAAGATCGACATGCGCCTCGTTCCGGACATGACCGCCGCCGAAGCGCTCGCCGCGCTGAAGGCTCATCTTGCCAAAAAAGGTTTCGCCGATATCGAAGTGAAAATGAGCGGCGGCTACGATCCCACCAGCACCTCCGCTGACGCCGAAATGATTCGCGTCTCCAATGCCGTCTACCGCCGTCACGGCATCGATCCCGTGCTCCTGCCGCGCAACGCCGGCTCCTGGCCCGGCTACGTCTTCACCGGCGAGCCGCTCCGTCTCCCCGCCGGCCACTTCGGTCTGGGTCACGGCAGCGGCGCCCACGCCCCCGACGAATACTACGTAATCGAATCCGCCAATCCCAAGGTGCAAGGCCTCGAAGGCGCAACCCGCTCCTACGTAGAGTTCCTCTACGAACTCGCCGCTACCTAGCCGCGGAACCACCGCGATTTCACCAAATCTTTTTCGGAGCGCCGGAGGTGCGGCACAGGTTAGCCCAGTGCGTAAGCGCTGGGTACGCAAAGGCAAAGAATGACAAGCGCCGTAGGTGCGACACACGCCTTAGCCAGCCCATCCACCCGTCTGTTTATCTGAGCCCCGACGGCGGCGCCTGCTTTTTTCTTTACTTAACACCAATGCGGTCTCCGTCACCACCATTTCTGTTCTTTGTCGCTGCGGCCTCTACTGCATCCCCGCAAACACCCGCTTCGCCTCCTCCAATCGCTCCATCACATATTCCTTCTCCGCCGCCGAATTCCAATCCGGGTACTGCGATGTCGTATCGATCGTCCGGTCAATCCAGGCCACAAAATATTTCGCATCCTCCGGTGACCGCGCCTTCTTTCCGCCAATCGTCACGTAAATTGGGCTAGTCGTCGCGTAAACATAGTTGTCCAGCACCGGATACTCCGCCTTATCGCTCGAAGCCCGCAACACGCACCACCCGCTCTCCTTCACCGGAATCGTCCCGCTAATATCCGCAGTGTCTTTGCCGGCCAGCGACTTCACTACTGCCCCGTTACAAACAATTTCCAAATGATCCACAAGCACAATCGATCTCATCTTCACCCGAAACGGCACGGAACTCTGCGCCGCCGCAAACTTCAGCTCCCCGCCAATTTGCTGTCCTCCCAATGAAAAATCCAGCAGCGGCCCATTCGTAGCCACCGTTCGCCCGTTCTTGAGCGCATCGAGAAATGTCTCGATCTTTACGGTTCCGGCGGGCACGCGCGCATACACCCGATTCATTCCGACTTGCCCGCGAATCGGCGCCGCATAATTCGCCGTCGCATCCGTTCCGGCTCCAGCCGGAAGGCGAAATCCCAGATTCAGCAATCGATACCAGACCGCCGCCGTCGCCCGATGATCGCTGAACCCTACGATCTCGATGTAATCCAATTTGCCCAATGCCACGTCCACCGGCAGCTCATCGGTAATCCGTGACGCGGGTTTCGCAAACGGATCCGGCGCCTCATCAAAAGGATGCACCTCTCCCACCAGCGCACCCTGCACGTGCGCCATGTCGTACACATCCGCGTTCATCGGATACAAACTGGCCGCGGCCGTATTCGGATACCCCGCATATCCGGGCAGCAGCACGCTTCCATGCGGGCTCAATATCCCACGATGGCCCCAGTAGCTCGTGTGAAACTCCTGCCCATGCACCAACAAAGCATCTGGCTTGGAGGCCCGATCAACTCCCCGCGCTTCATACGCAATGTCCGGAAATTTCTGTTCCTTGTTCACGATCAGGTTGTTCACCACATCGAGGTGTTCCGCCTCGGCCTGCTGCACCATGTGCTCCGGCGTGTTCTTGTACGTTCCGCCGTAATTCATGTGCACGTGCAAATCGCCGCTCACCCACCGTTCTCCGCTCAAACTTATTTCCTTCGTAGGCGCGATCGACGCGCTATACCGCTCCGTCTGCCCAGCCTTCAAATCAAAGGAGTGTCGCGCCATCGCGCTAAACGGCGCGATCACCTCCAGGTCGATTTTTCCCGGCGGCACTTCAATCTCCGCTTCACCATTCGAATGAAAGTAGTGCGCCTCAAACGGACGCTCTGCTCGATCAAATCCGTCATCCGCGTGAATCCACGCGTGCGCCGGAGCGAAAAATCGGCCCGCCGCGTCCGTGACGGACAATCGCGCCGGAAACAAAGTTCCGCGCGGGCTTCTGACCGTCACAATTAAACGCGCCTTCGGTTTCAAAAATCGCCCCTCCGTTGCCCTCAGCTGCTTCTGTGCGCCTCCCGGAATCGTCTGCATCCACAACTCGGTTTCACCATTCCGGTTCGAAACAAACGCCAGCAGCTTCCCATCCGGCGACCACCGCACATACGTCTCATCCCAATTCCCGTAAGAAACCGCAAACGCATCTCCCCCATTCGCCGGCATCACCCAAAGCTGATGCCACTCCCTACCCAAATACGAGCTGTAAACCATTCGCGATCCATCCGGCGAAAAATCCGGCCGCGCTTTCCAGTTCGTCTCCTCGTAATGAATCTCCCGCGCCTCCGCATCCGGCTCCGCCTTCATCCGCCAGAATCCGCCGGTTCCGTGAATGTGCCCGCGATTGGAAATAAACAGAATCTCTTTCCCGTCGCGCGTCCACACCGGATGGATCTCCGTATCAAACGCGCTGTAGTAATACCGTGGCAAATCGCTCTTCGTCTCCCCGGTCAGCCTGACCACGTTCTCTAACTTTCCGTCCCTCACATCCGCCCGGAAAATATGAAATCGCTTGTTGTACTCCGTCGAAACAAACACAATCCGCTTCCCATCCGGCGACCATCGCGGCTCCACATTCACCGCGCCTTCCTGCGTCAATTGCTGTGTCGTCCCGGAAACCAAATCCAATAGCCACAACTCCATCGCATCCTTCTGATACGACACGAACACCACGCTCTTCCCATCCGGCGACCAATCGGGCTGATAGTCGTATCCCGGCCCATCCGTCAATTGCACTGCCAGCGTTCCATCAATCCTCTGCCGCCACAACGAACCCGCCATCGAATACACAACTTCCTTCGAATCCGGCGACCAAGCCACGCTGCTTGGCCCGCTAGTCAACTGCGGCAAATACAATTCGCGATAGTAGTAAGGATGCGGCAGGTCGATCTGCGGCAAAACCGGTCGTCGCTGCGATGCTACCGGCTGGCAGGCAACAATGAGTGCAATGAATGTGAGGAGAGATCTGTTCAATGGATATAGGTCGATCCGCGCCACCCTGTAGCTCAGGTCCGTTTTTTGGACCTGAGGCTTTTCGTCATGTCCTTGCAATACCGACCTACGCCAATCCCGCCTTCGTCAACGGCAACTCCCGAATGCGCTTTCCCGTCGCCGCAAAAATCGCGTTACACAGCGCCGGCGCAAACGCCGGCAAACCCGGCTCGCCAATTCCGCCCGGAGGCGCGTCGCTCTGCACAATGTGTACGTGAATCTCCCGCGGCGCATTATTCATCCGCGCCATCTGAAACGAATCGAAGTTTGACTGATCCACCGCGCCATTCGTAGCCGTGATTTCTCCGTACAGCGCGATGCTCGTTCCCATCACCGCCGCGCCCTCGAACTGGTTCCGCGCCATCTCCGGATTCACCACCGTACCCGCATCAAGCGCCGAGTCCACGCGCGTGATCTGCAATTTCCCGGCATCGTTGACCTGCACCTGCACCACCGACGCCGCATACGTCAAAAAGCTCCGGTGCACCGCGATGCCCATGCCAAATCCGTTCCCGTTTTTCTTCTTGCCCCATCCTGCCTTGTCTGCGGCAAGCTGCACCACGCGCTTGAATCTCCCCGTATCGATCGGATATTGCTCGTAATCGCCGCCATAGTTCGTGTAATCCTTCGGTAGCTCTGATTTCGGTACGATGCGGTCCGGCCCCAGCAGCGCCAGCGTGTACTCCAGCGGATCCTTGCCCGCCGCGTGCGCCAGTTCATCGGTAAACGATTGAATCGCGAACGCATGATAAATGTTCGCCACCGACCGCAGCCATCCGATACGCACATGCGCCGTAGCCGGCCCATTCTCGGACCGATGATTCGGAATCGCGTAAGGCAGGTCCGTGAATCCCAGCCCCAATTCGTCTGGCGCCGAGTAAACCGCGTTCGCATCAAAGGTCGACCCGATCGGCGGAAACACCGTGCGTTGCAGCCAAGCCGTCGGCTTCCCGTCCGCGCCCACCGCCGCCTTCATGTACATTGCCGAAACCGAGTGATACGTGTCGAACTTAATGTCGTCCTCGCGCGTCCACACCACCTTTACCGGCTTTCCTGTTTTCTTTGATAGCACCGCCGCTTCCACCGCGAAATCCGGAAACGATTTCCGTCCAAACGCGCCGCCCAACAGCGTCACGTGAACCGTCACATCCTCTTTCTTCGCACCCACCGCTTCGGCAATCGCATCCCGTGCCCCTTGCGGACTCTGCGTAGGCACCCACGCCTCCACTTTCCCGTCGCGGTAAACCGCCAGCGCCGCCGGCGGCTCCATCGAAGCGTGCGCCAGCAGCGGCGCATAATATTCCGCCTCAACCACTTTCTTGCCCTGCGCAAACGCTGCGTCCACGTTTCCGACTTCGCGCACCACTTTCCCTGGCTTCCGC
>Ga0210400_10004606_pt1 | contig 11917 bp, 10 predicted proteins | sample IncBWH26MmetaG_FD_155456 | JGI IMG/M metagenome (GOLD analysis project Ga0210400, IMG submission 155456) | Forest soil microbial communities from Barre Woods Harvard Forest LTER site, Petersham, Massachusetts, United States - Inc-BW-H-26-M | ecosystem: Environmental > Terrestrial > Soil >...
GCCGGCGTGTGGCGCGACTATGCGCGCCTGTCCGGTTCGGTCGTGATCTCACTGCAGGCCTATCGGTCCGTTACCGGCGATGCAACCGCGAACGAAGGCTCGATCTGGCTCAACTCCGGCACCGACGCGATATCAGTCGAAAAACTGCTGCGCTCTTCCACAAGCCTCGGCGACGCCCTCGAGATCACCAGCACCACTGCCCTGCATGCCAGATCGCTGCAGATATTTGATCGTGCCTTTGCCATTACCTATGCGCTCGAAGCGATCGCAGTCATCATTGGGCTCACCGGCGTGAGTTTCGCGGCCAGTTCGACCGCCCTCGCCCGCCGCGCCGAATTCGGCATGCTGCGACACGTCGGCATGCGGCGCAGGCAAATCATCGGCATGCTGGCGGACGAGGGCATTCTCACCAGCGCCTTTGGCGTCATCTACGGGTTGGCACTGGGCGTGGCATTGAGCTTGGTGCTGGTCTACGTGATCAATCGCCAGTCGTTCAATTGGAGCATCGATCTGGATGTGCCGGCGCGGCCGCTGGCGCTGCTCAGCCTGGTGTTGATCGGGGCAGCCGCCATCACCGCGGTTTGGAGCGGACGCGCCGCCTTGAGTCAAGATGCGGTTCGTGCGGTTCGTGAGGATTGGTGAGCAAGCTGCTCATTCTGCTGGCATTGAGTCTCGTGTGGCTGATGGCCGCCGCCGAAAGCACTTACGCGCCCGTGACAGCCGGCCTTCCCTTGAGGTTTCCCGAAGACTTGGGAAGCCACCCGCGGTTTCGAACCGAGTGGTGGTATGTCACGGGTTGGCTGCTGACGGAGCGCGGCGAATCACTTGGATTCCAAATTACTTTTTTTCGCACCAAACCGGACATTGATGCCAACAATCCAAGCGACTTCGCACCGCGCCAGATCATGGTCGCGCACTGCGCGCTGAGCGACCCGCAGCGCGGCGCGTTGTGGCAGGACCAGAAGATCCGCCGCGCTGCCTTGGGGTTGGCGGGCGCCGCGGAGGGTGATACCAATGTCTGGATTGATCGCTGGTCTCTTAAGCGCGAAGCGCAAACCTATCTTGCAAAAGTCGCCGCAGAGGATTTTTCATTCGATCTCGCGCTGACCGAAACACAGCCGGCGCTGATCAACGGCGAAGACGGGGTCAGCCGGAAAGGACCGCAGCCGCAGGCGGCGAGCTATTACTACAGCCTGCCGCACATGCAGGTTGCCGGGACGGTTTCGCGCAAGGGATCGGCGACGCAGGTAACCGGCGAAGCCTGGTTCGATCACGAGTGGTCGAGCGAGTACCTCGACACGGAGGCGGCAGGATGGGATTGGATTGGCATCAATTTCCAAGACGGCGGTGCATTGATGGCATTTCAGATTCGCGGGCTCGACGGCAAGGCGCACTGGGCGGGCGGCACCATTCGCACGGGCGCCGGCCTCCCGAAGATTTTAATGCCTGAGGACGTGCAGTTTCGGGCCGGGCGGCGCTGGACATCGCCTCGCACCGGCATTGCATATCCGGTGGAGTGGACGGTTCGCGCAGACGGGCACGAAATTACGCTCAAGGCCTTATTCGACGATCAGGAGAACGATACGCGGCTGTCGACGGGCGCCATTTATTGGGAAGGAGCGGTTCGAGCCTTCGACGCAAAGAGCCAAGTCGGCCGCGGCTACTTGGAATTGACCGGTTACGGGGAGCGGCTGCGGCTCAGATAAGACTAAAATAATTGTGGCCCGCCGCCCAGGGTCGGCAGATCTCGGCGCAGCTTCGATCGCGCATGAAACCGGCGGGTCTTGACGGTTCCTATCGGGACCTCCGTGATCGCCGCGATCTCTTCCAGACGCAGACCCAATTGATAGCCCAGTCGCAACGTCAAGCGCTGATCGAGCGGCAGTTGCCCCAGACCTCGTGTCAGCCAATCCTGCATTTCGATTTCCCGCATCGGGTCCGTTGACTGCTCAGGCGCATCCTCGAGGCGCACGTTGGACGTGTATCGCCTTTGACGACGTAACGATTTGAGCGCCGTGCGGTACGCGATGCCGAAGATCCAGGTCGAGACTTGCGAGGCATGGCGATACTCGCCGGCGCTTTGCCACACGATCATGAACGTGTCGTTGATGATCTCTTCAATGTCTTCTTTGCGCCAGTTTACGCGCGCGATGAAGCTAGCCAGGCGCCGATGATACTTTACATAGAGCTCGTGAAATGCCTCGCAGTGGCCCATGGCAATGCTCGTTATCAGGTCCTTATCTTGGTCCCCCGGGGATCGGCGACATCCGGATGTGAAGTCGTCGGTGGGCTTCCGCAGCACTGGTAAATTGTTCAACCGGGATTCCTCCACAGAACACGATAACGCCTTGCCGGAGAGGAGTGCTTGCGTCTGTTTGCTGCAAAATTGGCCAAATTGCGATCCAAACGGCGATCTACATCCCACAAAACCCCAAGCTCCTAGTGCTTGAATAAACCGCGCAGCTGATTGACCCGCCGGCGCCAGAAGAAGGAGAGAAAATGACGGTGCGAGTGGCGGTCGGATCGCAGTATCCGCAACAGTTCAGGAAAAATTCCGCCTCGCATCAAGTAGTGTCTGCGCTGCTGCAGATTGGCGCTGCGTAAATGTTCAAGCCACGGCGATTCGCGGATGTGCTTGCTCATTTTGACCGGGGTGCTGTATTGCAGAATGTAGGCAAGCCTGGATGCGGCGGTCTTGTTGCCGAAGGAGCCATGCACCGTGCGGCCGTGATGAATAATCATGGCGCCCGCGGGAATCGGCCGGACGGCCGCTGTCGCCGGATCGAATCCCTCATAACACTCGATCGTGTTGGCTTCCTTGCCACCGCCATACAGGCGATGCGGCAGTACGCCCAGCAAATGCGATCCCGGTATATAAGCCATCGCGCCGTTGTCGAGCGTGCTTTCCGTCACCGCGATCCAAATGCTCAATTCGTTGTAGTCGAAGCCAGGTTCGCGGAAGGCTTCGTCCTGATGCCACGGCGTGGGATGGCCTCGGTGGCTGGGCTTGAATATTGCGTGATCGCCGGCAAACTCGGCGCTCGGGCCCAATAATTGCCTGGCCGTGGCAAGCGCGACGGCTCGATACGATAATTTCCGAAGCTCCCGGGCGTACATCGAAGGTTGCAGAACGCTTGGCGAGGTCTTGTCCCCGGCCCCGTCTGTTGCCGCCAGATCGATGTTGCGGCCTGCACTGCGCCGCTCCCCGCCGAGAATCATGCGCATCAGAATCTCACGGCACCATTCAAGCTCGGACGCCGGGATCTGCGGCATCCCGATCACGAGGAAACCCTGGCGAGAAAACTCATCGACCTGTTCGGAAGATAGCGGCTGTTCCAAGAGATTTACGTCCGGGTATTTTCAGGCTATTTTTATCCAATTCCTTTGTCCGTGTGGAACAAGTCGGCGTCAGACTATTACTACAGAGTTCATGGCCGTAGCGCGGCATCAAAACCTTTACGATTGACGCTGTCGCCAAAAGAAGCCACAACGAGAAAACCTCAGGTGCGCTGCGTTTGAATTCCCCAAACATACAAAACCTCAAGGCCTTCCGGCTGCCGCCGGATTTTCGAGGACGCTCAGGATTCGTCGTTCAGTTGTGGTGGCTGGTGCAAGCGACGCTGTTCCGCGCATCGCCGCAGGTGATGTATGGATTTCGACGCTGGCTGCTGCGTCAATTCGGCGCCCAAATCGGCAGAGGCGTGCGCATTCGGCCCAGCGTGACAATTCCTTATCCGTGGAAACTACAAATCGGAGATTATTCCTGGATTGGCGATCATGCGGTGCTCTATTGTTTTGCAAAAATTACAATTGGAAAGAATGCGGTGGTTTCGCAGAAGAGCTACTTATGTGCCGGTACGCACGATTATCGATCCGCAAGCTTTGACATCCAGGCTTTTCCAATCGTGATCGAAGATGAAGCGTGGCTGGCGGCCGATGTTTTCATCGCGCCTGGCGTCACCATAGGCAGGGGCACCGTAGTCGGCTCGCGCAGCTCGGTATTCGGTGATCTTCCCCCGATGATGGTCTGCCTCGGATCGCCGGCCCACCCCGTCCGTTCGAGGCTCTAAGAGCCGGCAGGCTCCTTAGGAATCATTCGGGCGTGTCATTCCGGCGCGTTGCCGTAGCGGAAGAATTTATAGACGACGGTTACGTTGCCCTGAGTATCGTTGTAGTGGAATTGTGAAATATTGGAGTTGCGCGTTGAATGGTTCGCGGAAACCGTAATCGCGATCGCGCGAATGGGCGTGTAGACCATGTTGACGGTCTCCGCCGTGATCGTGTCGTGCCGCGCCTGCGTTATGGGCGCGACAGGGATCGGGCCGATGGGGTTCGAGCCTATGTAATTATTCGTGTCCCGGGCAATGATGGCCGAAAAGGTGATCTTTGCCGATGCGATCCACTGCGGCGTGAGACTGACACCCTTGTCGACGAAGTAATCGGTCTGGGACGTCAGATCCGCGGCCAGTTGCTGCCAGACGCCAAGCAGAAGCTGAGTCTTCGGAGTCGGCTGCCATTGTACGGCGGCCCGCCAGATTTCACCGGAAAAGCTCCCGATCGCGCTGCTGGGATATTGCCGCTTCAGGTATCCCGCGCTTGCGTCGAGAAGCGTTTTCTCAGTGAATGCGTACCTCAAGAGCACCCGCGCGCGATCCTCGCGATAGTCCGGTTCGAACACGGTGCCGTTTAGCACCGCACTGTTCGGCGCGCGCGAATCGTTGTAGCGATAATCGAAGCCGATACGATTGGTGCCGGTGCTGAAATCCGCACCGACGTCGACGCCCTTCGACTTCGAATTATTGAACGTCCCCTGCGCCGCCGACACGGCGTAATCCGTACCGAGCAGACCGCCGAATATTCCCCACCGCGGACCGATTTGGTAGCGCATGGAGCCAAAGTAGTCGGACCTGCTGACGATGTCGCGGGAATACACGTTAGTATTGTTGAATCCGGCGAGCAATCTCTGGTAGTCCACGCCGATCGTACCCGTGAGGGCATTGCCCAAGCCCCAATTCCACGCCGCGCGGTCGTTGCTCGAAACGTTGTTCAAGTCCTGGTTTCGAAAGTATCGGTTGTAGTCGGCGTGCAGCCCCACATCGAAGCTCTGCCGGCCTCCCGTGAGCCACTCGGCATCCATCCCGGCGCTTACCGTGTCGATATAATCCTGCCGATTCGCATTGGGTCCGATTCCGGTCAGGGTAGTCAGGTCGGTCACGCTGCGCGGCAAAAGGTAAATATTGTCGTCGTAAGCAATCTTGTCGCCGACAGACAGGGTCAGGGTGTCGGTTCGCTGTACCGCTTCTTCGGGCGGGGTGAGGGCGATATCGAGCGCATCCTTGTATTCGAGGGCGGCCGCCAGGGACACCGATGTCAAAGTCGTCATGGCTGCGGCACTAGCGATTTCTCTTGTGGGTATTTTCACTGTGGGATGCTCACCGTTGCGGACGTGCCCTGCATGCAGGCCACTAAATTCTCCAGCGATGTTTTGCTTGAAGAAAGAATTCGTCGAGCTTGCTGCATCGAGACGGATTTGGCGGCCAACAAGGCGCGCCGGTCGTGGCTGAAATGCTCGATATGCCTCGCCGCCGCCTCGACCAGCCCCTCACGAGGAAAGACCAGCCCGGCGCCATCGCGCAGCATCTCGGCGATCGCACCCCGATCGCAGGCGATGACGTGGACGCCGCGCCGCATGGCCTCGTAGATGACCAACGGCTCAGCTTCGTTCGCATAGCGGGTCGGAAATAAAAATATATCCAGTTGTTCGTAGAACTGATCCTTGGCTGCGCCGTAAACGGGCCCGGCGTAATGCACGTGCGGCGTCGACTGCAGCAACGTGTCGAAGGTTTGCCGAGCCTCCTCCGCAACCGGGCCCGCGATGTGCGCTCGATATTCGATGCCGCGCCGGGTCAGCGCCGCCAAAACCTCGAAGAATTCAACGATGCCTTTTTCAAAGGTAATATTCGACAGAAAACCGAGATGCAGCGGTGCGGCTTCGTTGGCCTGCGCTTGGTATGCGTCATCGCATCGATAAAAGGCCGCGTTCGACACAACGCGCACCGTGCGCGGATCCAAGCCGTATACCCGGCTCAATGACAACCCCATCTTCGGGCTAAGTACGATATGGTTCTCATTGCGCACCAGGGCGAAGAAGCATCGATTCAGGCCGGAGGGCGAGTTGATGTAGACATAGCTGTGATGATGAATATAGATCGGGCGGCCAAACAGCTTGCTGATCAGCACATAGATCAAATCGATCATTTGGCCGCGGCCGCCCGATAGGGCCAGATAGAGGGCCGTGTCGCGTTTTCCGGCGCACGTCGCCAGATATTTAAACGGCCCGATCAATTGCTGCAGGATGCCGATCGCCCGCGCATTCGGGTTGGGAGCGCGGTTGAATACTTCGACCGGCATTCTCGCCTTCAGCAGGTCCAACATCATGCCGCAGACACTGGAAAAACCATTCACCGGCGGAGGCAGCGGTCCGGCAAAGCACAGGCGTGTCATCCGGTGTTCTCCACCATGCGCACGCAGCCGTCCAAGATCTGCGAGGAGGCCCGCTCCGGGGTGTACTCAGACATGACGTCGAGGCAGTTTCGCGCCACCGCTTCTCGATTGTCCGAGAAATGCCTAACCGCCTCCATCGCCTTGACCAGATCATCGACATCGCCGACTTCGAACGAATATCCGGTCAATCCGTCCCGCACCAGATCCGGTATGCAGCCGCAGGCACTGCTGACGACGACCGGACAGCCATAGCTCAAGGCCTCATTGACGACCAAGCCCCAGGGCTCGCTGTGGCTGGGCAACACCAAGGCCGTGCACCTCTCGAACAACACTGCAATGTCCTCCAGACTCCTACTTCCCAGAAAGGAGATTGCCTGCGTCATCTTGAGGTTCGTTACGCGCCTCTTCAGTTGGTCCGCCAGCGATCCCGCGCCGACCAAATCCAATCTCGCTTTCGGAAACCGCTCATAAAGGATGCAAAAGGCCGCCAACAAGTCTTCCAAACCCTTCTCGCTCGAAAGCCTGCCGACGTAGAGAAAGTGGGGTTCATCGGCCCGGCCGTCCCAGTTCAATTGGTAGTGCGACAGGACCTTGTCCGTGCTGTAGCCGTGGGGCAGCGCCGCAGCCTGGCAGCGATAAGCGATTTTCGACTCGCTCACCCCGTAGCTCATCAGATATTCCTTGCTTCTGATGCCGTAGCAAAAAAAGCCGTTGCACAAGCCGAAAAACCAGCGCTTGGCCAGATCTCGCCACGCCACTCTCGGCCGATCGATCGAGGTGGAGTCGCAAAAGACGGCGCGCTTGCGCCCAAGCACGATGCACACCGCGAGCATCGCCCAGTATTCAGCGCGGTGATAGCCCGGCATGATGACCAAGTCGACCGGGTGCTTGTACAGATCCCGCGCCAGCGCGCCGATGCGCCGAATCAGCGGAGCGTTCCCATAGGAGCCGCGAAACAAAAGCCGGAAAGGGTACTGATGGTACGAAAGATCGACGCCGCCCAGCCCCAACCGTATCTCTTCGGTCTCCGCAATCTGAATGAACGACGGTGTGATCCCGCGCGGTTCGCCGTGCAAGTGCACCTGCGAGAACACGACGCCTTTGTACTTCGACCAGAGAATATTGTGGTATATCGCTACTCGCATAGGTCAGATTCACAACGAGCGCGACTCAAGACACCACCGGCGCGACGATTCGCCTGGCAATCCGGTGCCGCACGCCCAATTTCAAGGACAGCAGCGCAGAGGCAAACGCAAATGCCAGGAGCGCTGCGCTCGCGAATCCCAGCGCGATCATGAGCGACCCGCGCAGCACGATCATCAAGAACACGGCTATGTAAACCGCCATCGGATACCAGACCCATTGGGTGCTTCGCCGGGCGATTTTGTTCAGAAGCGTCACGACGAAGGCGGCCACCCCCGCGTAGGCGACGACCCCGAGGGGGCCAAAGTCCAAATACCCTTCCGCAACCAGCGGTGCGGAAAGATTCGTGAACCACATGCTGTAGTTCACAATCAAGTAATCGGCCAGAAAGATGCCCGTGGCCAGTGGTTTCGAGCTCCACACCGCGCTCGGTACGAAAAATAGCAGCGCACCCAATAGTTGATGACCCCATTGCACCCCATGCACTTTGACGATTTCAACGGACGTATAGATATTCGCCCAAGAGTCGTAGTTGATCGAAAAGTAATGCTCCACGATCTGGTCCGATATCTGCGTCAACGACACGTCGCTCACGGCTTGCTCGTGATTGTGCGTAAATATCGTGATGGCCGGAAATATCAGCACCATGCCGGCCACCAGCAGCCACATCCGTCTCGCCCAGGTGGAAAACACTTTCGGAAATGCCAGCAACAACAGCCCGATATACAGCGGTCCCAAGGCATTGCGCTTTTCGGTATACGGATTCTCCGTGATCAACACCAGAACCAGCAGCAATAGCAGCACGCAACCGCGGCTGAACAGCAGCCTGCGTCCCGACCGTACGGTCTCATGCAGAAGGATCAGCAGCGTCGCTGAGGGAAGAAACAGCAGACATCTCTTCAGGATGAGCGACGCCGGCGTGGCGGCGACGGAATTTTCAATCGACCGATAGGCTGACGGTGCCAGCAAAGCGACCACGCAGACGCAGACGATCACCGCGAGACCAACGGCGCCGCCCGTGAATTCCCCCGGCGGGGTTGCCGGTGCGGCGCTCGCCGGGGGCGCGGCTTCGCTGCGTTTGCTCAAGAATCCATAAAACAACGTAAACGCGACCATGAACAGCGCACACACGAGATTCGTAAGCGCCACTCCATCGACCGTCACCGTCGAGGTATTGATCAGCCGCTGCGGCATGCTCATCAATTGGACCTTTGGCGCCAGATCCAGAAACAGCCAATTGAAAATGAACAACACCATATCCGCGGGCGATTCGGCGGTCGTTCGCACCGCGAATCTCAGCTGTATCAGCAGCGCGACCGTCACGGCGGCGCTGGAGAAGACAAATTCCATGCCCGCCGAAGCCAGGCTGTTGATGAATATGAGCTCCATCAGCACTATAAAAAGCGCCAGCAAAACTTTTACGCCAGGAAAATGTAGGGGTGCTTTTGCGTGCATGCGCGGCAGGATGCGCTCAGTGCTCATTGATGACGCTTCCGATGACGTTTACTCCTGTATCGGTCAACATTTCCATCGCACTCGCCAGCTTTGTCTGCGGCGTCCAGTTGCGGCGCGCAATCATCACCGCACTACCGGCGTTCGCCGCGAGGATCTGCGCGTCCGCCGTTTCGCAGACCGCCGGCGTATCGAGGATTACCAAACTGAACTGCGCGGCGAAGTGATCCAGAATCACGTCGAACACCGGGCGCGCGAGCAGTTCCTGCGGATTCGGCGGTAGGATGCCGGCCGGCAACACGAATAGACGGAGCTGAGGATGGATGCGGCGCGCAATTTCCCGGCCCGCGCGGCCCGTGAGCAGAGCGGACAATCCGACCGAGTTGTCGATGTTGAATATCCGGTGTTGGCGCGGATGCCGCATGTCCGCATCGATCAGCAGGGTTCGCTCTCCGAGCTGGGCAAACATGGTGGCCAGATTGGCCGCCAGCCAACTGCGGCCTTCACCGCGTTCGGCGCTGGTGATTGCCAAGACCCTGCGGCTTGCAGTGTTGAACCACCGCAGGATGAGCTGACTGCGCAGCGCGCGCAACGGTTCCACCGCGTCACTTTGCGGGATGTAGGCAGCGATGACATCGTCGGCGACTCCGCCCTCGCCGCCGCGCGCCAATACCGGATAATTGTACTGTTGGGCGATCGCGGACTCGATGTCGCGCTCGGTGATGCGCTTCAGCTGCACCGCGGCTTCGCCGAATCGAACTCCGTGTGAATTGGCGAAGCGCTGGATCTCTTCCACCTCCTGGGAATTCAGGCGTCCTTGCTCAACGAGTATGGCGCCGATGGCGCGGCCGCGATCGGGCGGCTGGATTTGCGGTTTGACGGGTCTGTCCGCTACTTTGTTCATTTGCATCTGCGTCTTCTGTTCACGAAAAATTAGATCACCGACGGCTCGAGGCGCCTTGCCGCTGCCTGGGCGACGCGCACATCACTCGCGCGCACGCGCACCACTTCGAGTTTTCCGAGCAACGGCACACCGAGCAAGTCGACGATGTCCTGGTCTTCGCGCACGCGTCGATCGCGCATTTCGGTGGCCAACGCGGTTCCGATTCCGAGCACACCACCGAGGAAAATCGCGACAATCAAATTGATCACGAGCTTGGGGCTCGACGGACAACTTGGCGCCGTGGCGGTGCTCAGTTGAACGACGTTGGTTTGCTGCGTCAAGCTCTCCAAATTGCTCTGTGCCAACCGCTGCGAAACTTGGTCCAGATCGCGCTGGGCCGCCGTTACGTCACCGAGGAACATGGCCGCTTGGTCATGTTGATATTTCAACTCCAGCACGCGCTTCTTTTGAGCCTCCAGCGCCAGGCGCACACCTTCTTCGCGGCGCATATGGGCCTGCGTCGCGCTGCCCAGCGAGGCGGCTATGTTCGCGCTCTCCTGCGCAATGCGTGTTCGCAGGTTGCTGATCTCGCCTTCTACGGCCTGGTAATCCGGATGATTCTTGCCCAGCCGCGCAGCGACGTCGGGTTTCTTTGCCTCTGCCTGCGACAGCGCCGCCTTCAGAGACTGTATGACCGGGCTCTGCAGCACCTCCGGAAGCGTCGACACGTCGGTTCCGACCTGATGCTGGCGCGATTGGCTCTCCTGGCGCATCCCCTGACTGGTCACCAATTCCGTCGACAGCTCGGCCAAGCGGGCATTTTCGACATCCAACTTGTCATCGGTGGCGACGATGCCGTTCTTGCTCTGAAAATCGGAAAGCCTCTTTTGCTTCTCCTCCAGGTCGGCGCGCAGCGCACGGGAGCGCTGATCAAACCAGCTCGCATACTGCTTCGCAGGCTCAACTTTCAACTCGATATTGGTTTCAATGGCGGCCTGCGCAAAGCCATTCGCGAGCGCAGCCGCCGTCACAGGGTCCGACCAATTGATCGAGATGTCGATTACGTTGCTGGCATGTGTCGGACTGTCATGAGCCGGCGCGACACGCAGCTTCTTTTCCAAAAGCAGATTCGCGACGGTAACGCTGATATCGTCGTTCGGCCCTTTTGCCCACAACTTGCGTGCCTCGGGCTGCTGGTCCAGCTTCAGAGTCTTGACGACCCTTTGCGCCACACGTTCGCTCGCGATGATGTCGGCTTGCGTATTGACGTAGGTTGCAGCCGGCTGACCGGCAGCCGCCCCACCGTTCGCCGCAGCCACGGGATCGGTTTTGCTGTCGATGACGATGGACGCAGTCGCTGTGTACTGCTTGGGCCAAACGACGCTTGCAAACGCCACCAGAATGACGACCGCAACGAAGATGCCCACCGCAATCAGCCAGCGGGCACGCAATATCACCAAAAATTGATTAAAGCTCATGATTAGGCGCAGCCTCGGCGGCAACCAATGTTGATTCGAATTCATCGCGGCAGATCAAAACAAACTCTCCTTGACGTAAATGACATCCCGGTCCTGCACGTCGTCATCCATGGAAACACCCTCTTCCTTCACCTTGCCATTGGGATCCCGACGGTGACGGACGATCCCGCGCTGGGTTCCTTTGCCGGTGACGCCGCCACCGGTGGCCAGCGCCTGAATCACCGTCATGCCGCGTTCCAAGCGGTACTGCCCGGGCTTTTGGACTTGGCCATAGATGTAGAACATGGGCGCGCGGGATACGTAGAGCGTGTCGCCGCCGTAAAGCTCGATGTCATCGGCCTGATTCCCGGTAGACGACATCTTTACGATGTCCACGTCGCGTCGAAAGGGTTTCCCGTTGCGCATTCCGGATACCGTGACCACCTCGCCGCCGGCGGGCCCGACTCCGCCGGCCGCC
>Ga0210400_10004607_pt1 | contig 11915 bp, 11 predicted proteins | sample IncBWH26MmetaG_FD_155456 | JGI IMG/M metagenome (GOLD analysis project Ga0210400, IMG submission 155456) | Forest soil microbial communities from Barre Woods Harvard Forest LTER site, Petersham, Massachusetts, United States - Inc-BW-H-26-M | ecosystem: Environmental > Terrestrial > Soil >...
ATACGTTGCGAACACGCAGAAATACGCGCTTGGCCCCATGGCGCTTCAGGCACTCGCACCGCCGGTTCCCGCGAGTTTGGTGGATTTCGGCTCCAGCTCTGAAGTCACTCTCGCACGCTATTCGACCAGCAGCGGCGAGGCCACGCTGATGCTCATCTCTTACCCCACGCCGCAACTCGCCGCTGAGCATCTGCGCCGCATCGACGCGGCGCATCAACTCGCGCCCGCGCAATCCGGCGTGTCCACCGTTGGCGACGCCGGCCCGTTTTTCGATAAGCGCACCGGGCCCATCATCGCCATCGCCAGTGGTGCGGTTTCTGAGAGCGATGCGAAATCCCTGCTCGGCATGGTGAACTACGAGGCCAGCGTTACTTGGAATCAGGCCGAAGATCATCAGGTGAAAGAGCTCTATTCGCTGCTGCTGAACATCGTAATCCTTTGCGCCATCCTGGCTGCGCTCGCCATTGTGGCCGGCATCGCCTTCGGAGGAGTGCGTGTGTTGATGAAGCGCCTCTATCCCGACCGTGTCTTTGATCGCCCCGAACAGGTCGAATTCATCTCCTTACACCTCGGCGGCGCAGCCCCTGATCGCCTCCCGTCCGGGACGGGAAATGTAGGTCCCGAACCGCCCCACAACCCGTTATAGCCGCAGGTAAGTGCATTAGAAAGATTGGCTTACACCATTTTTGGTGCGTTTTTGTCTCAATTCGATACACTCTCGCGCCATATTGCTTGGTTGCGTAAGCCGATGAAAACAAAGGCGTTTATTTCCGAAAAATAGCTTGACACCCCGGTTTTTGGACTCATAAGATTCGGCCAGAAAGTTTTGGCGGACTTTGCCTTCCGTTAGAACTATTCTCCCTTGAGAAAAGGCCGCCCAGTTGCCGGGTGGCCTTTTCGTTTCTGGATCCCTTGCACGCGCATTCATGAGGAGTCGTTCTGAACGACGCGGTCTTCGTAAAGAGTGAAGGATTTCGCGACGCAAGAAAGTCGGACGATCGCTTATGTGAATGCCGCGAACTCGAGCGGCAGGAATATTGAACTCTTTCCCTCAACATTCGTATTCACTAGTGCGACTTGTTTTGTGAGAGTAAAGTCGACAGGAAGTCAGGAGGCGCGCATGTTCTGCGACGGATGTGGTGGGGAAGTACAACCGGGCCAGGGATTTTGCAGCCGATGCGGCAAGCAAATCATTGGTGCTCTGGCGACCATGCAGCCGCTACCCGGGCGCGTGCAGCGCCATGTTCATCTCCTCGGCATTCTATGGCTGGGCCTGTCTTCCTTCAACGCGCTGGGCGGAGTCGCTCTCTACGTCATCGCGAACACAGTTCTCGCTCCCGGCGGTCCTGCCCACGCCCCGTTGTTTCTGCACCCTCTGCTGTCGGTACTGGGAACCGTTCTTCTGGGCAAAGCCGCGCTTGGCTTCCTCGCCGGCTGGGGCGTGATGCATCGCGAGCCATGGGCGCGGCCGCTGCTGCTGGTGCTTGCCTTCATCTCGCTATTCACCAACATTCCATTTGGCACCGCCCTCGGAGTCTATACTCTCTGGGTGATGCTGCCCCTCGACTCGGAGCACGAGTACGAGTCTCTTGCGGCCGCACACGCGGCCTGAGGATGATGGCCGCAAGTTACCCTAACGACTACCCTTCACAAACGACGGGGCATTAGTCACTACCAAATTCTCCGCGAACGAGCCGCCAGATCCAGAATGCATTCTTCGCATCGTTGGCTGAGACCCTTCATGAAGTAGCCGCGGGAACTGCCCTACTTCTTCTCAGCTTTCTTTTCAGCGGCCTTCTTCGCCTCGACCGTCCATGGCGGCACGATAGCGTTCTCTCGCGCATAAGCCACGGCCTGTCCAAGATGCTCGTGGGCGTCGCCCACCAGGATGTACACCACATCTCCGGCATTCGCCTGCGGACCCAGCTTGGGCAGCAGCCTGGCAAAGTCGGCATTGGTCATGCCGCCGATGGCCTTTTTCGCGAACTCCCACGACTTATTTAGCTCGGCGACAATCTGCGTACGATCGGTCGTGGATTTCTCAAAGGTCTTTCCATCGAATCCGGCCGGCTGCTCGGCGCCCATCATGCCGAGGATGCCATAGCGTTCGCCCGATACATGCAGAAACACTTCCGCAAACGAGCGCGCGTCCGCCGCTGGACGCCACGTCATCTTATTGGCGGGAACGGCGTTGGCCAACTCAACAAACTTCTTCTGTACCGCTTCCAGATCGAACAGCGATTGCGCCTTCATGTCATAACTGGGTGCAGTGTGGTCGGCCTCATCCGGATTCCTTCCCCACGCACTCAACGTCATCGAACCGAATCCCAACACAACAACAACCACGGCCGCGAATATTCTGTTCATACCGATCCTCCTGAGAATGGAACTGCCCCTTAGACGGGACAACGAGTAAAGGGTCATTCCCTCGGCGCAAGGCTTTTCTGGAATTCTCATTCGACAGGATCGCGGCCTTGTGAGTCGCGGTTCAGGCTTCTGGCTAATCCCAGTTTGGCCTCCTCCCGGAACGAAACCGCGGCCCTCAAAGTTCTCCTTAAGACTCTGTAGGAAATCTTTACTCCTCTTTGCTTCGGCGCTATTGTGGCCTCACCGATAGGCATTGTGAGTCCAGGCATTCAAACCGAGCTGGGCTTCGCGCCGCTCTCCAAAAGAAAACTCTGCCCTCCGCAGCGCCGCATCGGAAAAATGAGCTGTCCGGAAACCTCTGCTGAAGTGTTCGGGCGGCAAATATCAATCGCACTCTCAAGCGCTTACACCGATACAACCTGCATCGCTCGCGACTGTGACGACGACGGCGGCGGCGAAAGTTCTGGTGAAGGGGGCAGTCCGATTGATCGAACGCCGGCAAGAGTCCCGCATCTCCAGCGATCTACAACTTGAAGTCTGGGGCATCGACGCCCAGGGGGAGCCCTTCCACCAATTCGCCCAAGCCTGCGACATCAGCCTAGGTGGAGCTTTGCTGTCGATCGAAGTCGAGCTCAGATCCGGCGACCTGATCGGGGTCCTTTTCAGGGGTAGGAAAGCCCGCTATCGGGTAGTGTGGGTGAGCCGCTTTGGCAAAGATAACGATAAGAAGATTCGCGCCGCGGTTCAGCGCGTAAGTGCCGATGAGTGCCCGTGGCGGAGTCTGCTGCAGACCTCGCCACCATCAGGCCCCTCGCAGAATCACGTCGAACCGGATCACGTCGAACCAGATCAACTGTAAGAAGTCGGCACCTGACCACAGCAGCCGACAACTGCGCTAAGCGATCCACACCGTCTTTGCGTTCATGAACTCACGAATGCCGACCGCTCCTAGCTCGCGACCGTGACCGGAATACTTGACGCCGCCGAACGGCACGCGCGGATCCGACGCGACCATCTTGTTGATGAACACCATTCCCGATTCCAGTTCGTTGATGAAGCGCTCGCGCTCCTGATCGTCGTTCGTCCAGGCACTCGCACCCAGGCCGAAGCGAACGTCGTTCGCAATGCGGATCGCCTCATCCTGATCCTTCGCACGAAAGATCGACGCCACCGGGCCAAAAAATTCTTCACCATACGCTGGAGAATCCCTGGGCACGTTGGTCAGTACCGTCGGCGCATAATAATTTCCCGCGCGGTTCAGAGGATGTCCACCCGTCAGTAGCTTCGCCCCCGCTTGTATCGATTTCTGCACATCGGCATCCAGCGACGTTACCGCATCGGCCGTCGCCAACGGGCCCAGTTCCGTGCTCTCTTCAAACGGATCGCCGATCTTCAGAGCTTCCATGCGGGCAACAAACTTCCTCTCAAATTCGTCGGCGATCGATTCGGCCACTATGAAGCGCTTGGCCGCAATGCACGACTGCCCATTGTTAATAACGCGCGCCTCCACGGCGGTCGCGATGGCCGCGTCCAGATCCGCACTCGGCATCACGATGAAAGGGTCGCTGCCTCCCAACTCCAGCACCATCTTCTTGACTCGCTTCGCCGCCCCGATTCCCACCTGAATTCCGGCCTGCTCGCTACCGGTAAGCGTCGCCGCCATCACCCGCGGATCGTTCAGCAAAGCATCCACTTGCCCCGAACCGATCAGCAGGGTCTGAAACGATCCCGGAGGAAATCCCGCGAGCTTGAACAAGTTGTCGATCTCAATGGCGCACTGCGGAACATTCGATGCATGTTTCAGCAATCCGACATTGCCTGCCATCAACGCTGGAGCCGCAAAGCGAATCACCTGCCAGAAAGGAAAATTCCACGGCATCACCGCCAGGATCGGACCGATTGGCAAATACCTGACAAAGCTTTTCCGGGCGTTGGTCTCAATGATTTCGTCGGCGAGAATTTTTTCTGCATTTTCCGCGTAGTAGCGGCACGCCGTCGCGCACTTCGCCGCTTCGCCCACTGCCGCTTTGTAAGGCTTGCCCATCTCCAGCGTCATGAGCCGTGCGAATCGCTCTTTGTCGCTCTCCAAAATCTCCGCCGCTTTTAACATGCGCTTGGCCCGCTCGGGGAATGAAGTCTTGCGCCCCGCACGAAATGCGGCTACCGCGAGCTGAAGTTTCTTCTCGATCTCTTCGTCTGAGAGTGGCTGAAAAGTTTCAATTACCTCGCCGGTGGCGGGATTAATCGTCGCGATTGCCATGCTGGGGGATTCCCTTCGTAAGGTTGGTTCTCACGCTTCCAGAGACCGGACTGGGCGTGATCGTCTTCTTTTGCGTGAACAATCCGTTGTGGTCGTACCACTATACCATCGGTGCTCCCAGACGTCAGAAGGGCGGTCACAAATCACGAGGAACGCGGTGCTCTACCGGAACCGCCGCTGCTCCTTTTTTAGGACGCGCAGGTTTGCCAAAGCGGCCGCAATCTCTGCAGGTTCCTCTGGATAGAAAGCGCTGGTCTGTTGCAGTGCTTCGCGACGCGTCAGGATCGCTGCCTCCGCCACTTCGATCTTCTGGAAGAGCTCGAACGGATCTTGCTCCTGCAACACGGCGTCGTAGCGGCACCGCCAGGCCGGAGGTCGCGAGAAATATGATGAGGAAGAATCGCTAGCCATCGTCGGCCTCCTCCAAGCAGAAATGTCCGTTCACAAGAGTGACCTCACCCTTGGTCGTTCGGCGGAGGGCGTTGAAGATCAGAACGAGTCTACACCTTGCTATGTTCGATAACGAACATTTATTCGCATCCCACCGCACCAATACTCGCAAAGCAGGCGGACGGCGAAAACTGAAGACGCAGAATCTCGGTCCGATTGAACACATCCGCTGACGCCCGAATCCGATTTTCCTCGCCCCTTGGTTTACAATGTGAAGTTCCATTCACTCATCCTGTCAGCACCGTTTCGGAGGACTCCAATGAAGCTCACCCCTGGCAAACTCGCCGGCCTGAAGAATGTCTCGAATGATCGCGGCGTAATCGCTGCCGCCGCCATGGATCAGCGTGGCTCGCTGCAAAAATCGCTGGGCAAAGAGAAGGGCGGCGAAATTTCCGACGCCATGATGGAAGAGTTCAAATCTCTCGTCACCGAAGTCCTTACTCCTCATGCCAGCGCCATCCTGCTCGATCCTGAGTGGGGACTACCTGCCTCTAAGCGCCGCGCCAAGAATGCCGGCCTGCTGCTTGCCTACGAAAAAACCGGATACGACAAGACCGGCCCCGGACGTCTCGGAGACTTGCTGGATCATTGGTCGGCTCGTCGTCTGAAAGAAGCCGGCGCTGACTGCGTTAAGATTCTTCTCTACTACACGCCTTACGACCCCAAGGACGTCAACGACAAGAAGCACGCATGGGTCGAGCGTATCGGCGACGAATGCCGCGCCAACGACATCCCGTATTTTCTCGAGTTCGTCGGCTATGAAGAGGGCGCAGACGAAAAAGGGGTGGAATATGCCAAGAAGAAGCCACACATTGTTACCGAGAGCATGCGCGAATTCAGCAAAGACCGCTACGGCGTGGACGTTCTGAAGGTCGAAGTTCCGGTGAATATGAAGTTCGTCGAGGGCTGCAAGTCCTATGGCGGCCAGAAGGCGTACACCAAGAACGAGGCGATCGATCATTTCCACAAAGCTGCGAGCGTAGTAAGCAAGCCGTTTATTTATCTCTCCGCCGGCGTGAGCAATGCGGAATTCAGCGAGACCCTGGAACTTGCCGGCGAATCCGGCGTGAAGTTTAACGGCGTTCTGTGTGGCCGTGCCACGTGGAAAGACGGCATACCAATCTACGCCAAACAAGGCGCGGCGGCTTTCCGCAAGTGGCTGGAAACTGAAGGCGTGAAAAACATCAACAACGTAAACGACAAACTAAAAGCCGCAACCAGTTGGCACGGAATCTACGAAACCGAACCTGCCCTCGTCGGCGCGTAAAATTTCGAAGGCAATAGATTATCTGCCGCGGGCGCCCTCGCCCTCGCCCGCGCTTTTTTCTTTGCATCCAGGCGAACCGCGCGTCTAGCGGCCTGGATCAAGCTTAGTCCAACCTTAGTCCAAGGGTGGGCGTCGCTCTCGTGATCGTTGGCGTGCTATATTCTCACTTCCCATCACACCCAGCGAGCGCGATGATATCTTACGGCAGTCTTTTCAATTCTCGAACTGTCAGTGTGGCTGCGGCTGTCTTACTGGCATTCATCGCTCTGGTGCGGATCGTTTCCACTTATTCTCAAACCGCGCAAGCCTTTGACGAACCATGCCACGTCGCGGCCGCTATTGAATTTCTGGATCTTCATCGATATACCCTCGATCCCGTGCACCCTCCGCTGGCCCGAATCGCTATCGGACTGCCTCTGTATCTGGCGGGAGAGAGATATCCAAACCTGCCCGTCACCGATCAACCAATTTCGTACAACGATGTGGGCAACGGAGTGCTCTACGACTCCGGCCACTACCTGCGCAATCTGCGGCTGGCGCGCATGGGTGTCTTGCCATTTTTTTTACTGGCGACCGCGATTGTATTTCTATGGGCGCGCGGCGAATATGGCAATCTCGCCGGTGTGATGGCTGTGGCGTTGTTTACCACGCTCCCTAATGTATTGGCGCTTTCCAGTATCGCCTACACCGATATTGTGGCAGCAAGCACCCAACTCCTTCTGCTCTTCACTTTCTGCCAATGGCTGCAGAAAGCCACTACGCGCTCGGCCGCTTGGCTGGGCGCTGCTGCAGGGCTGGCTCTTTTGTCCAAGGCAACAACCTTGCTTTTCTTTCCCGCGGCGGCCATAGCGATCGTGCTGGCGAAGTGGATCTCGACTCGCACATTCGCGGGGGAGAACATCGCCGCAAAAATAATCGTTCGCCATATCGCGATCGTTCTCGTCCTGGTATGCGTGATCGTCTGGGCCGGATACGGCTTCGCCGTGGGCCACGTTGACGAAGCGCTCAATCTATCTCCCGCTTCCATGCCGTCATTTCAGCATTTTCCCGCGCCGTTGGCGCGCACTGGGCGTTGGCTCATCAGTTCCAATCCGCGGGTGCCTGCTCCTGCCCTTATCAAAGGATTGGCCGTCGCCTTGGTGTTGAATACTACGCGTCCCGCGGCATACCTGCTGGGCCACATTAAAGAAGGCGGCTGGTGGTATTTCTTTCTGATCGGCGTCGCGGTGAAATCCCCGCTGCCTTTCCTTATTCTGGCGCTAGTGGGAGCGGTTTCCCTACGCGGCTTTGATTCTCGACAGCGCTGGCAGGCCCTGGCTCCGGTCCTAGCAGCAATTGCCGTTCTTTTGGTCACGATGCCCGTCAAGTACAACGCCGGGGTTCGGCATGTTCTGATTGTTTTTCCACTGCTCGCAATCGTCGCCGGCCAGGGCTGCTCGTATCTGTGGCATATGCAAGGGCGTGGGCGACCAGCCGCGCGAGTGGCCTTAATTTCTCTGCTGTGTTGGCAATGTGTCTCTAGCGCGCGCGCCAGCGGAGATTTCCTCGCATATTTCAACGAGCTCGCGGGAAGTGATCCTAGCAGGGTAATGGTCGCCGGTTGCGATCTGGATTGCGGTCAGGATCTCTTTCTCCTGGCGCACGAGTTTCAGGCTCGGCAGATCTCTCACGCCACCCTTGCGATATGGACCAGTGCCGATCCGAGTCGAATGAATTTGCCGAAGTTTGATGTGCCCGAGGCGAATCGCCCGGTGACGGGATGGTTCGCAATCAGTTTGCGCGCTCTCCGATTTGGCGACTCGTTCCATATGACCTATCCTCCAGGCGCTTTCGACTGGCTGAGCGCATACCAGCCAGTCGCTCGTGTAGGTAAGACGATTCTTTTGTATGACATCCCACAGGATAAGAGAACACCTGAAACCCAATAGGAACTTAAGAATGAATAATTGGGAGTTCGCCAATCAATCTTGCGCCGCAGGTCGCGCCTCGTGTTCTACTTTAATCTTGCCGAATTGATTGGCTGACTTCCTGACTCTATGCCTACACTCATCCCTCAGCCCACACGCATTCAAGCCGCCGGCACCAAGCCCAAACTGATTGACGAATACATTGGCCGCGTCAACTCGAAGACATCCGCCGCCAGCGTCGCCCACATGCGCAGTCCTCAGGGATGGCTCGAGCCCGGCCAGACTCCCGAGTTTGACGAGTTCACGATTGTTCTAAAAGGAATGCTGCTGGTCACGCACAAGACTGGCGCCCTCGAGGTGCGCGCTGGCCAGGCCGTCGTCGCCCACGCGGGTGAATGGGTGCAGTATTCCACACCGGACGCCGATGGAGCGGAATACATCGCCGTGTGCCTGCCTGCGTTCTCGATGAATACCGTTCACCGCGATGCGATTTGATCGGCCACTTTCTCCTCGCCGTCGTAGTAGCCCGGCCGCGCGTTCACGTGCAGGAATCGGAGTTTCTTCGGCATCCGCAGCTTTACGCTGACTTTGCGCCACTTTCCGTCGTGCTGCACCGATTGCGGCTGGTAGGCAAGCATATATTGATGTCGTAACTGAAGTCCGATGCGCCGCGTCACCTTCGGAAGGTCCTTCTCGTTGTTGATGGTGTAGGCCTGCCCGCCGGTCAGCCCGGCGACCGTATGCAATAATTCCGGCCCCAGCAATTCCTCCTGGGTAACGAAGTAGCGATCGTAAGTGCCGACGGCGAAAATCATGACGTCCGATTCTTTGATCGCCGACTTCACCTCCCGTTCGGTGTGACGGCTGTGATTGTCGCCGCCGTCGGAGAGAATGAGCAGCGCCTTGCGCCCGTAGCGCGCCTGCCGCATCTTCTTCATTCCCATGTCGATGGCATCGAGCAGCGAAGTCATCCCTTTGGAACGAACCGTCAATAGGTCGTTTTCGATTTGGGCGGAACGGTTGGTGAAATCGGTTTCCAGCCGAGGAGTATCGGCAAAGGTGATGAGAAAAAACTCATCGTCCGGATTCGACTGATCGCAAAACTCGGCCACCGCCTCCCGAGCGCGCTCCAGTTTGTAGGCCATACTGCCGCTGGTGTCGATTATGATGCCTACAGAAATAGGGGTATCTTCACTCGAGAAGTTCTTGATCGCCTGCGGCCTCTTGCCTTCGAAGAGCTGAAAGTTGTCCTGGTCCAGCCCGAGCACCGGCCGCTGATAGTCGTCGGTAATACTTACCGGCACCATGACCAGTGTGGCGCTGGCGTGAATGAGGCTGCCGTTGGAAATTTCTCTGGCGTGCGCAGCCGTGTAGGCCACCGTAGCCATCTCCATCGGTTTGCCCCGAGCGGCAATGTGCACGTCATCAATAGCAGTTTGCGCGCAACCGTCGGCCAGCGAGCAAGCCAGCGCTGCGGCGACCATGGCGCACGGCAGCATCCCGGACTTCAAAATTGCCAGAGGCAGGTTGCGGCTAAAAACGCTGGAGGAAAAGAAAGGCGATCTGCGGAACTTCGTGCTCACAAGGTGAGCCATGGTGCACCGTCCCAAAGTTATAACTTCGGCACAGCGAGACAATTCATTAGTGGCCCTCGCTGTGTTCTTGGTTGTAGGACGATTGCGCCCGCGCCGCAAGAAAAGTTCGACTAACCTTCACACGTAGGTAATAAATGTCTGCGAAGGGACGCGGGCAGAGGCGCGACATCTCGATCGATTCCGACTGGGACGCAACCGCTCAGCGATGCGGGTCGAACTCGATTCGTTCAGTGACGGTGGTCTTGCTGTTGTCCGAGGCGTACTTCCACTGCGTAATCGGAGCAATCGCCAACTGCCGTAATGTTCGATGCGATATGAGCTGTCTAAGGAATGGAGCCGACGAGGGGCTCGAACTGCTGACCTGCCGATTATGAATTCCCGGCGGGCCCCGTAAGCGCGGCAGGTGAAGTTTGCAGTTTGTGAAATACTCTTCGTGACGTATTCTGCGCCTAGACGGTGCTATCTCCCAGCGCTTCTCAAGCACGAGGATGCCATGCAATTTCCACGTACCCGTTTTCTCCCTAAGTGGTTGACCGCAATCTTGCTATTGCCCATAGCCTTTTCGCTCCCTGCGCAGGCGACAGAGACTGTGCTGCACACCTTTGCCGGGCCTCCCACCGATGGAGCGAATCCCGCGGGCGGCCTCATTGCCGACGGTGCAGGGAATCTTTACGGAACTACACCTGCCGGCGGAATGTTTGGAGCGGGTGCGGTCTATGTTTTGCCAGCTATAACTGGGACCACGGACAACGTTCTCTACAGTTTTGCCGGCGGTAGTGACGGAGGAACTCCACTCTCGACGCTGGTGCTGGACGCATCCGGGAACCTCTGGGGAACGACCGAGCATGGTGGCATCACCTTGTCGTCGCCCTGCACTGGCGGCTGCGGAGTCGTTTTCAAACTGACGCCAATTGGTGGCGGCATGTATACCGAGTCAGTGGTTTACGCATTTACTGGAGGTATCGATGGCGGCATGCCGCTGGCTGGGCTCACGATGGATCCCACTGGGAATTTCTACGGTACGGCTTCGTGCGGGGGCTCCAGCGGCAATTGCGGAGGCGGATACGGAGTTGTTTTTGAGATTAACGCAACTGGAGTCTTCACCGTGCTGCACTCGTTCATGGGAACAATCGACGGAGCTTTGCCAAAAGCTTCGGTGATTTTCAATGGAGGCGTGCTTTATGGGACGACGGAGTTCGGCGGAGGCATGGGTGTTGGGACTACATGCCCCAACAACATCGGTTGCGGTGTGGTTTTTGCATTAAGCGCAAGCGGCGGGAATGTGGCACTGCTCCACCAATTCCATGGAGCCAATGACGGCGGCGAACCGCTGGCGCCTGTCGTGCTGAATGGCGCCACGAATATTCTGTACGGAACGGCATCGTGCGGAGGCTTGACCATAAGTTGTGCTCGCGGCAGTGGCGGGAACGGTGTTGTTTTCCACGTTGGTGCAACCGGCTCAGCCTTCGGGATCACACTTCCGTTCTCCGGTTCAAAGGGAGCGAGACCTGCCGCCGGTCTGGTCTTCAATACCGCCAGGACCTTCTTATATGGAACAGCTGAATTTGGAGGACTAACATCCGGAAACTGCGCGACGCTGGGCTGCGGTGTCGTATTCAAAATAACTCTGAGCGGGACGGAGACTGTACTTTACAAGTTTCCTGGCGGCTCACGCGGCGCCAACCCAGTCGCAGGAGTGTTCCTGGCGCCGGGCGTACCAGACAATCTGTTTCCTCCGCAGCGAGGCGGATGCACAGGTGCCTGCGGAACTGCGGTTTCCGGCGGTGATTCCGGCAACAACGGCGTCGTCTATCAATCCACGCCGTAGACAGATTTAATGATGTTCATCTCAACTTGTCCATCTCAGCCCTGGCTTGGCGGGAGATAGGATTTTCCGGATCGGCGTTGCCCCAAAGATCGAGGAATTTATGGTATGCCGCAGTTGCTTGCGTGCGATCGCCAGCCCCCGCGCGCGCCCGACCAAGTTGAAGCCACGATATCGCGGCTAGAGGCGAGGTCAAGACCAAGCCTGGATGATCTTCGAGGTTGTGAAATGGCGCGATTGCCGA
>Ga0210400_10004608_pt1 | contig 11913 bp, 9 predicted proteins | sample IncBWH26MmetaG_FD_155456 | JGI IMG/M metagenome (GOLD analysis project Ga0210400, IMG submission 155456) | Forest soil microbial communities from Barre Woods Harvard Forest LTER site, Petersham, Massachusetts, United States - Inc-BW-H-26-M | ecosystem: Environmental > Terrestrial > Soil >...
CGCAATCGCGGAGGAACGATTCTGGGATTTTGCCCTTGGATCGGAATACCGTGTCGGTTCCAACGACAGAAGGGCCGATGTGTCGAACACTCTCCAGACCAATCGCTACGCTTAGATCGTTAGCACCGAAAATCGTGCGCGAGATCGAAGCACCACTAAAGTTGGAACTAAGCAGTTTTGCCCCGCTAAAATTGGTGTCTCCAAGATCTGCCTCTCGGAAATCGGCTTCGGTAAGGTCTGCCCCGCTCATGTTGGCGTTTCCGAGGTTAGTTCGGTAGAGACTTGCCCGGATGAGCACGGCCTTGCGGAGGTCCGCCGATCGCAGATTTGCAACTTCGAGTCGCGCTTCGGTGAGCTGGGCCTCGCTGAGATCTGCCCAGCGAAGATCTGCCGAGGCTAGAGACGCTCTTGTTAGGCTCGCTTGGACAAGGGACGTTCCGGTAAGGCGTGCCCCGCTTAAGTCTGCTCCGTTAAGGTTTGCGTTATCTAAGCGTGCCTGTGACAGTTCCGCGCATGCGAGATCAATGCCGGACAGATCTGCGCCCATCAGCCACGGGATGTCTCGGGGATGGGCGGCTCGCCATTTGTTCCAAGCCTGAACACCCCTTCTTAGCCTTGCTAGATGTTCCGAATCGCCCATACCTTGGCCGATCATCATACGCTGCTTTCATGGTTTGACATGAAGGCAGAAGACCAACGGATGGATGTGGCGGCCTATCATCGCGATAACTGGTTAGTCGGGTCACCGGTGCGCAGGCGGGCATTTTATGCCTTCCGCCCTCGAATGGCCTCTCTGGCTTCCTTATCCGCCGTCCTTCTACGCTCCGTCTCCCGCTTATCCCACAACTGCTTGCCCTTAGCCAGCGCCAGTTCAACCTTTACTTTCCCGTTCTTGAAGTACATCCGCACTGGGATCAGCGTCAGTCCCTTCTGCTGCGTCTTGCCGATCAGCTTGCGGATTTCTTCTTTGTGCATCAACAGCTTGCGCGTGCGCAGGGGAGCATGGTTGTGGATATTGCCGTGCTCGTAGGGGCCGATGTGGGCGTTGAGCAGCCAGAGTTCGCCGTCCTTGACCAGGCCGTAGGAATCTTTGAGGTTGGCGAGGCCGCCGCGGACCGATTTGGCCTCGGTTCCGGTTAGAACCACGCCACACTCAAATTTTTCCAGCAAGAAGTAGTTATGCGAAGCGATCCTATTAACGGCGGCGTCTCGCTGGCCGCTGGCGGTGGGCTCGCGCCGCGGGGCTTTCTCTTTGCTGGGCTTGGTTTCGTGAGTAGACTGGCGGGGCATGGTCGGCTTCAACTTCATCTTCATCTTAGCAGCGATGGGCGGCAGCCGGTTTCGGGAGTCCGCCGTCCAAAAGCGGCGTAAGGGAGTCCCGGTCCCCACAAGGACTAAGACTAAAGAGTGTAACTGGCGTGCATGCAATGAGATGGGGAGCAAAGAAACGCGATGCTATAATCGCTGCAAAGTAGTGGCGTTACGCGTCGCGAAGATCCCAGTATTTACGGGCGTGAGCATGATTTACTGCTTGTCCGGCGAAGGCTTCCGGCAAAGATTTGAAGACGAGGAACTAACGAAATGAGACGTCTGATGCCTGCGGCGGTTGCGCTGCTGGTTGTGCTTGCCATACTGCCCGCCATTGCCGACAAGGCCAAGACCATTTACGAACAGGGGCACGACGCCGAGGCGCGGCAGAATTACGAGGCCGCTTACGACCTCTACAAGCAGGCTTACGACCTCAAGCCCAAAGACTTGCGCTACCGCGCGGGCTTCGAGCGCATGCGCTTCAAGGCGGCCGCGACCAAAGTGCATCGCGGACAGGTGCTGCGCGACGACGGCAAGTTGCAGGAAGCCTTGGCGGAATTTCAAAAGGCGCTCCAGATTGATCCCTCCTTATTCATTGCCCAGCAAGAGTTAAAGAAAACGATGCAGATGATCAACAACATCACCAACCCGCCGCCGCAAGCCGCAGGGCCTCCCAACAATCTGGAACGGAGGATCAGGGAAGCGGGCGGGCCGGTGGAACTGGCTCCCATCTCAGTCGTACCTATTACCGTAAAACTCACCGAGGATTCCAAGGTTATTTATCAGACGATCGGCCAGTTGGCCGGGATCAACGTGCTGTTCGATCCGGACTATACTTCGCGCCGCATTAAGGTCGAACTGAACGGAGTAACGTTGGAAGACGCGCTGCAGATCACGGCGCTGGAGTCGAAGACATTCTGGCGACCGGTGACGGGAAATACAATTTTCGTGGCGCAGGATAATCCTGCGAAACGCAAGGAACTGGAACAGAGTGTCCTGAAGACCTTCTACCTGCAAAATCTCTCGCAGCCCACTGAATTGCAGGATGTGGTGAACGCGATCCGCGCCGTGCTGGATGTGCAACGTGTGCAGCAGTTGCTGTCGCAGAATGCGCTGGTGGTGCGAGGCACGCCCGATCAGATCGCGCTGGCGGAAAAACTGGTCGACGATTTGGATAAGGCGCGTCCGGAAGTAATTGTCGACATCGCCGTCATGCAGGTGAGCAAGGACCGCTCGCGTACGCTGGGTTTGAGTCCGCCGACCAGCGCCACCGTCACGTTGCAGGACAATATCAACACAACCACCTCGACGACCGGCACCACCGGCACGACCGGCACGACGACCACGGGTACAAGTTCCGGCTCCGGGATCAATCTGAATTCGCTCGCCAATCTTAACGCGACCAACTTCCAGGTAACGATTCCATCGGCCAACCTCTCGGCCGTAATGGGCGATAATGATACCAAGCTGCTGCAGAACCCGCAGATTCGCGCGCTTGACGGACAGAAGGCGACGCTCAAGATTGGCGACCGCGTCCCCGTGGCCACGGGATCGTTCCAGCCGGGCATCGGTGGCGTGGGCATCAATCCTCTGGTCAACACCCAGTTTCAATATCTCGACGTCGGTGTGAATATCGACATCACTCCTCACGTACACGCGGGCAGGGAAGTCACGCTAAAGATTTCGATGGACATCTCGTCCGTTACCGGCCAGTCGAGCATCGGCGGCATCAGCCAGCCCATCATCGGACAGCGCAAGATCGAGCATGAAATCCGTTTGAAAGATGGCGAGGCAAACCTGCTGGGCGGCATCATGGAGGACCAGCAGACGAGGGCTCTGAGCGGCATCCCGGGGCTGGCGCAAATTCCGATCTTGAAATACTTGTTCGGGCAGACCACGCAAGACCACTCGCAAAGTGAAATTGTGTTTGCCATCGTTCCACATATTATCCGCGGGGCTGACGTGAATGAAATCAACCAGCGCGCGATTGACATCGGAACCGCGAACTCGATCGAACTGCGGCACATGACCCATCCCGCCGCCGCTCCGGCAGCGCAAACACCAGCAACTCAATCGCCCACAGCTCCTGCTCCTCAGCCTTCAATCCAGGAGATTCCAAAGACGGGCACAACCCCCGGAGCGCAGGGCAGCGCGAACTTCCTGTTTGACCCGGGACAGATCACGGCTGCCAAGGGGGATACGTTTGTCGTGAATTTGCTAATCTCCGGCGCGCAAAACGTATATTCGGTGCCGGTGCAGATGAATTACGATCCCGCGAAGTTGCAGTTGGTTAACGTCTCGAATGGAGGATTTCTTTCCCAGGACGGGCAAGCCGTGGCGTTGGTGCATCGCGAAGACGAGACTACCGGAACATTGCAGATTACCGCGACACGGCCGCCGGGTGCGGGAGGGGTCTCCGGCCAGGGCGCAGTGGTCACGATGACATTTCAGGCGAAGGCCAGCGGACAGACTCCGCTGACCATTACCCGGGGCGGAGCGCGCGATCCCGGCCTGCAGGCCATTACGGTGAACGGCGCGCAGGCATCGGTTACTGTGCAATAGCGCTTCAATCCGAGAATAGAAGATAGAAATAGTTAAGAAGATGAAGTTAACCAGATTCCATCAGGGGCAGGGCAGGAGACCCGATTGCGGTTTTTCGCTCCTCGAACTGATTATCGCGACCACCATTCTGCTGATCCTATCGACCATGGCGGTTCCGATGGCGCGCCTGTCCATCAAGCGGGAGAAGGAACGCCGCCTTCGTGCCGATCTATGGGAGATGAGGGACGCCATTGATCGCTACAAACTGGACGCCGACCGCAACGCCTTTCAGACCAAAGTGGACAGCCAAGGCTATCCGCCAGATCTGGAAACGCTGGTCAAGGGCGTAGATGTGCAGGGAAAAAAAATCCGGTATCTGCGCAAGATTCCAATCGATCCCATGACCAACACCACCGAGTGGGGGTTGCGTTCGATGCAGGACGATCCCGATTCCGATTCCTGGGGTGGGCAGAGTGTGTTCGACGTTTACACCAAGTCGCGGGACGAAGCGCTGGACGGCACGAAGTACAAGGACTGGTAAATGACAGGCAGACCCAAAACGCGGCGCAGTGCTGGTTTCACGCTGCTGGAGATGATGATCGTGATCAGCATCATTCTGATCCTGATGTCGATTGCGCTGCCCATTTATAGCCAGTCGGTGCTGCGTTCGCGCGAGGCCGTGCTGCGGCAGGATTTATTCGAGCTGCGCTCGCTGATCTCCCAGTACACACTGGATAAGCAGAAAGCACCGCAGTCTCTGGATGACCTGGTGCAAGCGGGCTACATCAAGACTCTTCCCAAGGATCCGACGACCAACGAGGCGAACTGGGAAGTGGTTCAGGAAGATGTGCTGCTGGCCGTGGATCAGCAGGATCCGGGAATTAGCGATGTACACTCGGCGTCGAACGCGACCGGCACGGATGGAACGGCCTATTCCACCTGGTGAGTCGGTTCCTGACTTCAGCTCCCGCGTGCCACGTTGAACACTTCCACCATCAACCAGTAACATCTATCCATGCCCGTCGAAACGGAACTTACTCAGGCCCCGGCTTCCATTCGCGCGCCGCGAGGCAACTCGATTACCTGCAAAGGCTGGCAGCAGGAAGCTGCCATGCGCATGTTGATGAACAACCTTGACCCTGACGTTGCCGAGCGTCCGGAGAATCTGGTTGTATACGGCGGAACCGGCCGGGCAGCGCGGAACTGGGAGGCATACCACGCCATCGTCGCGAGTCTGAAGGAACTCGAGAACGATGAGACTTTGTTGGTGCAGTCAGGGAAGCCCGTGGGAGTGTTCAAGACGCACGATCATGCGCCGCGCGTGCTGATTGCGAATTCCAATCTCGTCGGTCACTGGTCGAACTGGGAGAAGTTCAACGAACTGGAGCGCGCCGGGCTGATGATGTACGGCCAGATGACGGCGGGCTCGTGGATTTACATCGGCTCGCAGGGCATTGTGCAGGGGACGTTTGAAACGTTCTCGGCGGCAGGCGAGAAACATTTCGGCGGAGATCTTGCAGGAAAGCTGATCGTAAGCGGCGGCATGGGCGGCATGGGCGGAGCTCAGCCTCTGGCCGCGACCATGACCGGCGCAGCGTTTCTCGGGATCGACGTCGATCCGGAGCGCATCAAGAAGCGGCTAAAGACCGGCTATTGCGACTTCATGGTCACCACGCTCGATGAGGCGCTGCGCATTTTGAAGAATGCAGTGCGCAAGAAAGAAAATGTTTCGGTTGGATTGGTGGGGAATTGCGCGGATATTATTCCCCAGTTGGCGGAGCGCGGCGTGGTGCCTGATATTCTTACGGACCAGACGTCGGCGCACGATCCGCTGAATGGATATGTGCCGAATGGGATGACTCTTGCCGAGGCTGTCGAGTTACGGAAAAACGATCCCAAGACATATCAGGAAAAATCGCTCGACGCCATCGCGGCGCATGTGGAAGGCATGCTACGCCTGCAGAGGATGGGCTCGGTCACGTTCGACTACGGCAACAACATCCGTACGTTCGCCTTTCAGCGCGGCGTGAAGAATGCTTACGACTTTCCTGGTTTTGTGCCTGAGTATATTCGTCCTTTATTTTGCGAGGGCCGCGGGCCGTTCCGCTGGGTGGCGCTGTCGGGCGAATCGTCCGACATTCACGTCACCGATGATCTCGTCCTGGAATTGTTCCCCGAGAACCGCATTCTGCGCCGCTGGATTGATCTGGTGCGCAAGCGCATCAAGTTCCAGGGACTGCCGGCGCGCATCTGCTGGCTGGGATACGGCGAGCGCGCGGAATTCGGCCTGGCGATGAACGACTTGGTGAAGAAAGGAAAGATCAAAGCTCCAATCGTGATTGGCCGCGATCACCTCGACTGCGGCTCGGTCGCGTCTCCGTTCCGCGAAACCGAGAGCATGAAAGACGGCTCGGACGCGGTCGCCGACTGGCCGCTGTTAAACGCCCTGCTGAACACGGCCGCAGGCGCGTCGTGGGTGTCAATCCACAACGGCGGCGGCGTGGGAATTGGCTACTCGCTACATGCGGGCCAAGTCACGGTTGCCGACGGAACAGATGAGATGGCCAAGCGCATCGAACGCGTGCTGACGACAGATCCCGGCATGGGTGTGATCCGGCATGTGGACGCGGGGTACGATGAGGCGAAAGAGTTCGCGAGGAACGCTGGAGTGAAAGTGCCGATCAGTTAGGCCGCTTGGATTCTCAGTGAGGTTTTTGGGAAGTTTCAAAACAATGCAGATAAGTCGGCGGGATAACGGAAGGAATCATCCTCCCTTCGTATTCTCGCTTGTGATTGGTACTTGCCACATCCGACGCTTTTGCTAATTCGAAGTATAACGTTTTGGTCACGTGGTCGCGATCAATTACCAGAGTCATTCTAGCGGGCTTCGGGCTGCTGAAGAGTCGCTCCAGTTCTTCTACCGACTTGCCGCGTGGGTCGACGCCGTTCAAGGAAACGAGCGAATCGCCATAATGCACTCCGGCGGCTCGCGCTCGGTCCGTCCTCAATCCCGCCGACCGCCGGAAGCTGTGGCTCTTTCCAGGCGAATACCTCAAATCCCGGATAGTAGAGGTTGAGATCGGCAGGATAATGCCCTACCTGGAATACCTTTTGATCGCGTGGCGGTTCACCGCTAATTTTACTGACCCTCTGCATCTCCGCCTTGGTTGCGTTCTTCGGGTACAATCCGCCGTCTGGGTCCAGCTTCAAACCCTCTCTGTCATACAAAACAGAAGCCTGGATCCGCCCTACTGTAACTCTGTACGGACCGCATTGGCCATCGAGTTCGATTGTGATCGGCGTCGATTCCTTTGTACGAAGCAATGGCCGTGCTTGCACAACGTCGATCCCGCGGTGGCCGTCAATCCCGAGTATACTGTCGCCCGGTTGAATTCCCGCCTTTGCCGCCGGCGTGTCTGGCTCGACGAGCCAGACGATTGGAGGACAGGAAGAATCGGAGCCTGGCTTACCGATAACAGTCATTCCCGTAAGATAGTCATCGCCGCTGAAATTCTGTGCTGGCGCCGAAGCACACAGCAGACTGCAGAACACGACAAGACACAACGCTTTCCACATGGAACGTTCCGAATAGATTGTGATTCTATCGCAGTCTCCGGCCAGTATAGCGCCAGGAAGCTGTTGTACCTCGCCAGGCCTCTTAAGAGTAGCCTCACGCCAAAAAATAGATAACGGAGTGCAGTTGCCGCCAGCCGCATTTACTCCTCATGATTCCGCAAGTACTCCCCCGGACGCATAATCGCAATTCCTCCAATCTTCTTCCCGAAATAAGCGCGGAAGTGTCGAACATCACCCGTTAGTAAATGAGTGGCCCGGGCTTCCATGGCTGCGAGGAAGATCGGCACATCTTTCTCGGGCAGGAAAATTCCGGAAGGAAACTGCGTGCGTCTCGCTTCAAACAGATCAAGCGAACCGGACAACTCCGTTAGATTGGTCCGCTGATCCTCATCAATGAGGTTGCTCCTTGCTTCCTCTAATGCGTAGCGGGAACTGCACAGGACTACATTCTTGAGCTTCCAGAATTGGCGAAGCCTCGCATCAGGCTGATAGGCCGCAGAGAACAGAACGTTAGCGTCAAGAAACAGCCGATCCATTTATTCCGGTCGCAGATGTTGAATCGAATCCGGGTCAAGGCCCAGCTTCCGAACTTCTTTTCGCGCCTTGCGGTAGTCGGCGGCGTCGACTGCGTTAGATAGCAGGAATTCCGCTTTACGCTGTGGAGTGTATCGTTCGACGGGGACGACCATCGCGGGACGAATGAGAATGCCATCTTCCGTTTCTTCCGCGATTACAATGCTGCCTTCTTCAATGCCAAAGCGCCTGCGCAATTTTGCGGGTACGACGATTGCGCCGCGCTTTCCGACTCTGGCCGATTGCATGATCGAGATCCTCTGCCTGAATGCCTGATTATACTATATGCCCGACATTCAGGCATTATGCAAACGTTGGCCCGTCCCGTCGGCTGGTAAACTGCCTTAGCGTGGCATCTCCCCGAAGAGTCAATAAGAGTATGCAGCCTCCATTGCTGCTGGCCAACATTGGCCAGCTTGTCACGCTCCGGCTTCCTTCGAACAATTCTGGCCCGCGCCGCGGTTCTGACCTCAAACAACTCGGCATCATCGAGAACGGAGCCGTGCTCTGTCTCGACGGCAAGATCGTCTCCGTCGGCACGACCAAAGATGCCCTACGCGATCCCTGGCTTAAGAAGAATCGCAAGCTGGTCACCGAGATCGACTGTGCGGGAAAGGTCGCCCTTCCCGGTTTCGTGGATTCTCACACACATCCTGTTTTTGTCAGCCCAAGGCTTGTGGATTTTCAGAAGCGCATCGAAGGTGCCTCCTATGAAGAGATCGCCGCGGCAGGCGGAGGCATTCGTTCGAGCCTCGAGGGCGTCCGCAAGGCAGGGAAGGGAATCCTAGCCGACAAAGTTCTGGTTGTTTTGCGTAACATGGCGGCTCACGGCACAACGACGGTTGAGGCCAAGTCAGGCTATGGACTGACGGTCGAGTCGGAACTGAAGTCGCTGGAGGCGATCCGCGAGGCTGCCTCCCGCTGGCCAGGAACGGTTGTCGCGACTCTCCTGGGCGCGCACGTCGTTCCAAAAGAATTTCAAGGTTGCTCACAAAAGTATGTTGAGGCCGTCTGTAAAGAGATGGTTCCGCAAGCCGCGAAGCGGAAGCTCGCCCAGTTTGTGGATGTTTTCTGCGACAAGGGTGCATTTACGGCAGCAGAGACAGAGCAGATTTTCGAAGCCGCAAAGGGCCACGGCCTCGGCGTCAGGGCTCACGTGGGGCAACTTTCTGAGGCTGCGCTGCAACCGTTGTTGCGATTCAACCCAGCATCGTTCGATCACATGGACCATGTGAGCGACGATGACATTCTGGAAATGGGTAAACGCGACACGGTTGGCACGCTTCTGCCAGGCGCGAATTATTTTCTTGGCCTGAAGGATTATCCGAAGGCGCGCAAACTGATTGATGCAGGAGTGCCGGTGGCGCTGGCCACGGACTATAACCCCGGCACATCACCGACGCTAAGCATGCCGATGGCGATGTCGCTGGCCTGCACGCACATGAAGATGTCACCGGCTGAAGCCATTGCGGCGGCCACGATCAATGGAGCGTGGGCGCTGCGGGTAGCGAATCGCAAAGGCTCCATCGAACCGGGGAAAGATGCGGATCTGACAGTATTCTCTGTAGAAGACTACCGCGAGATTCCCTACTGGTTCGGGGCCAACCGGTGCTCGATGACGCTGATAAACGGAGTGATTGCACATCCGCAGTGAACTTCTGCGGCGAACCATCCGTATACGGAGATAGCAATACTTGCGTCTTGTGATGCGGTTTGTGCCAGCCTCTCCGTGAACTGGCGCTGTTGAATGAATAATTCAAAGGAACAAATTCCCGAGGGACCTATGAAGCGAATACTTTCAGTACTAATGTTTGTGGCGGTGACACTTTCCCTGGCCGAGGCCCAGCGGCTGCCCGAAGTGGCAACTCCGGAGAACTATAAGCTCACCTTTGCGCCGGATCTTGAGAAAGCGAAGTTCGAGGGTGATGAGACCATTTCCATCCGCGTGTTGAAGCCGACTTCGGAGATCACTCTGAATGCGGTCGATATCGACTTTCACGACGTGACGATCACCACCGCTGGAAGCACCCAGAAAGCCAAGGTCACGCGCGCTAAAGATAAGGAGATGGTGGTTCTCGGGGTTGAGACTCCGCTGGCTGCCGGGGCGGCAACCGTGCACATTACCTACACCGGTATTCTCAACGACGAAATGCGCGGGCTTTACCTCGGGAAGGACGATCAGGGACGCAAGTACGCCGCCTCGCAGTACGAAGCTACGGACGCACGTCGCGCATTCCCATCGTTTGACGAGCCAGCCTTTAAGGCCACGTTTGACATCACGGCGGTTGCCGACAAAGGGCAGGTTGCAATCTCGAACCAGAAGATTCTCTCCGACACTCCAGGTCCCGGCGAGAAGCACACCGTGCGATTTGCCACCACAGCCAAGATGTCCTCTTATCTGGCGGCGTTAGTTGTCGGCAACTTCGAATACATCGAGGGCGAAGCCGACGGCATTCCGATCCGCGTCTACAGCACTCCTGGCAAGAAGGAGATGGGGAAGTTTGCTTTGGAATCCGCGGAGCACATCCTTAGCTACTACGACAAATATTTCAACGTTAAATATCCTTACGGAAAACTCGACCTGGTCGGTCTGCCGGATTTTTCCGCGGGCGCCATGGAGAATACCGGCTGCATCACCTTCCGTGAAGTCATTCTGTTGATCGACGAGAAGCAGGGGTCGGTCGACTTGAAGAAGACCATTGCCTCCGTGATTGCCCACGAGATGGCTCACCAATGGTTTGGCGATCTGGTCACCATGAAATGGTGGGATGACATCTGGCTCAATGAAGGCTTCGCCACGTGGATGTCGAGCAAGCCGATCCAGGCGTGGAAGCCGGAATGGAATTTCAATCTGGACGATGTCAGCGGGACGGGCGGAACTCTCAACACCGATTCGCTCGCGAACACGCGACCCATCCACCAGGCTGCCAGCACGCCGGCTCAGATTCAGGAATTATTCGATGGAATCGCCTACGGCAAAGCCGCGGCCGTCTTAAGAATGCTGGAGTCCTACCTCGGCGAAGAAACATTCCGCGCCGGCGTGAATGCCTATATCAAGCAACATGAGTATGCAAACGCTACCGCTGACGATTTCTGGGGCGCGCAGGCCAAGACTTCCAAAAAGCCCGTCGACCAGATCATGCCCACCTTTGTGAAGCAAGCGGGTGTGCCCATCATCGATCTCAAATCGCAGTGCTCCGGGAACTCCACGACCGTCACCGTGGATCAGCACCGCTATTTCTACGATCGCGAAAAATTTCAGGCGTCAAACGATGAACTCTGGCAAGTTCCACTCTGCATGAAAGGGTCCGGCAGCAACGGAGCAGCACAGTGTGAACTGCTCACGAAAAAGCGGGCGACATTTACTCTTCCTGGTTGTTCGACGTGGGTTCTGGCGAACGCAGGGGCCACAAGCTATTATCGCGTCAGCTATCAGCCCGATACAGTGCGTGCCCTCGCGGCCGACGCCGAAAGCAAGCTTTCTCCCGCGGAACGGATTGCCTTGCAGGAGGATATCTGGGCGTCCGTGAGAGTGGGACGCGAACCGGTTGGCGATTATCTGGCGCTGGCTCAGGGTCTCGCAAGCGACCGCAATCGCGCTGTCCTCGAAGATGTTCTCGGGCAACTCAACTACATTGGCCAATACCTTGCGACCGATAACGACCGCGAGTCGTATCGGATCTGGTTACGCCAGTATCTGACGCCGATCCTCAAGGACGTGGGCTGGGAACCGAAATCGGGCGAGAGCGACGAACAGAAAACGTTGCGGGCTCGCGTGTTTAATGCGCTGGGTTACGACGCTCGTGATCCCCTTGCACTAGCCGAGGCCCGCAAGATTGCGGACAAAGCTCTGGATAATCCAACGTCCGTCGATCGAGAGCTCGCGGGCAGTGCGTTTGGGCTCGCAGCCTTGAA
>Ga0210400_10004611_pt1 | contig 11909 bp, 8 predicted proteins | sample IncBWH26MmetaG_FD_155456 | JGI IMG/M metagenome (GOLD analysis project Ga0210400, IMG submission 155456) | Forest soil microbial communities from Barre Woods Harvard Forest LTER site, Petersham, Massachusetts, United States - Inc-BW-H-26-M | ecosystem: Environmental > Terrestrial > Soil >...
GGATGGGTCAGGCTTCGTCCGGATGATTCCGTACTTCACGAGTTTGCGGAGGCGATCCGCCAGGATGTTCGTGGCGATGCCTTCGTAACATTCCATGAATGTTTTGTAGGTGTGCGCGCCGCGCAGCATCATATCGCGAATGATCAGCAGCGACCAGCGGTCGCCCAACATCTCCACGGAAGCGTTCAGCGGGCAGCCAGAACGCCGTTTTGGAGCTGCCTTTTTCCCTGTCATTCCTATGCATTGTAAATTGTCACTTGCATTTCGCAAGTGAAATGTGGAAACTGTTTCCCGTGCCACTACATGCATATCGCTGGGGACAATCAATGAACCGAAAGATCGTCGATCAAATTGCATTGGGAGCCTTCACTCTGAGCCTTGTTCTCGTTGCGGCGTGGCCAGGGCAAGCGCAGGCAGCCAAAGATCCGTATCCGAAAATGGCTCCGCTCGATCAGTACCTTATGCCGGACCGCAACGCTGAGATTGCCTTGGCACGAAGCGCGGCCCCAGAGTCGATATCCCGCGATGCAACGGTTGGGGTTCTTGGGCCCCATGGCTACGAGACCGCCGTCGAAGGCAAGAACGGGTTCGTCTGCATCGTGGAGCGGGCGTGGATGAACAGGTTCGACAGTCCAGAGTATTGGAACCCCAAGAATCGCAGTCCGATTTGCTTCAATCCGCCGGCCGCGCGAAGCGTGTTGCCGATCACTTACATGAGAACGAACTTGGTGTTGGCGGGGAAGTCCAAAGCCGAGGTCAGGGAGAGTATCGAGGCCGCGCTGGCCAGGAAGGAGCTGCCCGCTCTGGAGCCTGGCGCGATGTGCTACATGATGTCGAAGAATGCGTATCTGACTGATGATGACGGGCACAACCTGGCCCATCTTATGTTTTTCACCACCGTCCTGGATGGCGCGGCCTTGGGCGCAGGTCTGCCGGGCTCTCCAGTGATCATGTTCAAGGGCGACCCGGAATCAATCGGAGGGTTCTTGGTTGGCACCGGCATGTGGTCGGATGGAACTCGGGCACCGTTAATATCAGAATGACAGATGCCGCAGGAAACATTTGGGCCGTCTCATTTGGTATGCTGATCGATCAGTTCGGCACACCGTGGAAGATCCTGCGGTAAGACCACCTGGATTCAGATTTCTCGTGGACTAAGGCACTAGATCGGTAACGGCATTTTTCGGAATATTATGTCGATTTCGAGCTGGCTCGTTCGTCAACACTTGTGAGACGCATCGTGATGCGTGGTGTGAAAGATTCGTAGAGGAGACAGGAATGAGCAAGGTAAGAGTTCTAGTAGGCACACGCAAGGGCGCATTCATTCTGACATCAGACGGTAAGCGCGAAAAATGGGACGTGAGCGGTCCACACTTCGCAGGTTGGGAGATTTACCATCTCAAGGGATCGCCCGCCGACCCGGATCGACTGTATGCTTCACAAACCAGCGGATGGTTTGGGCAGATCATTCAGCGCTCCGATGACGGCGGCAAGACGTGGCATCAGCCGGGAACTCCGCCCGGAGAAGCGCCCGCTCCCGGTCCGCCGAAAGCCGTGAGCAACAAGTTCGTCTACGACACTTCTGACGCGACCGGCAAGCCGCTCACCACGCATCAGTTTTACGACGGGACCCAGCATCCGTGGGAGTTCAAGCGGGTTTGGCATATGGAGCCATCGCTGAAAGATAGCGATACGGTTTACGCCGGCGTGGAGGACGCCGCACTTTTCCGCTCGACGGATGGCGGACAGAACTGGAAGGAACTCCCCGGACTGCGTGGCCATGGTACTGGCCCGAAGTGGCAGCCCGGCGCGGGCGGCATGTGCCTGCACACGATCATTCTCGATCCCAGCGATCCGCAGCGAATGTACATTGCAATTTCCGCTGCGGGCGCTTTCAGGACCGACGACGGCGGCAAAAGCTGGAAGCCGATCAATCGCGGACTGCGCTCGCAATACATTCCCGACCCGAGCGCTGAGGTCGGGCACTGCGTCCACCACATCGCCATGAATGCGAAGCGTCCGGGCGTGCTCTTCATGCAGAAGCATTGGGACGTCATGCGCTCGGATGATGCCGGCGATAATTGGAAAGAGATCAGTGGCAACCTTCCCACTGATTTCGGCTTCGTCATCGACATCCACGCGCACGAGCCGGAAACGGTCTACGTTGTGCCCATCAAAAGCGACGGCGAGCACTTTGTTCCGGATGGCAAGCTGCGTGTATACCGCAGCCGCACGGGTGGGAACGAATGGGAGGCGCTGACGAAGGGCTTGCCGCAGGCGAATTGCTACGTCAATGTGTTGCGCGACGCCATGGCCGTCGACTCGCTGGATAAGTGTGGAATATATTTCGGCACCAGCGGCGGCCAGGTCTACGCGTCAGCCGATGCCGGAGATAGCTGGGCTCCAATTGTGCGGGATTTGCCGGGCGTGCTGTCGGTGGAGGTACAGACGCTGCCGTGATCCGAGTCATACTCCCGCAGCATCTGCGAACTCTGGCGCATGTCGGCAGCGAGGTGCAGATCGAGGTCGAGGCCCCGGTCACGCAGCGCTCCGTGCTCGACGCCCTTGAAGCCCGCTATCCCATGCTGCGGGGCACCATCCGCGATCACACTACGGGACAGCGTCGCCCGTTCTTGCGGTTCTTCGCATGCGAGGAAGACCTCTCGCACGAATCGCCCGACACACCATTGCCGGACGCCATCGCGTCGGGTGCTGAACCTTTCCTCATCATCGGAGCCATCGCGGGAGGTTAGGACTTGGTTCCGAAACGCAGGGCCAAACTGAGGAAGAAAGTTATTACAAACAGGACATGAAAGCAGATATGCAGCAAGTTGGGGCGGGGATTGTCCCCGCGCGGCGGCAGAACCTGCAGCGTACCGGCGTACATTTGCGAAAACTCGCGCCTCCGTTCCACCGTGGTTCCGAAGAAGTACGGGATATACCACATTCCAATCGCCGATAGCAGGGTCACCGCGCAATAGATGACCCAGTAGTCGTAGACCAGCCCGGATTTAGGCTTGTTCCAAAACCCAAGAGCTAATGCGACAGCGGCGCCGGGGAAGAGAGCATTCACCATGGTCGCGATCATCAACTTGCGCCGCCCGATGATCGCCCGAACCTGACTGCCGTGAGTCCAGCCTGGGATATCAACCAAATCGTGGAACACCACGGCCACAAACTGCAACGTGATCAGCCATGTAAACAGGCTCAGAAGCGGAGACGTTCCGTTCGTAGGCATCGGGCCAATAATATCAACAGCGCCATGCCCATTGCCCACTCTGCCTGCCCCGGCTTATAGTTTTAACAGCATGTTTGCGGATTTCACCGCCACCGATCGCTGGACCAAGAGGCAGGTCCACTGCGTTTATCAAGCGTTGATTGTGGCTATCGCGACCCGCCACGCCGATGCCGTCGACATCAAGTTCTTGGCGGATGGCAAGCCCGTTTGGGTCGCCCTGCCGCATCCGGCGTGGGTCGAGTACAAGAAGCGTACCGGCAAGATGATTACTGACTCCCTGGCCGTGGAAATTGCCGGGCATTATTTGCAGGCCGCGCTCCAGGCCGGTGAGGGATTGGGGCGTGAGATGTACTCACTCACCGTCGAAGAGACCTTGGAGCATCTGGAGGCTGTAGTTTCCGTGATGCAAGAACCTGCCCCTGCTTAGGGATGACGTTCGGGAGGGCACTTGGCAGGCTTCCGCCTTTGAGGCACAATACGGCGTTTGCCTTTTTTGCCTTTATTGAGGAGATTTTATGGCGACCACAATGCACGTCAGCGATGTAGCGGAGTTGTTGAGCGACGGCCAAACTCATTTCAATCTTTCTCCCGCTCAGCTGGTCGAGCATTCCATCCGCCGAGATGAAGCCAAAGTCGCCGCCAACGGCTCGCTGGTCGGTTACACTAACCGCACCGGCCGCTCCCCCAAAGATAAGTTCATCGTCAAGGACGCCGCCACCGCGAACACCGTAGCCTGGGGTGCCGTGAACGCTCCCATGGAAACCGACACCTTTGACGCTCTCTACGACCGCGTGATGGAGCACTTGCGCGGCCGCGAACTTTTTGTTCAGGATCTTTTCTGCGGAGCCGATCCCGATTACCGTCTGCCGGTGCGCATCGTCAACGAGTATGCCTGGCACAATTTATTTGTGCGGCAACTCTTTTTGCGGCCCTCCGACGCGGAGTTGAAGACGCATCATCCGGAGTTCACCGTAATTTCGGCTCCGGAGTTCAAAGCCGATCCCCGGCGTGACGGCACTAACACAGAAGTTTTCATCGCCCTCAACTTCTCCCGCAGAACGGTCCTGATCGGCGGCACGTCCTACGCCGGAGAGATGAAGAAGTCGATCTTCAGCGTAATGAACTTTCTGCTGCCGCCGCGCAACGTTTTTCCCATGCACTGTTCGGCGAATGTGGGCCACAACGGCGTCAGCGCGCTTTTCTTCGGACTCTCTGGAACCGGCAAGACCACGCTCTCCGCCGACCCTTCCCGCGAACTTATCGGCGACGACGAACATGGATGGAGCGCCAACGGCATCTTCAACTTCGAGGGCGGATGCTACGCCAAGTGCATCAAGCTGTCGCAGAAAAACGAGCCGCAAATCTGGAATGCGTTGCGCTTCGGCTGCGTGCTGGAAAATGTAACTCTCGATCCCGTCACGCGCATTCCCGATTACAACGACGACAGCAAAACCGAAAACACGCGCGCCGCGTATCCCGTGGAGTTCATCGACAACGCTGTTATCCCGGGCCTGGGCGGGCATCCGAAAAACGTTGTGTTCCTCACCGCCGACGCGTTCGGAGTGCTTCCTCCGATCTCCCGGCTTACTTCCGAGCAGGCCATGTTTCATTTTCTATCCGGCTACACCGCCAAAGTTGCTGGCACGGAAGCCGGAGTGAAAGAGCCGCAGGCCACATTCTCGACATGCTTTGGCTCGCCCTTCCTGCCGCTGCCGCCCAAGACTTACGCGGAGATGCTGGGGCGCCGCCTGCGCGAACACAGCGCCCAAGTCTGGCTCGTGAATACCGGCTGGCAAGGCGGTCCGTATGGAGTCGGCAAGCGCATGGATATTCCTTACACGCGCGCTATGGTGGATGCCGCAGTCGAAGGCCAACTGATCAAAGAAGAATTCGAAGTCGAACCCACCTTTGGCTTCAGCATTCCAAAAGCCTGTCCGGGAGTGCCGGCGCGGGTGCTCAACCCCCGCAACGCCTGGCCCGATAAAGCCGCATACGACAAAGCCGCCGAAGATCTCCGCAATCGCTTCGCCACGAACTTCGAAAAGTTCGACGCCCCCGCCGAAGTAAGTGCCGCAGGACCAAGAGCGCAGAAGTAGGGAAGGGTCTGCTCCACGGGTTTTTTTTGTCATTCCGACCGTGCCGAAAGGCGCGAGAGGAATCTGCTGTCGCCCTGCAGCGCCACAACTCATGTGGAGACAGCCGCCTCAGCTATCAGCGGAGCGAAGCGACGTCCGTATATCCGGATCAAATTTTTTGGCGGATTTGAACTCCAAATCTTTGGGGAATAAGGAGTTACGATTGAGGACCCCTGCCCTGGTCTGTCTAAAATATTCTTTCTAAAGGATTTAAATCCTAAAATTCTTGTTTTCAATGGTTTAGCATGCCACGTTTTCGGCGGAGGCCCGTGCTGGTATCGCCACATTAGCAGGAAATTCCCGGCAAGGTACGTTTTCAAAGATACGTTTTTCAAGGAGCCCGGCACTTCGAGGCGGAACGAGTTGGCTTGTGCCAAGCGTTACGTCCTCGACCATGATTACCGATTTCAATTGCAGGCGCAAGGTTAGATGTCACAATGGGGCTGTGGATAAAATCGAGGACGGATCTTGATACCGTCGTCCGTGGTGCCCAGCTTTGCAACGAAAGCAAAGCTGGGGCAGCAGATAGAACGCTTTTCTGTTGGCTATGCAGAACCATTGCTGCATAATGGCTTGTCCCTAAGAAAGCGGAGCCGTTCCAATTTTGCACGATGGCAGCGTCTGCTACAAAGACCCCAACAGCAATCGATCCATTACGAAAACTAGCGGCTTCTTACTGGCGTCCGCTTGTCTCCATCCTCTCAGTTGCGATCGCCGTTGGAAATGGCGTTACAAAGCTCGGGTTCAAGACTCCTCATTTTCTGACGGGTGTTATGGATCACGGCTTTCTGGGAATAATCATAGCCATTGCAGTCCTTGTGGTAATCCGTTTCCCTAGCGTAGCCATAGGCTTGACACGCGCGATTCTTGGTTCTACTCCCCCGCCCTCTTTGCTCCCACGCATTTTTCGCGGCCCGCGGCCCTACAGTTCAGAAGATGTGGAGGTGTTCTTCGGCAGGCAGGCGGTCGCGTCTGACTGTTGGGATTTGATCCAGCAAAACCCATTCTTCATACTTGAAGGCGAATCAGGATGCGGCAAATCCTCGTTGCTTAATGCTTCTCTAATTCCCAAAGCCAGAGGCAAGTGGTTGGTTGTTGAGTGCCGCACAGCTGAAGACCCCTTTGGCAAGTTGTACTCGCGCCTCACCGGCAAAACGCTCGATGATACGGATCCCGACAAGTGCGCCGTCGCACTAGCTGAGGCTATTGCGACCGCTAAGTCTGCCGGGCCAGACAATTTCCCTGATGCCCCCCTCTTGTTGTGTATCGATCAGCTTGAAGAAATTTTCATCACAGTCAGGGATGAGGTGCGCGTCCGCTTCTTCAGTGTGATGAAAGATGCTGTTGGTCAGGGCCGAATGCGCCTCGTGCTCTCTGTTCGGAGTGATTTCAGCGATTTGGTTATTGAGATTTGTCGCGCCTCCGACCCGTCTCAGAAGGTCTTGAGTCCTAGCAACTACTACAGGCTTAGAGCGTTTTCGGAAAGACAGGGACAGGCCGTACTGATGAAGATGCTTGAACCCGTACACGAAAACGACCTTCTAAGGGCTGAGGAAATTGCGGAGTTTTCGCGTGCCATCGTTCGCGACTTACTTCGGTCTCCCACTGACAAACGCCTGTCAAGAGATGACTCAAAAACGGTGTTGCCTATCGAACTCCAAACAGTCGGCATGATGATCGAAGCTTTACCAACCGAAACCTTCTCGGTTAAGAGCCTAAAGCGTCTCGGAGGAACCGCAGGACTTATGCGGTTATTCGTAGAAGACGCGAAGACATATGTTTGGCGAAAGACTGGCGTCAGCGGTGACCAGAGCCTGCTCGTATTGAGACAGCTGATCTCTCCTGCAAAAACTAGTTGGAGACGATCGCCCAGAGAGATTTCGAAGAATTTGAACATCCCGTACACACGCGCTCGAGACATCTTAGACGCCTATGCCGACAAGTATCTTGTAAGGCAATCGATATCTCAGCCCGGAGAAACGGAGGGCGAGATGTTCGAATTGATGCACGAGCAACTGGTTCGTATAATCGCGGAGTCGCCGGATCGTGGGCTGCAGAGGGCAAGAGATGCGGAGGAAAGGCTGGAATTTTGGCAGAACCGATCGAATGGCGTTTACAGTCAGTCGGACAGTGTAAACGCCTCGACTCGAACCCTCAAGGCACTCTTCTCTCAGACCATTCCCTTAACCGAGGCTATCCGGTTATATCCATTTGCCTCGACTCGAGAGGTTCGGTTTACACTTAGACGAAACTTATTAGCAGCCTCATTGCGGCTACTATGTGTAACGCTAGTGTTCGTGGTGCTGCCCTCTGTAATGTGGTTCCTTTGGGACAAAAGTCAGGCGCACGAAATAGCACTCACCCTTTCTGAGTTGCCGAGCCCCGAGAAAGTCCAGAAGTCTGTAGTGCCTGACCCCAAGCTGCTGGCGATGGCAAATGGCCTTGCAATGGTTGGTCGCTATGACCTGGCTGTTGGCGCCGCGAAGGCAATAAGCGATCGATTCGAATCTCAGCAGGCGCTATTAACAATCGCAATGGTGGAAGCGGAAGCAGGAGATCCGCGCAGTGCAATTGCTTTAATGAAGGGAATCAAGGATCGATATGACAAGAGAAAGCTGTTAGTCGGCCTGTCTTTTGCAGGTCGCCTAAATGAATCGTTGGACGCGATGAACACGATGGATACTGAAGACAAGGCGTATGCCATCTCAAGCATCATCGAAGGCCTTGCGCTGGGTGGTCATACATCCAAGATTCCGGAGCTTACGCGCAAAGCTGCCGAGACTTGTCACCAAATTAAGGATATCACCCAACGTCTAAACGCCCTGAGTCATCTCGCTACCACTCTTCATCGAGTGAACCGATCGGAAGAGAGTGACATTTGGAAGGATGCATGTGAGCAGGCCGCAAAACAGGCAGAGGATTCGGGGATTCGGGGACTCGCTCTAGACTTGGCATCCGCTGATCAGCATGATCTGGGCCTGAGCGTGGCTAGGCTCATACCAAATGGACTGGAACGTTGTCATCTCCTTATTTACATGGCAGATATAGAAGGTAAACTGACTAATTTCAGACAAGCCCGGTTGACTTGGGCAGAATCCTTGTCGTCGTGTGCTTCGGTTCCACAAAACCTCCGACACATTGGCAAAGACAAGGCTCTAGCGCAAGCAACAAGTCTTGCCCTGAATGGAGATCGAGAACGATCCATCACGCTCTTGCGAAGCCTGAAAGATCCTAAGTATGAAGCTAGTTCATCCACGGAAATCGCAGCCCTTGAACTCAATGCTGCTGACTTTGCCGATGCAAGATGGTTCATCGATAATGCGCTTCGGAACACTGACTCTATTAAGGATTCATACGGTCGGGATGAGCTTCATCAACAGATAGTGACGCTATTTGCACGGGCAGGCTCGGTGGATGAAACGTTCAAAGCACTGCGAGCATTCGACCACGATTCTCCCGCGACATTTGTCTTCGATGACGCGTTAGATGGGCTTCTGAAAGCGAGACCCGCCGGAGCGACTGAGGAAGTCTGGAAAGGAGCATCTAGCTACGCCCATAGCGTGGAAGAACCAATCAGTCGGAGCTTAATAATCAAATCGTTAGTGCATAGGCTATCTTTTGCAGGCGAGTTCCAGCAGGCGCTTCAAGAGGCAGGTTCTATGCCTTACGATCCGGAAAAAGTGTCGGCGCTGGTGGACATCGCTGACAGTATGAGTGATAAGGGCCTGTATCTAAAGGCGAAAGAGCTACTTGATCAAGCCTTACTTGTGGCACAGTCGCTTACACCCTTCGAGCGTTCCGAGAATCTTGCCAAAGTCTCTATCGGATACTCACATGCGCACTGTTTTCGCCTGGCCCGCTTGGTTTGTACAATTTGCGAAACTGGTGACAAAGCAGAGGCCTATGCGCAAATTGTTTTTGAGTATGGCAAGGCAAGGAATCCAAGCGTGCGTATCAACTTTAAAGATTGAGGACGGTACGATCCACGGGACTAGGGGGTGACCATATTTTCCCGAACCAGCGCAATCGTCGGCCGGTTCGGGCGAGGTCACGGCCAACTTTATTTGCATCAGAAATGCACAGACGAAAGGCGTCGAGTGTCTGACACATTCAGACGTAGAGCGAATTCGCCCGCATGGCCGTACGCCCCCCACGAGGGATGACACTGTGCGCCATCGCTGGGGCTGGGCCGCCCCCTTATCCAATCAACATCTCGCTTCCTTTGCGAGATGTTGGACACGGCCGCAGGTTACGGCACAACCCGGAACACCACGTTGCTGCCGATCGGTCCGGCGGAGGTTGTCACGGTTACAAAACCGCTGGTTGCGCCGGTTGGGACTGTCGCATTGATTTGGGTGTTGGAGACTACCGTAAACGATGCCGCAGTTCCGTTGAAGCTGACTGCGCTTGCAGTCGACAGATTATTTCCCAAAATCAGAACCTGCGCGGACGCCGATCCGGCAAGGGGAGTGGTCTGAACGAACGGAGCAAGACCGGTGGCTACGCGAAAGATTGCTCCATCCTCGTCCGCTCCGCCTTCGTTGGTCAGACCGTAGAGGTTGCCATCGGTCGCCTGAATCATCGACGCTTCCGGCCTACTGCCGTGCGCAAACCCGCTGAAGTTGTGAAACGTATTCAGCGTACCGGAGGCGGAAATGCCAAACAGAGTCCCACTGCCCACAGAGCCTCCGGTCGTATTGCTGCCATAGAAGATTCCGTTCGTGGCTTGCACCAAGCCTGCCATGGGGTAGGCGCCGTCGGGACAGAACTGCTGTGTGCAGAAGCTATAAAGAGTGGAGTAGGCTCCAGCGGGCGTTATCTCGAAAATCGTACCGCAGCCATTGGTGCCGCAGGTTCCGCCGTTTTCGCTGGCGCCGTAGAAGTTTCCATTGCGCGCCAGGACCAGAGGCTGGGTCAGTAGTCCGGCGCTGGTGCCGATGCTGTAGAGAGTCGTCAGCTTGCCGGAAAGGGTAATTGCGAAAATCGTGCCGCAACCGAAGGTGCCGAAGAACGGGCAATCTACTGCGCCGCCATCATATGTGGAGCCATACAACTGCCCGTTGTTTCCCTGTACTAACGCCGCACTCGGCCCAGAGCCGTCGGGGCAGTTGGTTAGCGCGCAGAAGCTGTATAGCGACCTGAACGTACCCGTAGGCGAGATGCGAAAAACCGTTCCGGAGGCATATTTCCCCCCACCCTGTGTGGTTCCGTAAAAGTTTCCATCGCTGGCTAGAACGAGGGCGGCGCGTGACGCCGATCCATCCGGGCAATTTTTCACCTGACAAAAGTTGTAGAGCGTGGTCAGCACACCGGCCGGGGTGATCTTGAAAATGGTGCCTTGGCCATGCGCCCCGAACTGCGTGGTGGTTCCATACAAGTTTCCGTCCGATCCAAGGGTTAACGCCGCTTCCGGCATCGTGCCGTCAGCACAGCTTGGCTGCGAGCAAAAATTGTAAAAGGTGGTCAGAACGCCGGCTGGGGTTACACGGTAAATCAGTCCGTAGAAGTTGCTGGTCCCAACCTGTTGCATGGTTCCATAGAAATTTCCGTCTGAGCCTTCAACCAAGGACGTCTGCGGCGAACTGCCGTCGGTTCCGTTAAAGCTGGCGAGAATATCGACTTGAGCGTGCGCGACACCGAAGGCAATGCAGATCAGACAGAGGATCCCAACTATTTGTCGAATGGCTTGTGCCGATGAGGGCTGGAGTTTTGGGCGAACAAGCGAACCGGGACAGCTTGGGCTTAACGTAATTTGGCTGCGCATAGAGAGGAATTCCTCCAGATGGAAGGTTGAAAAGCTTCACAAGTCGCCGGCTCGGCGGACGAACCGAATTCAGGGGAGGAACCGCGGTAAAACAGAATAGCGATTGCGAGGATTATTCTTGCCGCCGGACCGGTTGTCAATAGGGTGATTCACATACGGGGGCTGGGCCAGCCCGCGAGACAGCACGCCCCTCAGCGATGGATGACACTGTGCGCTGTCCCGTAGGTGAGCGAAAGCGGAATCTGCTGCTTCAACCCTCCGCCCGCAGCTGACACAACGGCGGAATAAGCTCCAGCCCTGGCATTGCTGGCCGCGCTGATTTTTAGGACGCTGCTGCCTGAGCCAGGCGCGGACAGTGTGGCCGGCGTGAACGTGGCGGTGACGCCACTCGGCAATCCGGTCACGGAGAAAGAGACGGCCGCGTTGAAGCCTCCGCTCACGGTCACACTCAGCGTAACGCTGGCGTTCGATCCCGGCGAAAGCGAGAGAGAGTTTGAGGACAGAGATGCGTGAAATGCGGGCACGGCCGTGGCGTCGCTCCAGTGGCTGACCAATACCGATGCGTCGATCGAGCCGAGTCCGGTAGCCTGGTCGTATCCGGCGGCTGCGGTGAAGCCGGTTTGTCCGGGAACGCTGTTGTTGCCGCTGGTGATGTCGTGAAATGCGGATGCTCCGCCCGCCCGTTGCTTGGTCGTCAGAGAATAAAACGTTGCGTTGGCATTGCCCTGACGAGCCGCGGCGTGTTGCACGACCAGCGCCATGACTCCGGCAA
>Ga0210400_10004612_pt1 | contig 11908 bp, 10 predicted proteins | sample IncBWH26MmetaG_FD_155456 | JGI IMG/M metagenome (GOLD analysis project Ga0210400, IMG submission 155456) | Forest soil microbial communities from Barre Woods Harvard Forest LTER site, Petersham, Massachusetts, United States - Inc-BW-H-26-M | ecosystem: Environmental > Terrestrial > Soil >...
CGAGATGCAGTTGCAGCGCCTGCACGGCATTCTTCGCACTGGCAGCATCTTGCGGGCCATCCTGAGCGAACGCCGGAGAGATTAATGCGACCAGCAACAGCAATGATCGGAGGATTGGCAAGGACTGGATCTCCAATGGTCGGGACGGCTTCAGATCGGCATGATTTCCCCAAAGCTAGTCAGTCCGGCCATAATGTGCCATCCTCTGCGCCAACACGCGTCAATACGCGGCGTTCAGAGTTTCCGGGGGCGCCGTTGTCGAGCTCGCACCAGGAGCTTCTCGCATGTGCCGCACCTCATTGCGTGCTTCGTTCGTGGCGTCGATGTGTGCTCTCGCTGTTGCGGCGCTCGCCGGCCTTATCGCTCCCCCGGCCTTGGCATATCCGGACCGTCCGATCCACCTGCTCGTCCCCTATCCGGCCGGCGGACCGAACGATGTGATCGCCCGTCTCGTCGCCAACAAGCTCGACGTCGCATTTGGCCAGCAGGTTATTGTGGAAAATCGGCCGGGAGGCAGCGGCAACGCCGCTGTTATCGCGACGGCACGCGCCGCGCCGGATGGCTATACGCTCGTTCTCCACGCCATGACTTATGCGGCCAATCCGTCGCTTTTCCCGAATGTCGGCTACTCCTTCGACCAACTGATACCTGTCTCGATTGTCACCGAGGGGCCGCTGGTGCTTGCGGTGCATCCCTCGCTCGGCGCGAAATCGGTGGAGGACCTCATCGCGCTGGCGAAGGCGCGGCCCGGAAAAATCAACTACGGTTCGGGAGGCCTCGGCAGTTCGCCCCATCTTGCGGCCGAGTTGTTCAAGTTGTCGGCAGGAATCGACCTGCAACACATACCTTATAAAGGCACCCACGAACTCGTCGCCGACCTCCTGACCGGACGCGTGCCGGTCGTCTTTCTCAGTCCGCTCATTGCCAGGCAACAAGCGGCGGACGGCAAGCTGCTTGCACTCGGCATCACGTCAGCCGAACGCTCCCCGAGCTGGCCGGAAGCGCCGACGATCGCTGAAGCCGGCCTGCCAGACTACGCGATGGAGACCTGGTATGTCGTGCTGGCGCCAAGAGGCACACCGAAGGATGTCGTCGATAAGCTCAGCGCGGCGATTGCGGCGGCGGTAAAGTCGCCGGACGTAAGCGACCAGCTCGCATCTCTGGGCAATGTGGCCCGCGGCAGCAGCGCAGCCGAGGCGCAGGCCTATGTCGAAGCAGAAAGCAAACGTTGGCAAGAGATCATCAGCGCCGCCGGCATTCATCCCGAGTGAACCCAAGCCGGATCGACACGGATGAGCTTCGGTCTGGAAGCCCGATGTCGCTCCGGCGCTGGACTGCAATCGTCGGCATGGTCGCGCTGACAGGGCTTCCCGGCCTCGGCCTCGGCACGGAATTGACGTTGGCTGCGGACCTGGCTGTCATCCCCCGGCATGCCGGACATCCACATCCCAGCGCTGACACATCCCAACCTGACCTATCCAAACCTGGCACCGAGACGCGGCTCGAGGAGTTTGCGACGGGACCAAATGCCAACTGCACGGCGTGGACCGACGGCTGCCGTTCCTGCGGCAAAGGTCCTGAGGGGGTGTTCTGCTCGAATATCGGCATTGCCTGCCAGCCATCACAAACGCGATGCTCCCGCCGTTAGCTCTTGAGCCCTTTGATCTAGCGCCGCATACCTCATCTACAAAGGAACAGGCTGGCTTGAGACGGCCTCCGATGGTAGACCGCTAAAAAAATCCAGCGGAGGAAAATCATGGTCGATCGTCGTACCTTCACCACGCTCCTGGCCACCACGATGGTCGCGCCGAGAGTGTCGTTCGGGCAAAGCGCCATGGCCAAAAATGCGTTCTACGCCAGCGCCGGACCGGAGCTCACGCTCTACAGCGTCGACGTAGACAACGCCTCACTCGTCAAGCGCGACACGGTATCGACCGCGGCCAATATCCAATACGCGTGGCCGCATCCGTCGAAGCAATACCTCTATGTCGTTTCCAGCGATGGCGGCCCAGGCTCGGCGGGCGCGGTCGGCACCTCGTTGGGCACGGGCGGCAACAAGCATCTCGCGAACGTCTTCAAGATCGATCCTGCGAGTGGCGCGCTGACGCCGCACGGCGAAACGGTGACACTGTCCTCGCGCCCGATTCACGGCAGCGTCGACATGGCAGGCGAATATCTCCTGATCGCCCATAACAATCCCAGCAGCCTGACCGTGCATCGCATCAACAAGGACGGCACGCTGGGCGAACGCGTCAAGCAACCTGACACGCTCGACACCGGAAAATATGCCCACCAAATCCGCGCCACGCCCGATAATGAGCATGTCATCCTGATCACGCGCGGTAATAACGCGCCGACCGACAAGACGATCAATCCAGGCTCGATCAAGGTCTTCCGCTTCAAGGACGGCGTGCTCTCAAACCTCGCGGCGATTCAGCCCGGCGACGGCATGCATTTCGGACCACGGCATCTCGATTTCCACCCGACGCAGCCGTGGGTCTATGTCTCGATCGAGAGCCAGAACAAGCTCTACGTCTACAAGCGCGATCCGGCGACCGGCCTGTCGCGTGATCCGATATTCATGAAAGAGACGCTCGCCGATCCCGCATCGAAGTTTGAACAACAGGCGGGACCGATTCATGTTCACCCCAACGGCCGCTTCGTCTATCTCACCAACCGCGCCTACGCGACCACCGACTTCGAAGGCAAGCAGGTGTTCGTGGGCGGCGAGAACTCGGTAGCGGCCTTTGCCATCGACCAGACCACCGGCGAACCGACGCGGCTTGAGAACGTCGAAGCACATGCGAATTACCTGCGCACCTTCGGGATCGACCCCGGCGGGCGGCTTTTGGTGACCGCGTCGGTCTGGCCGATGCCGATGCGCGACGGGACCACTCTCCCCGCCGCCATCGGCCTGTTCCGGATCGGCGGCGACGGCAAGCTCGCCTTCGTGCGCAACTACGACGTCGACGCCACCGCACGGAAGCAGCAGTTCTGGGCGGGAATGGTCACGCTGTCATAAGCCGGCGCCATTTGGAACGGGGCGCCAGGACAGACGAAACGGGACAGCTATTTGGTGATGCTCAGGGCGGTCGGCCGAACGGCCGTGACTCCCGGCCGCAGTAAGACATCCCGAATAAGATTTTGCCGAATAAGATTTTGTGCCGGGGCCTCGAAATAACGATAGGTGAAATACGACGCCAGCAGTGTCGTTGCGATATAGACCCCAAAAAACTTCACGTCGTACAACGGAATCGGCGATCTCAGAATCGCAAAACCGAGGACGATGACGAGCTGAATCGGAAAATGCAGGAGATAGCTCGAATAGGTCATGTTTCCGGCGGCCTCAACGGCCTTCTGAATAGAAGCCGGGACGGTGATGTCGCGCGAGAGGCAAAACAACAGGATCGGCGTATACGTCAGCATTAGCTGAAATTTGAGCGGATCAAGCTGGTCGCGCGCGAAAATCCACGCTATTGGCGGAAGCAGAACTGCGGCAAGCCAGGCTCCGGTCTCGACCGCAAACCTGGACGGCACCGATGCAACGGCTTGCCGGACAATCGCCGCCAGCCCGCCAATGTAGAAGAATGCAAAGCAGGCGGCGATCTCTCCGTCCAGCTGCGCACAGACAACAACAATAACCAGATTGAGCAGCCACGATTTGGTCGCGCGAAGCATCAGGAAGAACAGGAAGTAAACCAGAACCTCGACCAGGATCGACCAGATCGGGGCATTAAAGCTGTTACCGCGTTGCAAAATCATCAATAGCTGCAGAAGGAAATGCCGGAGGTCGTTTTCCTGATAGACGAAAAAATACCCGTTCAGACCGAAATAGACCGGCTGCAGCATTGCGACGAGCAGAAGCGTCACGAGATGCAGCGGATAGAGCCGCGAGAAGCGAAGCACAAAGAATTTCCAGCCGCTGACCGATTGATCGGCGATCGCATCGCGGTACTTCCAGAAGAAGATAAAGCCGCTGATACCCCAGAAAATCCAGACGCCCGACGCCCCGAATCTGTAAAACACATGCAGCAAGCCATGGAGCGGCAGGTGCTCTTGCACGAGATCAACGGGCTTGTCGGCGACAAAGGAAAAATGTTGGTAATGATAGATCAGGATGGCGAACGCGGTCAGGAAGCGCAACACCTCCAGTCCGAGCAACTTGTTCACCGCTGCAGGCGATGTCGGTTTCAATGCGAACTGCATATCTTCGACACCTTTGAGAATGGCTTTTGAAGAACAGCTTCGTCCCAGATCGAATGGCCGGCGGCGTGCAATCGCCTATTTACTGAACGCGCCGGCCCGCGTCGTTGGCCCTAACGCGCTGAGCACTAGCGGTCGCCGATCGGCCAAGAATACCGGCGGAATGTTAAAATATCATTCGCACGCAGGACACAATCTTCCGGAGATTCACTTGCGGCGTGCGGTTAGCGAAGCCCCAGCCAAAGCTTGACAGCAAAAGACCCCTGACCTTCAAACTGGCTCCAAACACCAAACCCCGAGAACACCGGAGGAACGCCCATGGCCAGACGACTGATCGATATCTCGGTGCCGCTGCAAAACGACGTGCCGGCCGATCCGCCGGGCATCAATCCGGTTATCCAGTACCATGATCACCAGCAGAGCCTGCCGCGGATGCTGGGCTTCTTCGACGGCCTCAAGGCTGAAGACCTGCCGGACGGACAGGGCTGGGCGATGGAGACGGTGCAGCTCTCGACCCACAACGGCACCCATCTGGATGCGCCCTATCATTATCACCCGACCATGAATCGCGGCGAGCGCGCATGGACCATCGACGAGGTGCCGCTGGAATGGTGTCTGCAGCCGGGCGTCAAGCTGGACTTCCGGCATTTCCCGGACGGTTATGTCGCGACCGCGAAAGACGTCGACACCGAACTCAAGCGTATCGGCCATACGCTGTCGCCGCTGGAGATCGTCGTGGTCAATACCAGCGCCGGCGCCAAATACGGCCAGCAGGATTTCGTCAATTCCGGCTGCGGGATGGGCTACGAGGCGACCATGTATCTTTTGGAGCGTGGCGTGCGTCTGACCGGCATCGACGGCTGGAGCTGGGATGCGCCGTTCGTCTATACCGCGAAGAAGTACGCCGAGACCAAAGACGCCAGCCTGATCTGGGAAGGCCACAAGGCCGGCCGCCATATCGGCTATTGCCACATCGAAAAGCTGCACAATCTGGAGCTTCTGCCCTCGACCGGTTTCACCGTGTCGTGCTTTCCGGTCAAGATCGAACGCGCCTCGGCGGGCTGGACCCGGGCGGTGGCGATTATCGACGGATGAAGCCGGCGCTTGGCTAAAGCGTGTCGTTGACCCGCAGGCTGCGACAAAGTGCCCGGATCTTGACGATGGCCCGCACAATTGATCGGTTTTCGCCCAACGGCTCTGTCCGGCAAGCGCCTAAATCGTGCCACCTACTTTAGTTTCACCATCGTGAAGCGATTTGCGGTGCGGTTTCGCTTGCTGCGACCGCAAGCGAAGCTAGAATGCCCCCAAGTCCAAGAAATCAAGGCTAAAAAAGTTAGCCAGAGTGGAGCGAAACGATATGACAAGAGCATCCCGACCGCCCGTGTCCTGGTCCTTGCCGAAGCTTGTCGGTGCGACGGCCCTTGGCCTGTTGGCGACGGCGTCCAGTCAGGCCCTGGCCGCGGATCCCATCAAGATCGGCGTCATCGCGGAAGCGCAGGCCATCGCCGGGGCGTCGATCCCGCAGGCCGCCCAGATGGCCGCCGATGAAATCAATGCCAAGGGCGGCGTCGACGGACGCAAGATCGAAATCATCGCCTATGACAACCACTCCTCCTCGGCCGATTCCGTTCGCGCATTCCAGCGCGCGGTCAACGAGGACAAGGTCAACATGGTCATCGCCAGCTACATCAGCGAAGTCGTGCTGGCGCTGGAACCCTGGGCGTCGCGCCTGAAGACGCCCTTCATCACGCCGGGCGCGGCCTCCAACGAGATCAGCAAGAGCGTCCACAACGATTATGAGAAGAACAAGTACACTTTCCACGGCTATCTGACCTCGGCCGCGCTGGCGCTTTCGGTCTGCGACGCCGCCAAGGAATTGCTGGTCGAACAGAAGCACATGAAGTCCGCCGTCATCATCAGCGAGGACGCCGCCTGGACCAAGCCGCTCGATGTCGGATACGAGGAATGCCTGCCCAAGATCGGGCTGAAGGTGCTCGACCACATCCGCTTCTCGCCCGACACCACCGACTTCACGCCGATCTTCAACAAGGTCGAAGGCGCCAAGCCCGACGTGATGATCACGGGCATTTCGCATGTCGGCGTGCAGCCGACGGTGCAGTGGAAGAACCAGCAGGTTCCGATCCCGATGCTCGGAATCAGCTCGCAGGCCACCAACGAAACCTTCGGCAAGGACACCAACAACGCCTCGGACGGCGTACTCTATCAGGGCGTCTCCGGTCCCGACGTTGCGGTGACGCCGAAGTCGATCCCCTTCGCGGAAGGCTTCAAGGCCAAGTTCGGCAATTATCCGTCCTATGCCGGGTACACCTCGTATGACGAAGTCTATTTCATCGCCGATGCCGTGAAGCGCGCCGGTTCGACCGATGCCGACAAGATGGTCGAAGCACTGGAAAAGACCGATTGGGAAGGCACCATCGGCCGCGTCCAGTTCTACGGCAAGGACGATCCGTTCACCCATTCGATCAAATACGGCAAGGGCCTGATCACCGGACTGATGCTGCAATGGCAGGACGGCAAGCAGGTCAGCGTCTGGCCGAAAGAAGTCGCCAAGGGCACGTTGAAGTTCCCAAGCTTCATCAAGGTCACGTCGAACTGAACTCCGAACGATCATGCTCCCGGGTCTGCCCGGGAGCATTTTCGCATTTGTAGCGTCCCACAGTGAGGCAGCGGTGCTGCCGCGGCCAATTTAAATGCTTGCCTTTCAGATCCTGATCGACGGTTTCGCCATCAGTGCGTTGTACGCCCTGGGGGCCACCGGATTCACCCTCATCTTCGGCGTCTCCGGCGTGCTCAATCTCTCGCACGGCGCCATCATGGTGCTGGCCGCGGTGGCGGCATGGGCCGCCGCGAGCGTGCTGCATGTCAACACCTACGCCGGCGCGCTGATCGGCGTCGCGGTCGCGCTGGTAGCCGCATTCGCCACCTACTTCGCGGTGGTGCAGCCGATCCAGAAATCGACGCGAATTCCCAACGAGGAAAAGGAAATCTTCGTTCTCACCGGCACCCTGCTGTGGGGAATCATGATCCAGGAACTGATCGCATATTTCTTCACCAACAATGCCAAGACGGTGCTGCCGATCGTCGAGGGCGTGGTCGATATCCTTGGCGTGCGCACGCCGCGAAACGAAATCTTCACCGCGCTGGTCTGCTGCCTGGTGATCGGCCTGCTCTGGCTCATGGTCAACCGCACCCGCACCGGCAAGGCGGTGCTGGCGGCGTCGATGAATCCGCGTGGCGTCACCCTGCTCGGGCTTGAGCTTACCAGCATCTATGTCGTGGTCTGGGCGATCTACGGCATCCTGGCCGGGATCGCCGGCGTGCTGCTCGGCATGTTTCTCGGCGTCAGCTCCTACAGCGTCGGGCCGCTCACCGCGAGCGCGTTCTCGATCGTGGTGCTGGGCGGTCTCGGCAGCGTGTCCGGTTCGCTGATCGCCGCCTTCGTGGTCGGCTATCTCGAGACGCTCACGGCCTACCTGGTCTCGCCGGCCTATCGCACTATTCCGGCGCTGCTGCTGCTGGTCATCGTGATGTATATCCGGCCGCAAGGCCTGCTCGGGAGGCGATGAGCGTGGCGAATTTCTTCAAATCGCGGCTGTTCTTCATAGCGCTCGGCATCGTGATCGTCGCCTCGACGCTGCCGCTCTATGTATCCGGCTATATTCTCGGCCTGCTCACGGTCGCCTATTACTTCGGCGTGTTCGCGATGGCGTGGGACCTGCTGTTCGGGTTCGCCGGCGAGGTGAATTTCGGCCCGACCTTCCTGATCGGCGTCGGCGCCTATACCGCGGGCATTCTCAACAACCAGTATGGATGGTCGGTCTATCTGTGCATCGTGCTCGGCGCGATGGCGTCGGTGGTTGCGGGCTTCGTGCTGGCGCTGCCGGCGCTGCGGGTGCGCGGTCCCTATTTCGGGCTGACGACGCTCGTCGCCGTATTGATGCTGCAGAACTTCATCGTGGTGTTCGCCGATCTCACCGGCGGCGAAATCGGTCTCACCATTCCCGATGTCATTTCGATCGACGCCGGCGTCAATTACTGGATCGCGCTCGGCTTCATGACCATCAGCGCCATCATCCTGTACGGGCTTTCGCAGTCGCCGATCGGCCTCGTGCTGCAAGCCAGCGGGCAGGATCCGGTCCAGGCCGGCGCGCTCGGTTTCAACATCGTCAAGCACAAGCTGGCCGCCTTCATCGTCAGCGCCTTCTTCTCGGGGCTTTCCGGCGCGCTGCTGGTGTTCTATTTCGGCACCGCATCGGTCGGAACCGTCGTCGATGTCGCGGTCGGGGTCAACGTCATCGTCGCCGCGGTGCTGGGCGGCCGCCGCACCGTGCTGGGCGCGGCACTGGGCGCGATCTTCCTGATCGTCGCCGGCGAATTCCTGCGGCCGACCGGCGAACTCGCCACCTTCATCGTTTCGGCGGTCGCACTTCTGGTGGTGCTGTTCTTCCCCGGTGGCTTCCTTGGAGCGGCCCTGTCGCGCGAGGCGCGCTCGTGATGGACGCCACAACCGCCAACCCGCCCGTGCTCGAAGTCCGCGGCCTGACCAAACGCTTCGGCGGCCTCACCGCGGTGAAGAACCTCAGCCTCGATCTGCGCGCCGGCGAGATTTTCGGCCTGATCGGCCCGAATGGCTCCGGCAAATCGACGGCGATGAAGTCGATCATGGGCATCGAACGCCCGACATCGGGCGATGTGATCTTCCAGGGCGAGAACGTCGCCGGGCTGCCCGCGCACAAGATCGCGCGCAAGGGCTTCGGCATGGTGTTTCAGCACTCGCGGCCGCTGAACCGGCAGACCGTGCTGGAGAACATCATGGTCGCGCTGCTGCCGGACAGCCTGTTCATGCTGTTCGCGGACAAGGCGCTGACCGAGCGCGCCAAATGGATCGCCAATCGCGTCGGCCTCGGCGCCGTGATGGATCGCCGCCCGCCGACCTTGCCGTTTGCCGACCTGCGGCGGCTGGAACTCGCCAAGGCGATCGCCCGGGATCCCAAGGTGGTGCTGGTCGACGAGCCCTTTGCCGGACTGACGCTCGCCGAAGTCGGCACCTTCTCCGAACTGATCCGAAGCTTCCGCGACGAGGGCCGCGCGGTGCTGCTGGTCGATCACAACGTCAAGAGCGTCGCTGCGTTGGTCGATCGCGTGCTGGCGATGTATCTCGGCGAGGAAATCGTCACCGGCCGCGCCGACGAGGTGATGCGCAATGAAACCGTGCGCCGGGTGTATCTCGGCGGCGCGATCGAAATCTCGGCCCGACCGGAAACCAGCTTCAAGGACAAGGTGCCGCTGCTGCAGGTGGAGAATGTCAGCGTCCATTATGGCAAGGCGCAGGCGCTGGAGAATGTGTCGATCCATGTCCATCAGGGCGAGTTCGTCTCGGTGGTCGGGCTCAATGGCGCCGGCAAGACCACTCTGTTCAATACGATCTCCGGCTTCCTGCCCTACAGCGGCGAGATCATACGCGACGGCGAAAAGCTGCGCGGCATCAGCCCAGCCCGCATCGCGCGCAGCGGCATCGTGCAATGTCCGGAATCGCGTGAACTGTTCGGCGAGATGAGCGTGCGCGAAAACCTCGATCTCGGCGGCCAGCATCTGACCGAAGGGGCTCGCGAGAAGCAGCTCGCGTGGCTGTTCGAACTGTTCCCCATTCTGCGGGAGCGTCAGGGCCAGTTGGCGCAGACGCTATCCGGCGGCGAGCAGCAGATGCTGGCGATCGGCCGCGCGCTGATGATGCAGCCGAAAATCCTGATCCTGGACGAGCCGACGCTCGGCCTGGCGCCGGTCATTCTCGAATTGTTGTCGAAGGCCTTGGAAAAACTGCGCCAGACCACGCCGATCACGGTATTGCTGGGCGAGCAGAACGTGACGTTCGCGCTTCCGCATGCCGATCGGGTTTATGTGCTGGAGCATGCGCGGATCGTCTGGGAAGGCGACCCCGGACGTTTTGCCGCGGAGGCCGGCGAGGGCTATCTGTGAAGGCCAATTTTCTGAAGGCAAATTCTTGGAAAGCCCGATCGCCGAACAGCCCTTGTCTTTAAAGCCGCGCATTTCGACGCGGCTTGCGTCAATAGACCCGGACGGTTCGAACTTCCATGCTCGGTCGCGCGAGTTGTGTCGGAGTGGTTTGCGGCACCACGTAGATGCCTGCAAGCTCCGCCTGCGTGGCGTCCGATATCCATTTGGATGCGGCCGGTTCCAGGATCGCCAATCCGATCAGCGCCACCGCCAGAAGCACGGGGAAGGCAGGAAATCCGATGCCCCAGCGCTTCGTGAAACTCCTATTGCGCGTACCTGATCTATCGAACGAACCATGCATGGTCGACTCCATTATGCGGATGTGCCGGCATGATCTAGCGCAAGGCGCGTCAGGTGAATGTGAGCTGCTTCACATGGGGCGGGGATCAAGCGTTTTTGAAGCTTCGTCCACGTCGGTCGAAACGCGCTAATCGTCCTCGCCGCCGGATTTCGCCATCGCCTGGAGCGATGCGCTATCCAGCACAACGATGGCACCGTGTTCGAGGCGAACCCAGTTGCGCGCGGCCCAGGCCCGCAACTGCTTGTTGATGCTTTCCCGGGTCATGCCGACCATCTCGCTGATTTCCTGTTGCGTGACGGCAATGGTGCGGCCGCCCTGCGCAAGCTTGTGTTTTTCGGTCAGGCGAATCAGCGCGCTGGCGAGGCGGCCCGGCAGATCCTGAAGAATGACCTGTTCGACCTGATCGCTGGTCCACCGCAGGCGCGCACAAAGCAGTTCGATGAATTTCATCGCGAGCGCCGGCTGGCTTCGCACGAAGGGAAGGAATTCGCGGCGATCGATCACAAAAATCTCGCAATCGGTATTCGCCGTGGCATCGGCGGTTCGCGCCAGGCCATCGAGCAGCGCGACTTCACCGAAAATCTCGCCGGGACCGATGAGGTTCAAAATCGCGCTGCGCCCCTCGGCAGAGGAGATGCTGATCTTCACCGTGCCGCGGATCACCGCAACCAGGCTGTTGCCGGGATCGCCTTTGGAAAAGATTGCGGATCCGCGCTTTAACGTGGCGTGTTTGGCGTAGCGGCAAAGCTGGTCGAATGCCGCAGAATCGAGGTCGCAAAAAATCGGGTGCTTGCGCAGCACCTCCAACTTGTTGCCCGAGGCTCCCCGCACTTCACCCCTCTTGTCTTGAGGCACGCCGATCAAATCCCCTTGAACGGAGCCGGCACGATGCGGCTCCGGAAAACGAGCGCACTACCGTATTCGGACGGAACATGTAAGGGCCGGATGCCGATGTGGCCGTAATCCACGGCGCTAGACTAGCGAAAGATCGCGACGGGACAAGCGTTTGGAGGCCCTTTGGCCCCGGATGACACGGGATTCCCGCGCGCAAAACACCATCAAGGATTGTACATTTTGTTTTGATCTATCATGGAGGAATTCGAGTCCCCCGTAAACGTCGTCTTTACCAACCTTGATCGCCGCATCGGGCGATGCATGGGAACGTTTACCTCCTCCCACCATCCTCCGCCGAAACCGGGAACGCCGACAGGCCACGCGTAGTCGCATGGGCGGCATCGTTCCCGTGCATGGAGATGAGGCGATGCCACAGATTTGGATGACTTATGGCGAGATCGCCGCCCTGCTCGGCTGCACCGCGGAAGCGGCTCGCGCCCAGGTCTTGGTTCGATCCCTCGATCGAAAGAAAAG
>Ga0210400_10004613_pt1 | contig 11906 bp, 15 predicted proteins | sample IncBWH26MmetaG_FD_155456 | JGI IMG/M metagenome (GOLD analysis project Ga0210400, IMG submission 155456) | Forest soil microbial communities from Barre Woods Harvard Forest LTER site, Petersham, Massachusetts, United States - Inc-BW-H-26-M | ecosystem: Environmental > Terrestrial > Soil >...
GAGGAACTTGTGCAAATGCCTCTTGAAACCAAAGCCGTAGCCTAATGGCCGGATGGAAACCACGGACGAGGAGTTTACAAGGACGCAGGAGGAAACGATGAAACCCAGCACGCAAGACAAAACCGACGGCCAATTCCACCAAGGAAGAAATCGGAAAGGTTACGAAAAACCCCAGATTGGAAGGCGAAGGGAAAGGCGAAGCGCTAGCTGGCAAAGCTCAAAAGTGGGTCGGCAAGGCTGAAAAGGCTGTCGAAGGATAAACCCCGATGAGCGGGGTGCTCCGGGTCACCAACCTGGGATAGCACACGAGGAACCGTAGGGGTCCATGGACTAAAAATGGGGGCAAGTCATTCGTTTAGTGTTCAAAATGGAACAGCGCCGCTCGGCACTAATCATGACAATCATTAAGGAGTGCGGATGCGGGTTTTCCCAAGACTGCTAAAGCCACGCTCCTCTCTTTGAGTAAGTGCACGAGACAACTGAGAATGAGGCCCTATGAAAATGAAGATCGGTACATTGTTGATCGCGGCGGCAGTGATGGTATCCGCAGAAAGCTATGAGCAGAGGCTGGCCGACTCAAGAATAGTTCTCCGCGAGATGTCCCACGCGTCGGACAAAGGTATTCCGCAGGACTTGCTTCAGAAAGCCCAGTGCGTGGTTGTTGTGCCTGGCTTAAAGAAGGTGGCATTTATTGGAGGAGGTAAGTACGGCCGTGGTTACGCTTCTTGCTTAACCAGGAAAGGATGGAGCCCACCGGCCGCCGTCAGAATCGAGGGGGGAAGCTTTGGCCTTCAACTAGGCGGTTCCTCCACCGATGTCATCATGCTGGTGCTCAACAAGGGGGGCATGAAAAAGCTTTTGTCCGATAGAGTTACGCTTGGCGGAGAAGCCGCCGCCGCTGCTGGGCCTGTGGGACGCAACACTAGTGCCAACACCGACGTTTTGATGACGGCGCAAATCCTTTCTTGGTCCAGATCGCGTGGTGTCTTCGCTGGCTTGTCCTTGGAGGGCGCTACTCTCCGTCAGGACCAGGACGAGAATGCGAAGCTTTACGGTAAGCCACTCACCAACGAGGAAATCCTGACCGGCTCGGTGAAACGGCCTGCAGCCGCAGGTACATTCCTGGCGCAGCTCCAGCGTTTCTCCGGCAAAGGAGTTCCTCCTGCTATTGTTCCTGCTAAGAGCCAACAGCAGATAACCCCGCAGAAAGCAATCAGTGTCACGGGGAAAATTAGCGATGATGGCAAGATGTTCGTGAGCGACAAGGACAGTAAGAGTTGGACGATAAGCAACCCGGATGCGGTTAAAGGACATGAAGGGCATCACGTCATCCTGCAAGCCCAGGTGGAGGCGGACAAGAACGAGGTTCATGTCGTCTCGCTCAAGATGGCTAAGGATACTATGCAAAAGTGAATTCACCGGCCATTTCTGCGTCGCAGCTAGCGATCATGATAGCCTTTCTTATTTGCTCAGCAGGTGTTTGGGCAAGGTGATCACTGCTGCTTATCTCCTTGAGCCGTTCCCTCTTTACATCGGGGCTGCGCAGGATGCAGTCAATGAGGCGAACTACTTGCGCAGATTGTCTTGCGAAAAAGAGTTCCTGTCGTGGAAGGGTGAGACACGACCTTGCTGGTTCGACCCGTGATTGTTCGCGTCACCACCCACTCGGGAGAGCAGCAGTGGCGTCGCTTGCCTTCTCCTTTTCCGACAGAATTGCATTTCCGATCTCGTGAGCCGCCTGATGGTCCAGCCACTGTCGGAGTCTCCAGCATAAACTCTTGTGAGCTACCCCCTATTCGCCGACTCTACCTGCCAAACACGCCGAAGGCATTCAGTTGCTGCGTTCCGGGTTTCCTCCAACCGGACCCAATGTTGTTTGACCACGGCCCCTGCTGACCGCAGATGTCGTAGTTCCACACGTCCCACGTGTCTTGTGTCTTCGCCGAGGTGCGGAGAACTACCCAATACAACTTCCCCCTCTTGATCTTGATCCCGGTGGTAGACTTTCCGATCCTTCAGCATGAGTTTCAGAATCAGCTGCGCATCTTGCCGATCCGTCTTCTGTTTGCGGACTCGTCGGGCTCGGATTTCTGCCGCATCTCAATTCGTTGATAGAAATTGGCCGCCAGCGAAGGCCCGGCGAAATTATTGGAGGCTGCTGAAAAAGTATCCGCAGATCGCCGCCAGATTGGGCCTCAGCGAAATCTCCGTGTACGGGCAACCGTAGCATTCCAAATCCTGCATTGTCGGCCAGTACATCGATGATCCGCAACCCTACCCTCAGTGTCTTGTCATCTTGGTCGCGCTCGCCAAAGCGCCGCTCTATCGGCGGCCTTCGCAGCAAATCAGGTGAGATTCTCTTAGTGCAACGGCTGAACGCACGCGGCTGCGATCCGACCGCACAAGCAATCACTGTGCTGACCCTCCAATAGGAGGTGATCCACGTATGAACAAGGGTGAAGGGCTTCATCATTTGGATATGAAATCAGTGAGTCCCAGATTAACCTGCTTACATGTGCAGCACGAAGATACAAGAGTCCTATGCCATTGGCCGGGGAGTACCGAGAATCGCGTTGCACCGCGACTTATCCAATGTGCCGAAAGGGAGGAGCCGAGGTGAACGTTGCTTTCCTGATCGGGAAGGATTGTTTGGGCGCGTATTGGTTGATGGCCAGTTCGCAGGAAATCGCAACGTTCTCTTGTCTTGTTGATCAGTCTCTTGTCCCGGGCGGAATCCCATACCATGAAAGGAGTTCGGTCAATCTGCACCTGTAAACACGCGCTAGCGTGTATAGCCGATAAATGCTGGGAGTTATTTTCTTCGTTTCGATGTCGTGCAATCGACTGGCAGGGAGGACGAAAGCTGGCTTGCGAAGCTCCCGTGCCAAACCGAGACTAGCCATGTGGACATCCCGGAGAGTCAGGCCGAGGCTCAGGCGACGAGTGCGGAGATGCTGCCCCGTTTTTGGCAAGTGCTTCAGCTCTTTCATGCAATTGGACGTTATCGCATGCGAGCGGATGCCCGTATAGCCTAGCAGTGCCGCCACGTGGCACGCAGGAGCCATTCCCACAGTACAAGTCAGAACCTAGAGTAGTTGTGAGCAGTTTCCGGGGGGGACCTGTTCGACGGGCGTCTCGTGACTCGATGAGTCCGGGGCGCTTTCGTTTTTTGCACATTATTACAACTGCACGCGACAGCGTGCGGTCAAGCCGCATGCGGGCGTCTCATAACGGAGGCTCAGGCAGAGAGGCCAGGCCCCGAGCCCGACGCTCTCGCCTGCCGCAGCAACTATTTCATTGCGCTATTCCAAATGTCTGTGGCATGGCGTTCTTGTGCCGCATTCTCATGTGACTCTCGATGGTTGTTGCAAAGAAGGCTAACTCTACGGAGTAATAGCCCGGTCTCGCGATTGACTGAATTGAACGCGGGTTGGGGGCCGTTACCAAGCGCCTTGCGCAGTCCGGTTGCCATAACTCTTCCGTCTTGTGTCAGACACAGTGTCATCCCCGCTGAGCAACCTTTACACAACCAAAAATATTCTGCCACTTTAGACTCGGATGACCTGAGAGTTTGGTCGATTTCTAGTAGAAACAGCCTTCCATCTCGCAAATGAAGAAACGATGTAGAACATGAAGGATTCGCACATTTGGTCAGCATCGCGCTCCTCCTAAGACGTGGGCAGCACAAGTTGCTCCAGCGCAGTCTTGTTGTAAATGATCAAGGCAGAGTTCCGTAGTTCAAGTAGTTGTTTTCTTCTGAACTCCGACAGGATGCGCGTAATGGTTTCCCGACTAGCGCCCACAATCTGGGCAATGTCTTCATGTGTCAGCGCGAGGGTTGCGCGTATTATTCCGTCAGTGTGCTGCCCATCCGTCGCGGACGCGAGCAAGAATTTGGCGACTCTCGCGGAGATGGAGTGTGACAAAGCAATGGAGCGCACCACATCGTATGCGTCCTGACAGTCACGGCTGACTTGCTGAGCGGCGTGCAGACAAGCATCACTGTGCTCTTTGAGGAACAAAAGGAAGTCTTCACGGCTCACATAATTTAGTTGGCATGCCTCATTCGTCTCCACCGTCACCTCATGCGGCTTGCCTGTAACCGTCGCATGCAAGCCGAGAACATCTCCAGCTTTGACGATCCGCAGGACGAAGGTTTTTCCATCTCGAGAAGTGGTCGAAAGCTTGACTTGCCCTTGGCATAGCATGAAGATTCCACGCGGAGTCTGCCCTTCCATAAAAATGACGGCGCGTGCAGAGAAAGCGGTCACATGCTTTATCCGGTCGAAAACTTCCAAAGATTCTTTGGGGAGGGCGCAGAAGAAACTCTCGGAGCGCAGGTGACAGGTCAGGCAGTTTTCGACACAAAGCAGGCCGTTGGGCGAGTTCATCGCCAGTCCTCGGTTGTCGCCAACGCCACACGGGTTCTCACGGTTGCTTAGCACCGACGTTTTGGACACACGAAATACTAGACAGAAACGTAATGGTAAGGCTGGCAGCCGTGATGCACGTGTTCAGAATTGCTCACTTTTCAGAAATAAGGTCCAATTAGAGCAGGGTTTGCTCATTCGGAATAGTCAAGACGAGGGTGCGCCTGGTTCCACCGTTCGTGCGTCCGAGATCACCTGAGTTCCCGCTCGGAGTATTGACCGTCACGCTTGCGGTTCCTGAAGCGGAGACCCGTTACAAGCATTCGATATCTGACCCCACAGTCGCCGCCCTTACATTTGCGCTGGCATCGGTGGGGTAAGCAGCGCGCAGTCTCTAGCGCATTTTTTTTGCCGACAGTGAACCAGTTTCAGTCATTACTGCGTTATTTCCGGCAGCGGTGGCGACATCTGGCACCTTCGCGTGTGTGAACCCTTGAAATGTTGCCCTTGGCAACGGCAGTGATCTTGCTGGCGTTCTTTGTGCAAAGGCGCTTATTGATATCGGGGGACACTCTTCCAGAGGATTCTTTGTGGTGTCCCCCGCCACAGCATCTTGATCGAGGATGCATTTGGGAGCGAGAGAAGACACGGGATTCGTTCCTGCTGCTGTTCCGCTTTTGTGACACCTGCTGAGACCGCAACCCCGCGACCGAGGCATGGTGTTATATCTGAACATCGCTGATTCGTGTAGTAAGGGGCTTCTGCAAAGCGCGATAGAAGAATGCCTATGTCAAAATTCAAACGAAAGGGCGCAGAAAAGCCCACTGGTATCCCAACGATAGGCGATCTGCGCGAGGCTCGCCGAGATTTAAGGTTTAAATTGTATGTTGACGTCACGATTCGCTCCCGCTCAATGGGTTCTGTTTTGGGAAGAACGCTGGAGATAAGTGAACGCGGACTCTCCGCATCACTGCCTGTCGAACTGCCGATTAGGGAGGTCGTGGAATTGAATCTCATGTTGCGTATCGGACATGTAAACGTTCTCGCTACGGTACGCGACAGAAACTCATTTCGTCACGGCTTCCAATTTGTCGAGCCCAATCCTGCCCTTCACTTGATCCGTGAAAATTGCTGCCTGCTGGAGCGCATACCTAATCCGAGTGTAAGAAATCGATATAAAACGCTCGGAGTGAAGCATTGAAACTGCGCATCCGCGAGGCTCGATGCCCGTCTGGTGAGGTTAGGATTTCGCCGCTCAGATGACGTAATTCCGGCAGCCGTGACTACATCTGGGCACATTCAACATGATGTGGACTCATGCAATGTTGGGTTTGACCATGGCAACAGTCTTGCTAAACCTTTCGGGAGCGGGCGCGCTACTGACCATGCCTCGGATGCCGGACCGAATTGATGGGCACATCCCCTTCGGGGAGTGTCGCCGCGTCTGCGACGGCGACTTCAACGTAGCTAAGTAAGACTCCACGTTCGGCAAAATGGGTCTCAGGTTTCAACGCATGGATACGATTCTAGTAGTTGAGGATGAAATGGCAATCCGTGAAATGCTCGGACGAGGATTGCGGAAACGTGGGTATGAGGTCTTGGTGGCTGAGGACGGGGATGAGGCAGTCCGGATGTGCGCACAGCACCCGGAGCCAATCCACGTGTTGCTTTGTGACGTAGTGACGCCGGGGTTAGGGGCGCGTGAACTGATTCGCATCGCAGTCGGTATGTATCCCGGCTTGAGAGTACTTCTTATGACGGGTTACCCCGACGAGTACCCACTGGGGGTTGAAGATTCTGAGGTTTTTCAACTAATGCGGAAGCCTTTTACTACTTCTGAACTGGTTCTCCGGTTAGAGGCAATATTAGGAGGAAGGTGTGCCTGATAACAAGCTAGATGTCCTGATGGCCGAAGTGCGAGCCATCGAGTTTTGGGATCGCATGCCGGAGAGTGCTGTCCTAATGAACGAAAGTGACCGAACCGGGGGCTTTGAGGCACGACGGATCAGACGGCTTGAGATCATCTGCGAAACCAACGTCCTGCTGAACAAAACAGGTCGAGATTCCGACTCGATACCGTACAGTATGCCGGTGTCAGCATGAACGGGTCTCGGGCACTCGAAGAAGGCAGTTGTCGGATAGCCCAGAACAGACGGCGCAAGCATTTGTTTCGAGAGCTAATCCCTCAATCGGCTTGAGCCGGAGGATGGAATCTCCTCGGAGGCAATAAATTCCAATGGCGCGATGTGCTTCCAAAAGCGGTTGAGCATAGCGATCATGGAGGTTGCGTTAGTGATCATCGCCTCTTTTTCAAAAACAGTCATGCGTTGAACCGGTGGAGTAACCTGCAGCCCTCGCAACTTCTCAGTAACGGGCCAACTAAGGACCCGCCGCGAGGGGGGCTCATCGGCGGGTCTTGGGGGACTGCCTCACTTTAGGTTTATGGCTCACAGCTTAGGACAAGAGTCCTGCTTTTTTTGGGCGGCTCCGAAATTTTACGATTTCGGAACAAATCGACATGCGTTCCATCTGTTGCGACGGGTTTCTCCGGGTCGTTCCTGCGGCTGATAAGAGGGTCCAAGTCTGTGCTCAGGAAAGTTCGGGCGATTCGATGTGGCGATTGTGATTGAACGCCTCTGAAGTACTGACGCGCTAACCTGCTACGGAAACTAGCTCCGGCACTCGCGGGGCGTTTTGGAGAGATTTGATAGAGTCTTCGGCCTCAAATCTACCCATAACCATTGCCAGTTTGCGGTCGTCTGGATGGGAGTCAGATCAATCCTGCACGAACTCAGGTGCGAGGGTACCGCCTCGGTTCAACTTCACAACAAATTCAGTATTTTTCATAGTTTTGTCATTCCTTCTTCGCAAGAAACGGTTTGCAAGCAACCAGCGTTCACTTCCACACAATCGGGGTGACGCTCGCGTCCTTAAGAGACTTGCCGCACTCTAAACAGCATGCCTTTGACCGAGATGTGATCAATCCACAATACGGGCACATCTTTTGTGATCCGTATCCGGCCATCCGTGGTGTCAGCTTGTGCATCCTGCGCAGCAGCAGGATCGCTAACAGCACAATCAGGAGACCGAAGGAAATACTAGTTGGGTTCATAAACGTGTTCCTCCTGCTCGGCGATTCCCGATTCGACTTGCCTGTAGCGGATAAAAGGACGGGCTCATGGGTGAACCCCCATTTCTATAGGTTGCGCAAAGAGACCGTCCGGGATGACTAGATGCGCCCGGAAGTTCGACGGAGATATGCGGAAGGGACTCCTTAACCCTAGCCCTCCGCGTCAGCAATAGCAATGAGATTCGGGTTCTGGCGCAGTTCCGCCGACCGAAGCGTATGGTCAACGAGGGGCATGTGTTGCACACATGACGTCTTGAACCTCGTGGGAATAACCGAGGTTGCAGAGCGGTAGCCGGGTGTACCATTTGGGCATGAGCAGTAATTCCCGAATGCCGGTCCACATGGGAATTATGTGCGACGCGTGCGGGAGGGTACACTTCGTAGCAACATCTCCGGGTATTGAACTCAGCCAGACAACTGAAGGAATTTATCGGCTAACCTGCAAGTCTCCGTGTTCGGCCGTCAGGGAATTCAGAAAAGACGGAATGCGCCCGTACCGCGCCTCAGACGATGTGTTTAGCAGAGGATATGCGGAGGTGGGCGAATACGAACTGGTCCAAGCCGAGTTAATGCCAAGAAGACTGGAGAGGATCGGATAATCTCAGGGTGAAAATCACGAGGCCGCATCGGGGCGGGGCAGAGTGGACTTCACCACCTGAATGGCGGAATGATCCAGTCGCTCCTTCTCCGCTGGGCGAAAATCCCTCACACCCAGCATGAGCGTTGCACGTTCGGCAATTGTGTGCTGTTGCCGATCTGCGCTCAGTAGCTTCGATAGCAATACCCGGTGATCACAGCCAGAGACATGCCATCAAGCACTTTCATGGTATGTAGTGACTGCGGGGACGCCATCAGCACGAACAAGATTTGTAACCGACATCCTAAAACATATGGCTGTGCACGACACTTCCCACGCCTTCGCGCCAGTAGTCGAGAACGTAACGCAACCGGAAGCCGGCCCCTCCGATGAATTGGTGAACTAATCCCCGCCCTCTCGGATTTCAGTCAGCAATGGATCGCCCCGATTCCCCAACCACAGAATTAAGTCCGGTACCACCGCAGTGGGTCAAGAAAGGCGCAAACGCCTGAGCGAGGCGCGAGCCGCTCCTCGACTAATATCAGGCACAATGACCAACTCAAGAACTGTGACACCCGACAGTGCAACCTGATATTCTTCGTTCTCACTTGTTGTCGCAGGAGGACTGAAATTCCACTGCTGGCGCACAATTTCTCGACAGGAGCGCCCGCCATCCGCAGACCATCGCAACACGAACTCTTGGGTGCGCCGCACCTCGGTTTCTTCGAAGACTAGCGAGATGCGCGAAAGTCGTTGCGGCTTGTCGAAGATCAGCCGGATGGTTTGAGTGCCAGAAGCAGACGCCCTCCAGCCTCGCATTTCTCCTAAGACCAGCGCAGACTCGACCGGATATTCCTTTTCTTCCGATGTGACCTCGACCACGGCCGCCCTGTCCAGCTCCATCCAGTCTTCGTCGAGAGGCAGAGCGTCCTGTGGAGTTGGAATCGTGGTGGTTAGGCGTTTACGCATAACGGCAGTTCGCCTCCGGTAACGCACTCGTGATTACGGATCGCGAGGGACTCGACCTCGCGGCTGCGCTCAGAACCGAAATCAGCTAGACAGCGAAGAGAATAAAACAGGGGGCGGGCAATGCCCCCATTTGCTCAAAATGCACGGCTAACTACTTCTGACACGAATCGCTTACCATCTGTAGGTTCGTAATCTTCAAGTGCCCATGTTCGGTGTTGTCCTTCTTCATGCCAGCGTCTTTCGCCGCGTCCTTGGTATCTTCCTTAAGGTTATGCGCCGTAGCGTTCGAAACTACGCCGGTAGCAGAAATTGTGTGGCCCACATGACTTGCGAGGTCTACACCGCTCTTACTACCACGCACCTCCCATGTGCTGCCATCATTTCCGGTCAGCATGAACTCATCGGCGCTGTCGCCCTTGGTCAAGCAACCCGTGACCGTTCTTACATCCGACTTTGATTTGGAATCACTGGTCTCTTGTTGAGCAACCGCCCACGACGCGGTTAGACCTGCAAGAGTAAGGCATAACAGCACACGATTCAATTTGATTGTCATTTGTTCTCCTTAAAGTACAGCGCCCGCGAGACTATCACGGGGCAAGAAAAAAGGCAGATCATTTGCCGCGCCGGTAAATCGGCCGGGCAGATTATGGCGGTCCCGGCATATACCCCGACAAAAAGACGCCTGCGACACTTTGCGGTTTTGAGACTGCTCGGACTGCTCCCCATTTTCGTCACGATCCTGAGAGCCACGTTCAAAGCCCTGCTTAGTATGCTCGAAACCCACCTCATAAAGAGCACTTTGGGCCGCCTGGTTTGACAGACCCATGGCTCTTAATGAGGCACCCACAGGTTCGCTCTTTAGCTTGCGAAATACTGAGCAGAATGGCTCACTTTGAAACCCGGATCAGATTTTCAGCGCCGCTTCGTCGTAGAAGCAGTCCGCTCGGACTTCGTTGTTGAAAACGTCCTAAAACTTTATTGCATTCGCCTGGCGGAGCTCGAGGCAAGCCACTTCTTGTTCGTGTTGCAGAAATGGACTCCCTCGAATCGAGAGGATCGCGCCCACTTGATCTTTCAGCGTTCCACAGTTGTTGACGAGTCGCCCGTCGGCCCGTCGGATTAGTACGCCAAAGCAGGAGACTGTCGCGCCCTGCAATGTGCGTTGAGCACTATTGATCAGACTCGACCTCCCACTCCAAGATAAATTTGCGCATCGTAGAAATGGAGGTCTTGCTCTGGCCCCGGACCTTGGAAATCGAGATTGGCGACCTATTGCAGAGAAGGTTGCTAAACAAATGAGCCCCATAACGCTGGCAATCCTTCTCGCCGAACTCCGCAATACATTAGAGGAGCGAGAACTATTGCTGGAACCCCAAACCGAATCGGACCGCTGTTTTCGTCGGGACGCTCCTTTGGTGTTCTTTAACTAATTGCGGACCTGCTGTTTGAGTTTGCTGGTGATCGCGCCTTTCTGTTCAAGATAAGGCCCGCGCCTCACGGAGCCATTTAAGAATGGCGCGGGTCGTGCCGGGGAACCAAGAAATGTTCAGAATTGCTCAGGCACTAATTCGGGATTCAGAGCACTATGGCCGCCTGCCAGGAACCGTACCAACATCACAACTGAAGGACCTTGCTGAGCGAGCAAATTTGCGCACTAACGCTCAAATCGGAGAACGCTTCCGAAAAGTTTTCAAACGAGAAATGACGGCAGGGGAGCGGCGCAAGTTCTTCATACCAGACGACAGGTCAACAAAATCTTTGCCACCTCCGCCATCGCGTCTTGTTCCGTGCAAGCCTCCGTTTGATGCTAGAGGCCGGTGAACTAGCAGCAGTGGCGTAATTCCGTGGCTATGACACCCGACGAAAAGCGAGCAGTCGCAGCGATGATGCAGCGTTTGGTCATCTTCATAGCGGAGCGCCGCAGCATGGTTACTGTTCTCATGGACTCGGTTAGAGATGGTCGCATTCCCGAACAATGGGAGAAGGAACTGGAGCGCCTGCGGGCGACTTCTGAGTATCATGCGATTCTTGAGCAATATGCGCCGACAATTCGCAAGCTCAAAGAGGACGCAGATTTGGAAGTTCTGCTTCCGCTCCTTCAGAAATTAGCCGAAGGACAGCTGCCCAACTAGCTTCTTGGTGGGGTATTGGGCAGACTGCGCGCTTTCTGTCACGTTTCGTGCGCATTGACTCGCTGGCATACTATTTCCCTGTCCGCCTGTGAGGTCGGTATGCCCCTTAAGCCTCGCCGCGAAACTCCCATTGAGCGCATCTTTCGTGAAGTGACGGGCCGCAAAATGCCCGCCACCGTGAAACGCGTACTTCTCCCCAAGAGAAGACCTAGCGGACCCAGCGGAAGCGAACGGAGTCTCCAGTGTGGGGAACCCATGATGATCGGCGACGAGTGGATTAAAACACTTCCCGATGGCAGGAGAGTGAAATTCACCAACCAAGAACTGCAGGACAAATGGGTGTTCATCACCGCTCAGATTGAGCGCAACAAAGTCGTTTATTCTATCGTGTTGACCGACGCAAAAGACTCGCTTAGTCGTGGAGAAGTTGAAAGTCAGTTCGAGGGCGAGCTTTCAAAAAAGTAGCAACCAAGCCGAGGATTCGATGGATTAAAAGAACGAAGTATCACCGGAACAACTCCTATGGCCGTTCGAAGGTCTGCTCGACGGTGCCAACAGACTTTGTGACCAAATACGTCATAGGTCTACCCAGAATCCGAGTGTCGGCACTTCCAGACCACTATGAGAAAGCGTACGCCGCAAGCCTTGGGAACACGGGTGGGGAACTGCCAGACAAGCAGGACTTTGAGACCGAGTGAGTTACCGATCTACTTCAGAAGTGAGATGGG
>Ga0210400_10004614_pt1 | contig 11900 bp, 6 predicted proteins | sample IncBWH26MmetaG_FD_155456 | JGI IMG/M metagenome (GOLD analysis project Ga0210400, IMG submission 155456) | Forest soil microbial communities from Barre Woods Harvard Forest LTER site, Petersham, Massachusetts, United States - Inc-BW-H-26-M | ecosystem: Environmental > Terrestrial > Soil >...
GAGTGCGGTGGGACTTCTCTTTGTCGACCGGAGCCGCCATTACCCGAGGAACGGTAATATTGTTTGTACTCATTGGCGTGCTAGAGTCTCCTTCGTGTTTACCGAGAATTTCTTGTAGTCTGAGAACCGGTGCGTATTGCGCCAGTGTTGGTGCCGCGTTTCCACTTCAACGGTCACCTCCGAGGGCAGCCAATAAGTATCCGGCGGATTATGGAAGGTCACTGGAGTATACACTACATCGCTTCGCATCGTTCGAAGTCCTACGTCCTCCATTCCCGAGTCAATCCCTGCGGCGATTCGCGTGATGGTGCCCGTTTCCATATCGATCCATGCTATCCCGGAGAGGTCCAGCGGGAATTCTCGTCCGCCGACTGCCAGGGCTGCCGGTGTCCGGGTGCCTGGAATGTGTTCAAAATGAACCTTGGCAATCGTCCGGCCGTTGACGGTTTCTTCTCCTCCGTCCGTAAACTTGAATCCTGCGGAGTAGTACGGATGGAAGACCAGAAACAACGTTGCAAAGCCGTTGCTCACAAGCAACGGGCGCTGAACTTTCTTTGCGGGTTTCTCCTCGTCCGCAAGTCGTGACTCCACCAGACTTACTTCCCCACTCGCACTGGAGAGGAGAATCAGATAATTGAATGCCGACTCCTCCTTCTCGACAGTCTTCCCACTATCTCCGAGCTTTTCTTGCAGGACGCGCTCATTGCAGCTCACCTCCGAGATTCTGTCGAGGTAAGCGCCGACGTGCTCGCTCGTGCGATGAAGCAATTCCTCCAGAGAATCATCCGCAGCTCGCGCGGGGCAGGTCGCGATGCACGCGAAGATGGCGAGCACCACTGGAAATATGATTTTTAGGCTACGCATGAGAGCTATTCCTTTATCACCTTTGTTTGCCCTTCGTATCGAAGCGGTATCCGAAGGTGGTGAACCACTGGTTGTAGTTCTGGAGCTGTCCTCGATAGAACGTAAGACCTCCCTGCAAAAAGAACTTCGCGCCGAGAGATGTATCCACGCTAGTCGTTAAAAACCGCGCGCCCTGATTTCCGGCCAGGGCAGAGGTGATCGATTGATCTCCCCCTAGCACATTGATATGAAACCCATCGCCGAAATTCCTCGTAATTGACACAGCGCGATATGTCCCACCGCCGAAGGAACTGTTGAACTTCGAGTAGTGCACGTCGGCGGTCAAGCCCAGCCACGGCACTTTTGCGAATGTGATCCCATACAATTGGTTCAAGGAGCGTTTCGCATCTCCGCTGCGGTTGCTCTCTCCCATGGTCGTGTATAGAGAAATCGGCTTCACAACTTCCACGCGTACCCCGGCGCTAACTCCTTGAAATAGATATTTGTCGAGCAGCCCTGTCCCGACCAGTGTCGGATCGTACGTCGGGATGTCCCGAAAGTAGGTATGGTTGACTGAAAACTCGATCCGTGAGATGGGAGCCACCCGCGCTGTCAAGAAGCTTTGGCTGATTCCCGCTCCCGGCGACGGCACCGCTGGGTTGCCCGCCGGGCGATCGGCCTGAAGCGAGTGGTAAATCGAAAAGAACCGTTTATAGTTGATCGAGTTTTCGAAGAAAACAAACGGCCTCTGCATTTTCCACTTCAGCAGTTCGACCCCTATTCCCGACGTGCTCATATAGTGAGTCTTTTCGAAGTCGCCTCCCTCGAAATTGACAAACGTTCCGCCAAGGCGCAGGTCGGGATTGTAGTTCCACGAAGTCGGGTCCGGAGAAGAGCCGGCGAAAACTCCTACCGTCACAGTCTTCTTTATTCGCCGGCCGAAATATCCGCCGTCGATGGTGTTAAGACTGCTTGCCCACGGGAGATACATCCGGCCAATTCCCGCGACCCATTTTGAGCCAGGATTTTGATAGGTCAACGCCATATGATAGGTTCTATTCAGCAGGTCCTGCAGCGTAGGCTGCGCGGGGCCAGAGAACGAGTTGATCCGTCCGCGCCAGTAGCCACCCAAGTTCCAATAGGTACCGCCGATGCGCGTGAAATCCGCGCGGAACACAATGCCCAAGTCGGAGCTGCGGGATTGGGAAGTGTCGCGGTTCATCGTCGCCATGTAGTCGACACCAATCCGCCCCCGTAGACGATTTACCGACGGCAACGGAGCTCGAGGTACAAAGGCGCGCGCCTCGTTGTCGAGAAGGTCGCTTTCCGTGAATGTAATGACCGCCGGATATTTCCGCGTCGTGCCCATGGTGTGCTGTTCCACCAACGCCTCGGTATCTTGCGGAGAGAGAAATGCGAGGTCGCCAGCCGTGAGTTCGCGGGTCTGCGAGTGGATCTCAGCAACGGCTGAGGTTTCCGCAACACCGATAACTTGGAGTTCTGCAATCGTTCCAGGGGCGTTGTCGCCCGATCCCACATCTGTTTTCGTATCCTTAGCGTCTTTATCCGTATCCCCGTCCTTGTTTTTTACAATTTCCCCACCCTTCACCGTAAGCGTCATTCCTTCAGCCAAACCGGAGCTTCGTCCCCCGTCAAGGTATACAGTCTCATCCTGTATGTGTTTCACCTGGAAGGCAGTGCGCATCCCCGTGTTCACAGACTCAGTGAGCGCTCGTATATCTGCCTCCGAAATTTCGCGAACAGGCTTCGGAGGTTCAACGGCCGCAGAGGGCACGGCCGTTGGGGCCACTGTTACGGGTTCGTTGCTGGGAGGGGCTGCGGGAAAATTATTGGCCGTAAGATTCGGTGCCGGTGGCGCAGGGACGGCGGGTGGCTCGGCTTTTGGTTCTTCGGTCACCTTTGGCACCGGGCTCTCTGCGACCACGGAAGGATTGTTTGTCTTACTCGAATCAACAGCGGGTGCTGCCGGGGGAAGCTTGTTGACTACAACATCGGATGCTGGTGCCGCGGCAACCAAAGGAGCGGCAGGTTGCGCAGCTTTTGGTTCTTCGGTCACCTTTGGTGCGGGATTCTCTGCCCTGCTGTTGGCTGTAAGATCCAGTGCTGGCGGTGCAACAACCAAAGGTGCGGCGGGTTGCGCGGCTTTTGGTTCTTCGGCCACCTTCGGCGCCGGACTCTCTGCGACCACTGTAGGATTGTTTGCTTTACTCAAATCAACAGTGGGCGCTGGAGGAAGCTTGTTGACTGCAACATCGGATGCCGGTGGCACAGTAACCAAAGGGGCGGCAGGCTGCGCCGCTTTTGGTTCTTCGGTCACCTTTACTGCGGGGCTCTCGGCGACCACGGAAGCATCGTTTGTCTTACTCAAATCAACAGTGGGCGCTGGAGGAAGCTTATTGACTGCAACATCGGATGCCGGTGGCGCAGTAACCAAAGGGGCGGCAGGCCGCGCGACTTTTGGTTCTTCGGTCACCTTTGCTGCGGGATTCTCTGCCCTCACGGAAAGATTGTTTGACTTACTCGAATCTGCAGGTGCTGTTGGCTCTGAATTCGGAGGCACGAAAACGAAGGGGGGCAACGGTTCGGCTGCGGCCTGGGTAGGTGGCGGCACATTTTCGCTCTGGGAGGTTGGTGAAGACTTTCCTCCTCGCCGGAAGACGCCGACTACGGCTTGCGCAGCCGAAACGGCAGGCGAAGTTCGTCCGGGGGCGACAGGCCCGTTTTGACGCTCGGCTGGTCGCGGTTCTTTCGAAGCCCGCTGTACTTGCTCCCGCAGACGGGGTCCTATCCGAAGGACGACGGTGTTCCCCTCAGATGACAACAGGTACGGCATCCCCTTATCCAGCTCGATGAGCATGCGCGTCAGGGGTGGATTCTCGCTCTGCTGCCAGATACGCACGGCCTTCACGCCGTTTTTATTCACAACGGTTCGCCGGGGGAGCATGTTGTAAACAACCCCTGGCAGGTCCAGCGCAATCCGGTCTCCGTAAGCAGCAGTAACCTTCGCAGAAGTGACAACGGCGGTGGCGCTCACTTCGATTCGCACTTCGGTGTTTTGTCCTGAAACACTCAGGTTGGTAACCACTGGAGCTGCGGGAATATTCGTCGACGTCTGTGCGAAGGCGACGTGCGCCAATAGCAGCAAGGCCCCCAGTTGTCTCGCTCTTGTCATTAATCCTTGCCTTTTTTTTTGGCAGTGCATCACTGCCCTGCGTTCTGGTCTTCAGTGCTTAGATCAATCGTGTCGGTGGTCATTCACCGAGCTGCCGCTCGGCGCCGCCCCCATTTAGTTCTTATGGCATTGATAGCAGTTTATGCTGTTGTAGACATACCCGCCGACGTTCGGGTGATGGAAATTGGCCGCGTTTCCGCCCCCATGGCAAACGGTGCATTGGAAGACCGCGTAGTTCGCGGAATTAATGTGGCATGTGGCGCACACGCCATTGGCCCCGCCGTGATTCACGGGGAAATACGTATGGTTGAATGTTGCCCCGGTCCAGGCCGTCGTGGTGTGGCAGGTCGCACAAGTTGTCGGGAATCCGGCCGCCGCATGAGCCGGATTGGTTGTCGTATTGTACGCAGTCGCGTGGCAACCGTAGCAATCTATCGGCAGCGTCGTGAAGTTGTTGTTCACGTGGCAGCTCGCGCACGGGACAGACGTGGCGTGATAACCAGTCAGCGGGAAAGTCGTCGTGCTGTGATTAAACGTCGACGGTTGCCACACCGAAGTTGTATGGCAGAGCGTACAGTCCGTCGGGAACCCAACTTGAGCGTGATTCGGAGCCGCCGTGCTCTGGTAGTTAGAGAGGTGGCAGGACACACAAGTGGCCACGGTCAGGCTGTAGTTGTTGTTTACATGGCAGCTCGCGCAAGCGACCGTCGTATGAAAACCAGTTAGTGGGAAGCCTGTCGCCGCGTGATTAAATACCGCTCCCGTCCAAGCTGCGGTCGTGTGGCAGAGCGTGCAGTCGGTCGGGAACGCTGCCGTAATATGATTCGGCACCACGCCTCCCATCGTTGCCGTGCTTTGCCAGGCAGTCGTATGGCAACCGTAGCAGGCCGGTGAACTGAGCGTGAAGTTGTTGCTCACGTGGCAGGAAACGCAGGGCGTCGGCGAAGGAGAAACGTGCATTCCCGTCAAGGCAAACCCCGTCGTGGCGTGGTTGAAAGTTGCCGTGGTCCAACCCGCGGTCGTGTGGCAAGTGGAACAGTTCGCAATCGGGAACGATGCGCTGGCTGCCTGGTGCGGAGGATTGGTAGTCTGCTGCCAGGTTGTTAGGTGGCAGCCCGAATTTCCGCAATCAGTTGGCGCGGTCGTTAGCGAATAGTTGTTGCCGATGTGGCACGAAACGCAAGTCGCGGTCGCATGGCCATTGGTCAGCGGGAAACCGGTTGTACTGTGATTGAAGACTCCCGCAGCCCAAGTCGTAATCGAATGGCACGTTGCACACTGCGATGCCCCAGTCGGGAATCCTGCCGTGACGTGGTTCGGTACGTTTCCGCCAAGCGTCTGAGTTCTCTGGAAGTCCGCCTGGTGGCAGCTATAACAGTCCGTCGAACTGAGCGTGTAGTTGTTGTTCACATGGCAGGAAACGCAGGGCGTCGGCGACGGCGACATGTGCGTTCCGACCAAGGTAAATCCAGTCGCGCTGTGATCAAAGGCGGCCGTCGTCCAACTTACTGTTGTATGGCATACCGCACAGTTCGCTAACCCAAACTGCGCACCCGCCGTCGAGTGCACCGGATTATTCGTTTGCTGCCAGGTCGTCAAATGGCATCCCGAGTTTCCGCAATTGTTCAACGCGGTCGTCAAGTTATAGTTGTTGTTGACGTGACACGAAGCGCAGGCCACGGTGGCATGGCTATTGGTCAGCGGAAAGCCCGTCGCACTGTGATCAAAAGTGGCGGTCGTCCAGCTTACCGTTGTATGGCATACCGCACAGTTCGCTAACCCAAATTGCGCACCCGCCGTCGAGTGCACCGGATTATTCGTTTGCTGCCAGGTCGTCAAATGGCATCCCGAGTTTCCGCAATTGTTCAACGCGGTCGTCAAGTTATAGTTGTTACTGACGTGGCACGAAGCGCAGGCCACGGTGGCATGGCCATTCGTGAGTGGGAACCCTGTTATGCTGTGGTCGAACGAAGCCCCCGTCCAACTCACCGTCGATGTATGGCACGTTGAGCACTGCGCGACCGGAAAGAACGTTGCAGCCTGGGCATGCGCGGGATTCGTGGTTTGCTGCCAAGTCGTCAAATGGCATCCTGAGTTCCCGCAAGAGGTCGGAGCAATCCCCGCCAAATTGTAGTTGTTATTGACGTGGCAACTGGAGCAGGCCGCCTGCGCATGCGCACCCGTCAAAGGAAAGCCGGTTTGAGCGTGGTCAAACGTGGCGCCGAGCCACGTGTTCATTCCGTGGCATGTCTCGCAGGTCGTCGAGAATTTCGAGCTCACGTGGTTTGGTACGCTCGCGCCAAGCGCTGCAGTGCTCTGGAAATCTTTCGCATGGCATGAATAGCACTGCGTCGACAACCCCGTAAATTGGCCGACCGCGGCGCTCTTGTGGCATTCGTCGCATTGCAGCGACGCGTGAGCGCCTAGCAGCGGAAATCGGTTGAAGTGATTCTGAATTGCTTGCACGGAAACGTTCCAGCCACCCACCGTGTGGCATTGCTCGCAGTTCGCTCCCATCTGCCGCCTGTGAATATCGGCGTGGCAGTCCGCGCATTTTGACCCGACGTTTGTGAATACCAGCTTCGTGTGGCATTGCACGCATTGAACTTTCTCGTGCATGCCGCGCAGCGGATAGCGCGTCTTGTCGTGATCAAATTCCGGGACGGCTCGGATAGGCTTCCAACTGGTGGAGGTGTGGCAATTCTCGCAAGCAATGTTCAGCGGCCCATGGGGATTGCTCGTAACGGGCAATTTCGCAGGGCGAGACGGACCCTGGCCAAGGGTCTGAAGGGCTAACATTATCAGGATCTGCAGAATACCTAGAGTTGGCACGTTGCTTTGCCCCTTAAACTCCGCTCCGACGTTCTGCAACCGAAAGCGTGTCTACAGGGAGACTAGTTCACGGACAATCTCGGGCGCAACTGGCCATAGGTACAGGAAACGGGCAGTGTAGGAATGTCACCAGGGACTGGCATATAGGGATACAGTCCCGGTAGGGATCCTAACGTAAGGGAGCAACTTCGTTGGTTCCGTGACAATCCTTGCATGCGGTGGGAGTTGGATTGTAGAAGACTACCGTCTTCCCTGCCACTTGGCGCGTCAGTTTGTGGCAGTCCAGACAAGGTACATCGCGGTGGGCGCCATCAAGCGGGTACTTTGTCCGCTTATCGTGGTCGAATTGGGCCGGTTTCCAACGGGTCGCGTCATGGCAGCTTGAGCAGTCGGTAGCTTCCGGTCGGGGGGCGAACTGGTTCGCGTGGACGTCCTCATGGCACCCGGAGCACAACTTCGGAGCAGCTGTGAAATCCACGTTTTTCAATGTCACCTGCAATGCCGGTGGGCGATGACAGTCAATACAAGCCACTCCACGGTGCGCCCCGGTGAGTGGGAATTTTGTCGCGGCGTGGTCGAATCGTGTCAATTCGTTCCACTTCACCGTAGAGTGACACGCTTCGCAGCCCGCAGCTGGGCCACTCGGCAGCCGGGCCTCCATCTGAGCGCGAAATTCACCCCGATGCGGATCTTCGTGGCAGACAGGGCAAGTCCGATCGTCGAACCGGTATTTCACCGGAGTCACCGAGCCTTTGGGCACCGCCTTGTGACAATCCGCGCAGGGGACCGCTATGTGGCCGCCAGTCAGCGGGAAACGTGTCTGCTTGTGTTTAGCCAACGAGTACACCGCCGGGCGGAAACCTTTAATCTTCAAGTTATGGCAAGTGTCGCAGCGATTCAGTGTTGGTGCCGCGGCAAATTGTCCTTTGTGAATGTCTTCGTGGCAATCCTTGCACTGCGTTGCCGTAATTTTGAATTCCGTGTCCTTGCCCTTGAGGCCTTTGGGGACATGGCACTTGTCGCAAGCGACTGGGATGTGCACTCCTTCCAGTGGATATTTCGTGGCAGCATGTTCCTTCACCCCGAATGTGGAGGGCTTCCAATCTTTTTCGTTGTGGCACGATGCGCATTCGCCGTGGTCCGCACGCGCGTTGAACTGCCCGTGATGCGCGTCCTGATGACAATCCATGCATTTCGCGTGCGGCACCGGCGTCTTGAAATCGTCTTTGGTGTGGCAATCCTTGCAAGCGACCGTAATGTGCTTACCGAGCAAGGGGAATTTTGTTTTCGAGTGGTCGAAGCCCGGCATTTGCGAGACGCGCGTCCAACTCGAAGTTACGTGGCAGCTCTCGCAGGGACCAGTAAAGGCGCCTTTGTGCGGATCGGCATGGCAGCCGGTACATTTCGCAAAGGAGAGTCCCGTATATTTCACATACGACTTTGCGTTTGAGTCCTGGATAGAAGCATGGCACTTTGCGCAATCAACTTTCTCGTGCGCACCGGTCAGAGGATATTTTGAATTCGCATGATTGAAGCGAGATGCCGGCTTCCAGCCTTCCAGAGTATGGCAGCTCTTGCAGTCCGTACCTACCTGGCCGCGATGCTCGTCCGTGTGGCAGCCCGCACAATCGCGCGGTAGGCCCAGGTACGTGCGGTTCAGGTCTTTGACCAGAATACTCGGGCGTGCGGCGGCCGGAATGTTCTCAGCCTTGTGACACTTCTCGCACGCTACTCCAACATGTTTTCCTTCGAGCGTATAACCTGTCTTACTGTGATCGAGCGATTCGCGGTTTGGATCCCAGCGGACGAGCGCGAAATTCACTCCGTTATGATCAGAATGGCACTTCGCGCACTCTTGGCCGGTGGGATTTGTTCCAACGAAGGTGGCATGCAGGCCCTTCTTGTTCACAACGCGGTCGCGGATTTCCGTGTGGCATTCGATACACTTTAATTGCGAGGCACCGCGTTTCAAATCATGGCATTTTGTGCAATTCGTCGGGCCATCCAGCGGCTGGTGTGCTTTCGCAAGCGGCCCCGGGGAAATCTGTGCGCGAACGGGAAGCCCGGCGAATCCTGCCAGAATGCAAAGAATGGCGAGAAAAAATCCGCCTCGCATGAGGATGGCGGCGCGCGCCTGAATGGTTTGCGTTTTGTCGAACATCGGGTAACCGGCTATTCAACCAGTACTTTTGACCTGGACTTCTCATACAGAAGGAGCTGAGGCCCCGGAATATTACCATACGAGTCTTCCAATTTCGCGCGCAAGATTTCGCAGCGTTTCCAATGCGTAATCGTGCGTTTCATTTTCAAACTTAAATTAGGATGATTATTTCGGTGGGAATTGGCGATCCCGTCGTCCGCACTCGGGGATACCCGCTAGCCATTTGGATCGGATAACCGTACAAGATATAGTCTACGCGGGAGATTTTGGTAATGAGCCCCGGTCTGGATTACGCGGCGATGATTGCTGTAGCGCTAAAGGAAGCTCGTATTGGGCTGGCCGAAGGTGGAATCCCGATCGGCGCGGCAATTTTTGATGTGAGTGGCCAACTCATTGGCACAGGCCGCAACCGCCGCGTCCAGAATGGTGATCCCTCGATGCATGGTGAGACCGACGCCTTCCGTAACGCGGGTCGCCAGCGCAGCTATCGGAACCTAATCATGGTCACTACGTTGGCCCCATGTTGGTATTGCAGCGGAATGGTGCGGCAGTTCGGATTTCGCACGCTGGTGGTCGGCGAAAGCCGTAATTTTCAAGGCGGCCTCGATTGGCTGCGCTCGCTCGGCATTCAGGTGATCGATCTTGACTCCGCGGAATGTGTCTCTCTATTGGCCGATTACATCCGCGTAAATCCCGAGGTGTGGAACGAAGATATCGGAATAGAGTGATGCCTACTTTGGCTGCACAAACTGCAACGTGTACGCCGTCGCCGGATCGAAGGGCTTTTCAATCACTTTCAGATCGAGGAGTTGCTGATACATGGTCGACCAGCGCTCCGGATTCATTCGGCCAAGCTGCGTGCCGCTCGAGCTGTCGCCGGCGACGAACTGTCCATCTCGCAGTGCCTGCCAACTAAACTGCATCCAGTCCGGGCTAAGCGCCGGATTCAATTTGGCGATCGCGGCGTTGGCAGAGGCGGGATCGTTCAAGTAATCGCTCCATCCTTTCAACGAAGCGCGCACGAATTGGGCGACTATATCGGGATGCTGCTGAAGCAAGCTGCGCGTGGTGAACATCACGCGGTATGGGTTGTAGCCGGCGTCGCTGGTGAGCAGCACTCGAGTCTCGATGCCTGCCTGATGTGCAAAGAACGGTTCTGATGTTGCAAATGCCTGTTGGATATACTGAGGATCCGCTACGAAGTTGGCCACGTTCATCATCGCTGGAACTTCGTGAACGTCGTTTAATTGAAAACGCTTCGCGATGTATTCAAACCATGTTGACCCGGTTTTGATCGCGACCGTATGACCGTTGAGGTCCGAAAAAGAATGAATCGGTGAATCCTTCCTCACCATAATGCCTTGGGGATCGCGTTGCATCGTAGCGGCCACGGCAACTAACGGCTGGCCGCCTGCGACAGACTCGAGAATTTTATCCGAGGAGCTCATGCCAAAATGAGCCGCTCCCGTGGACACTTGTTTCTCCACGGACACATAAGGACCACCAGGCTGGATGTCGACGTCCAGACCCTCCTCCTTGTAATAGCCCTTCAACAGGGCCGTATAAAAACCGCCATGCTCAGGTTGTGGGTACCAGTCGGCCTGCAAGGTAACCTTCGCAAATCCAGTTTCGGACGGGGAATGCCGGCAGCCCTGAACGAAGAGGCTAGCGAGTAAGAGAAGGCAACAGATGCGGGAAATAGACTTGCTCATACGCTTATCCAGAATACCGTTCAGATTCTGGCGGGATTCATGGGAAGCCGCGCCCGTCACGAAGAATAGCACGCTGCGGTTTTCGTCCAACCGCCTAATCCGTTCCATACAAAAATTCGATGCGAGGCTCGTCGCGTGGGCCAAAGCATTGTGATAAATTGCGGCATGGCGTCCCCGGCAAAAATGGCACCAGGTCTTCTGGCAATGGACGAAGAGCGCATGCGCGAGATCTTTCAGTTCACCGCGCGTTCTCTCGAGACAGCTCACCCGGTTCCATTCGGCGCCCTGATTGTAAACACCCGCACCGGCGAAAGGCTGATGCGCGGGACGAATGCAGTTCTGCGTGAAAGCGATCCGAGTTCCCACGCCGAAACGCGCACCGTTCGCCTTGCCTGCAAGAAACTGAAGCGCCCTTCCCTGTCTGGGTACACGATGTACTCCACCTGCGAGCCATGCCCGATGTGCATGGCCAACGCGCTTTGGGCCAGACTCGACCGCGTCGTATTTGGCGCAACCATTGACGATGCCAATCGGCATTGCCTCCAAATTCATATTCCAGCAAAAGAAGTGGCGCGACGCTCGGACATGGCTTGTCGTGTGGACGGTCCCGTCTTGCGCGATCTGTGCAACACTCTTTTCACGCATCCCAATATGCAAAAGGCCTTTCGGACATGGAGCACGCGCCGGAATAAGCACAAACCGCTCAAGTAACAGCTTCAGGGTAAACGCACTATGGACCTAACCCACGCCGCAGCACTGGCTTCAATTCTCCACGACGACACGCGCGTCCTCACTCATCCACTGTTGGTGGAACAACTCTCGCGGGACTTCTACTGGTATTCGCCGGTGCTTCGCAGGCATCTGGACGGCAAGACCGGCGACCTCGTCGTCCAGCCCGTAACCGTGCCGGAGATTCAAGAAGTGCTGCGCTATTGTCATGCTCACGATCTGGCAGTAACTTTGCGTGGCGCGGGCACGGGAAATTATGGACAGGCCGTTCCGTTGCGAGGCGGCGTGGTGCTTGACCTTGCGACTATGGACCGCGTCGAGGCGATTCAGCCGGACGGCGTTGCCGTTTGCCAACCCGGCGCGAGGCTGGGCGTGGTGGAAAATGAGGCGCGCAAAACAGGCTGGGAGCTACGCTGCTACCCATCAACAA
>Ga0210400_10004615_pt1 | contig 11899 bp, 11 predicted proteins | sample IncBWH26MmetaG_FD_155456 | JGI IMG/M metagenome (GOLD analysis project Ga0210400, IMG submission 155456) | Forest soil microbial communities from Barre Woods Harvard Forest LTER site, Petersham, Massachusetts, United States - Inc-BW-H-26-M | ecosystem: Environmental > Terrestrial > Soil >...
AGTGGAAGAGGCGACAGTTCGCGTGCACCTGCCGGCAGATGTGCCGACCGAACAAATTCAACCGGATGCGTACGTGGGAGGACGGGGCGTCAGCAATCCTCGCAAGCCGGATACGGAACTGACGCGTGAGGAAAGCTCGCCCGATGCGCTGGGCTATCGCGCAACAAATCTCGGTCCGGCGCAGAGCCTAAGCGTGGTGCTGAGCTGGCCAAAGGGATTCGTGACTCCTCCGAGAATGGGAGTGTTCGCGCGCGATGGCTGGCTGTTGGCGGCGCCAGTCGTTTTCTTCCTCTATTATTTGATTGTGTGGATGAAATTGGGCCCTGAGCCCGCACTCGGGAGCGTTGCAGTGCGATATAACCCTCCGGAGGAATTGTCGCCCGCGGCAGTCCGATACATCCGGACGACGGGAACCGACTCGCGAACGCTGGCTGCAGTGATTGCGCAGTTGGCGGCGAGCGAGTGTCTCGGAATTGACCTGCAGGACGGCAATTACAAACTGACGCAATTGAAAACGGACGCGAATGTGGTCAGCTCTCTGGCGCCAGAAGAGGCACGCGTACTCGAAATGCTGTTTGAAGATGGGAAAGAGATCATCATCCATCCGAACACGGGCGACGAGCTGAATAAATATTCGCTGGCAATTCAGGGGCAATTGCAGAAGAGGCTCGACGGTGTGTACTTCACACGGCACGTCGGATACATCGTGCTTGGAATGCTGGCGTCACTCCTGGCGGCAATGTCAATGGCGCTGACGGCGAACGGAAGAGACACGTCGGGAGTATTGTTTCTGACGTGGTGGTTCTTTTTCTGTGGAACGATCCTGGGGGCGATTGCATTGACCAGCATAATTCCCATTTGCAAACTAGCGCTGCGCGGGATGGGCGGCTGGCGTCAATTGCTGATTGGGCTAGGGGTGCTCGCAGCGTTCGGGTCGGTCTTCCTGGTGCTGTTGAAAAGGATGTCCCAAGACATCTCGCCAGCTTTCACGGTAATGTTGGTGTCCCTGGTGGTAATTAATGTGGGATGGATACCTGCACTGAAGCGGATGACGGCGCGAGGTAGGCAGGCGGTTGCCGAGATCGAAGGTTTCCGCACCTTCCTCGAAAAAGTGGAGCAGGACCGGATGCAGCGGCTGAATGCGAAGGACGAGGCCCCGAATGCCGCAGTCGAATTTCTCCCTTACGCCATTGCGCTCGAAGTGAGGGAATCGTGGGGAGATCGTTTGGCCGAAGCATTTTTCGCGACGACCACAACACGATGAGTAGAGAAGCGTGCACTGCGCTAAAGTTGCTCCGAACAAATCCTCTCTGCTAGAGTGCCGGGGTGCTTGCTGATCGTTCGCGCAGAAATTCCGCACTGAATTATTGGACATCTTCCTTTTCCTATGACAACTGACAACCGAAAACTTACGCGAATTGTGACTACCCTGCGTGGCCGCCGGATTGCCGTAGCAGGCGACTTCATGTTGGACCGTTACATCTGGGGCGCGGCATCGCGGCTTTCACCCGAGGCTCCGGTTCCCGTTGTGGATTTCGTGAGCGACAGCCAGGTAGCCGGCGGGGCGGGAAACGTTGCAGCGAATCTGGTCGCGCTGGGTGCCACTGTTCTGCCATTTGGGGTTGTCGGGGAGGACGAGCCGGGCCGCGCGATACGCGAATGCCTGGTTGCCGCGGGAATGGCGGTGAAGGGATTGGTAGCCGACGCATCGCGCATCACCACGGTAAAAACGCGCATCGTTGCGCGGCAGCAGCAGATCGTGCGCGTGGACCACGAGCGCCGCGAGCCGCTGAGCCGGTCACTGGAAGAGCTGCTGATCCGTCGGATCAAGGCGGCTCTGGGGCGTCTCGACGCGCTGGTCATTTCGGATTACGACAAAGGGGTGGTTACCGACGCGCTTGCGGACCGCGTGCTGACGGAATGCCATCGTCGCGGCGTGCCGGTGCTGGTGAAGCCGAAAACGTCCCGGCTATTTGCATATCGCGGCGCGACGGCGATCGTCTGCAACGCGAAAGAAGCCGGTTTTTTCGTGACGCGCCAGCTTGATAACGATGAGTCCGTCGGGCAGGCGGGACGCGCTCTCCTCGCGCATTTTGGGTGTTCGGCGGTGGTGATCACGCGCGGAGCGGATGGCTTGAGCGTATTCGAAGATACGGCGCCGAGCGGATTTCACGTGCCGGCAACCAGCCGGGAGGTCAGCTACGCGAGCGTGGGCCAGACACGCATGGACCACGCCTCGCATGGCCGCCAAGTATTTGATGTCACCGGAGCGGGCGATACGGTGCTCTCTGTCCTCGCGCTGGCTGTTGCGGCACGAGCTTCGATGCGCGATGCCGCCGTGCTTTCCAATGCCGGCGCGGGTGTTGTCGTTGGGAAACTGGGCACTTCGACCATCACGCCCGGCGAATTGCTCGCCGCTGTCCGAGATCTTGGATAAAGAGGGATTCTTCGCAGCGCCGGAGAGCAGCAGCTCAGAGATGCGCACTAGGGTGGGGGAAAGCTGAGGGATTGGTCGGAACGCTCCACCCAGAGCCGCACTTCTTGGTTCTGAGCAAATTTCACGGAATCTTCGGGCTGGGGAAACGGAGAATACGCGCTCACTTCCACAACGACAACAACGCCGCTGCCGCCTTTGGGTGGCATCTCAGCGGTCTCAATTCGAAAACTCTTGATCGGACTGTAGTAACCCTTCGGCCCCCAGAATGCCAGGAAGTCCTGGTAGGTGAAACCGGGACTCGGGTGCCAAATTTTGTAGCCCTGTTGCGTATCTCCCGTAGCGACTGCATTCATGAACCGTTCCACGGTGTGCTTCTCCGGCGTGAAGCGCAGAAAATACCACAACGCGCCCGCAAGCATCGCGGCCAGCGCTACTCCAGTGATGCCGTAGCGAAGCGCTTTTGATTTTGGTTCTTCGGCGCCAGAATCCAGTATGCCCACGAAAAAGCCTCCCGTTGAATCTTATATCTGGCGCCTGAAAAATGCGACAGAGAGACTGACGAGGAGAAGAGAAAACCCCACCAGGACAAACACGTCTAAATAAATGCCGGCAAATCCCGTGTTCTTCAGCAACAGGGCCTTGAGCGCATGGACGGCATAGGTGAATGGATCTATGTAGGAAATCCAGCGAAGCCAGGACGGAAATCCTTCCACGGGATAAATCGCCCCGGAAGGAAAATACAACAGCGTATTGAGCACGCCAAACATGGCGCGCGGCACGAGCGGATCGCTCACGCGAACCATGAGCAGGAACATGAAACTGATCATAGCGATTGAAGTCGTTACCAAAACGATGGCGAGATATAATAGACGCACGGGATCCCAAAGCCGGTCAATGCCCGCGATCAGCCCGCCGATCACCGTGATGGATATTCCTGCCATGACCCCTTTAATCGCACCGGAGAAGATCAGGCCGAGGATCAGCTCGGATTTCTTGATCGGTGTTACCAGGTAGCCCTCATGGAGCCCGCGCGACTTGTCATCAATGAAAGTGATCCCTCCGCCGATCATGGCCACGATGAAGACGGACATTGCAATCGAGCCTGAGAGCAAATACTTGATGTACTCGATGTAGGGATAGAGTTCCACCACCTGCAGATCGATCAGCGGATTGAGGCGCGGAGTTGGCACGCTCAGGCGTTGTCCCGGCTGAAACGGGTTCAGGCCCTGATTGAGGTCCTGAACGAGAGACTGTATCCGGCTGAGAACTTCACTGGTGACGAAGTTGTCCGTGTTGTCTTCGATGAAGGCGATGCGCGGCCGGTTCCCTTGATCCACTCGCCGCGAATAGTCGGGAGGGATATACACCACCGCCCGCACAAATCCCGTGCGTAAATCGACGATGGCATCAGGGAGCGAGGAATAATCCTCGATTTTCATGGTTCGCGGGCCGGCGGCAATGGCGTCGAACCGCTCGCGGATATCACGCGACGCGGCGCTGTGGTCCTTGTCGACGACGGCAACCTTGATGCCCTTGATCTTCCCGCCGAAGGCGTAGCCCAGCACGATGAGCTGCATGAGTGGGAAGATCATCGAGCTCATCATCAGCGCCGGGCTGCGGAAGAACTTCCGCATGTCGCGCTCGATAATCGCCGAGATGCGTTGCAGATTCATGATTTCGGGGAGCGTCCTCTATTTATACAGATGGCTCATATCGTGCCGGATCGTATCGGACGCCGCATCGCGAAGCTGGCGCCCGGTGTAATACAGGAAAACGTCGTCGAGCGTGGTGCCTTGCACGGAAACGCGGCGAACATTGACTCCGCGTTCGCGTGCCATGTCCATCAGCTCCCCGACCGTGAGCGGTCCGCTATTCGAGGTGATGTGGGTGACGCCGTCGTGAACGCTAACACTGGCTACTCCGTCCAGTCTTTCAATTGCTGCGTTCCAGTCCGGTGGGGGATTGTCGAATTCCGCTTCAACGATGTCCGTCCCCGGCACACTGTCCTTGAGTTTTGTCGGCGTATCGAGTGCCACGAGCACTCCGTGGTCCACAATCGCAATCTGGTCGCAGAGCTGATCGGCTTCGTCCATGTAATGCGTTGTCAGCAGGATCGTAAGGTTGGAGGCTTCCTTCAGCTTGTTGATCATTTCCCAGACGCTGGTCCGCGAAACCGGGTCCAGGCCAGTCGTGGGCTCGTCAAGGAACAGGATTTTCGGCGAATGCACCAGGCCGCGCGCAATTTCGAGGCGCCTGCGCATCCCTCCCGAAAAACTTCCCACTAGCTTGTCGGCAAACTCGGTCAAGCCCACGGATTCGAGTAAGCGCGGAATGACCTCCTGGCGTTGGGATGCCGAGAGACCGTACAGCTTCGCGTGAATCAGCATGTTTTCGCGCGCGGTCAACTCGGGATCGGAGGTGAGCGCCTGCGGGATGACGCCAATCGAGTGGCGCACGCCATCGGCATCGGTCACCACGTCGTGCCCGCTGACCGTTGCGGTCCCGGAAGTCGGCGGCGTCAGCGTCGTCATCATGCGGATCAGCGTGGTTTTGCCTGCGCCATTGGGTCCGAGCAAGCCGAAGATTTCGCCCGTAGGAACCGTGAAGCTCACTTCCTTCACGGCCACGAAGTCTCCGAACTGCTTCTTCAGCTTGTTGACTTCAATCGCGTTCGTTGCCGTTGTGTTCATCTCGCCTGCTGCTTCTCCCCAGCGTCTATCCGGTGATGCAGTTTGCTGTGGGATGTACCGCCGAAGTAAACCGCTGCCACCAGCTTCGTGTGGAAGGAAGAGGTGGGAGCAACACCGTAGCGGTCATGCCCGACATGAGCCTGCGTCCGGGATTGGGAACCGCAACTTTGATGGCAAAAGTCTTGATGTCGCGCTTCGTGCGGCTGACGTCGCGTTGCGTCGCGAAATCATTTTCGACGCCCTTGAAAATGACAGTGCCTTCGAGAGTGTTTCCCGACGGAAGGCGGATTTTCAAATGCTGGTTGAGCGCCACAGAATCGATGTAGCTTTCCTCGACGTCGGCTTGCACCCAGAGGTGGTCGACATCGAGAATCGTCACGATCGGCTCGCCCGCCTGCAGGACTTCTCCCTGACGGGCCGCGCGCACGGAGACCACGCCGTCGAGTGGCGCGTAAATCTTCGTGTATCCGAGCCGCACTTCGGTTGAGGCCTTGTCGGCGTGCGCCTGCAAAAGCTGGGCGCGTGTGGCCTGCAAATCATTTTGTTGGACGTCGAGCTGCTTGCGATTTGCGCGCGCCACGGCGACTTGCGCTTCCGCCGCACGTACCTGGTCTTCGAGAGCCTTCACAGCCGCCTCGGAAGATCGCACAGCCGCGTCGGCCAAATCGCGATCCTGCGCGGAGGCTACGCCGCCATCGAACAGTGCCTGCTGGCGCTTGTAGGTTTGCTGATCACGCCAGAGGTTGGCTTGGGCCTGTGTAAGCTGCGAGCGCGTCGCCGTCAAGGTCGCTTCGGCCTGGCGCAGTGAGGCGCCGGTCTGGTCGTCGGTCCAACTTCGCGTGCCTTGGGCGGAATTGACTTTTGCTTCCAGCGCGCGAATGTTCGCTGCCGCGGAATCGCGTGCGGCCGCTAGCTCCCCAGGATCGAGCTCAGCGATCAAGTCTCCCTTGTGAACTTCGGATCCCTCGTCCACCGTGAGGCGGACCATGCGTCCCGCAATCTGCGGGCTCACGATGATGTCATTGCCCGTGACGATTCCCGTCAGGAGAATGTCGCTGCCGCGCGGCGTCGTCGCGATGTACACGATGAGCGCGACGACGAACAGCACCCCGACAAAGACGAAAAATTTTGAAAGTTTCATCGTGTCCCCGCCACCGAACGGAACAGCCCGTGCTTGAGAAAATCCTGGACGGCCTCGCGGCGCTTGGCTACTTCCCGGGGCCGCAGCGGGTCGTGCCCCAAAACGCTCCGGAGCACCGGCGCGGCCGCGAAATAATGCACCATGATGGAAGTGACGGTCACCGCCGTGTTCCGCGCATCCACGCGCCGGAATTCGCCGGCGGAAATCCCTTTCTCGATCAAGCGCACCAGCCGCCCGTGCAGCGGCCGGTAGTATTCAGCGACAATCCACCCCATATTCGGTCCGCGGCTCATGATTTCCCGTTGGATCAGCCGAGGATAGTTCGGGTGCGCCAGAACGAAGTCAAAGAAGTTGTCGACGATCGCGCTCAGACGTTTGCGCGGAGATGTAACGTCGCCACCCACGTCGCCAACCCCCTCGCGCAATTGGGAAAGCAGCGTTTCGAGCACAAAGCGATGCAGCTCTTCCTTGCTGCGAAAATAGTAGTAGAGCAGCGCCTTGTTCACTTTTGCCGCGCGGGCGATTTCATCCATCCGCGCTCCGGCGAGGCCCTGCTCGGTAAAAATATCTTCCGCGGTAGCCACAATCCGCCGCGCGGTGGAAAGATCTCGTGCCTGCCGCAGGCTGCGCGGCACGCGCCGCCCCAGGCTCGCAAGCTCCCACTTAGGCGAAGCGGATGATCGCGCGTATGCCAAGGTCTTCAATAGTCTGACTAACTGGTTAGTTTAATTGAAGAACGAATATCCGTCAACGTTAGTTCTCGAAGGGTTAATCATGGTCTAACTGCCCGTGCTTTCCCGGAGCACTTGCGCTAGGTCCAGCCTGATCCGGTCCGGTCTGACCGCTAGCGCCGAGCGGCGCCTGCGACGACAGGCGCCTCACAAGGGCGGAGGAATCCTCCACCTCCTCAGGGCGGGAGAAGTATTCGGACACTTACCCGGGGCGTTGCCCCGGGCTGGCGTGCTCCGCGCCGTTGGCGCGTCTCGGTTGTAGAGCGGGAAAATGATTGCGAAGCGATTTATGAAATAGCTAAATAGCTTCTAGACCTTGGACTCGGTCGCGGGAGAACCAACCCGTCCGCAGCCGCCTCGCATGCCTTCACGGAACTTCTCGCGTTCCTCCGGTGTCATCTGTTCCCAGCGTTCCATCATGCGGCGGCGCCAGTGCCAGCCCGGACCAGAGCGCGGCCGGAAGCCCCCGAACAGGATTTTGCTCAGGACCAGGATTCCCGCAGCCTGCCAAAAGCCAATCAAATGCCAGCCGAAAAGGGCGGGCATCAGCCAGTTCCACAAACTCATGACCACAAAGCTGAACACAGCTAGGGCCAGAGTGGCGAACAGCACGAACCTCAAACCTCTTAAAATTCTATTTGGTTTCATTTTCTTGTCCTCATCGTTTGGTAAATTCGTCATAGATTGCCTGGAGGCGCTCGCGCAACCGAATCACCGCATAGTGTTTCCGCGAAAGCAGGGTGTTCACACCCACGCCTGTTCGTGCTGCGATCTCTTTGAAGCTGAGGCCCTCCAATTCGTGAGCAACGAATACCTCACGCTGCTCTTCAGGAAGCTCCTCTAAAGCGTCTTCCAGCTCTTCCAACAACACAGACCGCGCAAAAGTTGCTTCCGGCCCTTCGTCGGGGGACGGCAGCAAGTCTTCCAGTGTGAATGCCTCGCCCTCCTTCGTTGCCGCCAGGGGCTCGCCGGTGGACGTGTCCGGCCGTTTCTTCCGAAAGAAATCGATGATTTTGTTTCTCGCCACCCGGAACAACCAGGCGCTCACGTGCTCCACGGGCTGCATCATGCGGGAGGCTTCCACGAGTTCGTAGAAGACATCCTGCAAAATGTCTTCCGCTTCGCTGGTGTCAGCCACACGCTTCCGGATGAAATTCCGAAGTCGGCTCCGCTCTCGCACGACCGTTTCGGAGATCCGTTGGTCCTGGTCAGCCATCCAACCTGCGCTTATCGCCTGTTTCATTCACTCTTGAAGACGGATGAGGGGCAAAGATATTTTACGTTCAAATCCAAAATCGCAATGAATTGAATTGCGCCGCCCCCGCAAGAGGATGAATGTGCTGGGTTACTTCCAAGTAGGCGATAAATCAGCAGTTATCGCCCATTGATTTCAAATCCGGCGGCGTTTGAGAGCCTCAAGTTCCTCGAGCGTGCGTGGCCAGTCCGCCCGCAATAGCCGGGACAAACCGCGATCCGCAAGAACTTTTCCACCGGTTTGGCATCGAGCACAATAGTTCGTTTCGTTGTCCGCGTAGCGAATCCGCTGAATCTTTTCGCCACACCTCGGGCATGACTCTCCAAAGCGTCCGTGGACGGCCATTTCCTTGCGGAACGCGGTCACCTTTTCAGGAAATCGAGACTCCGCTTCGACGCGCAGGCGATCGATCCAATGCGCGAGGATATGGCGCGTCGCATTGAATAGCCTTTCCCACTCTTGGGGGGCTAGCTTGTGGGTGAGCGTGACAGGCGACAGTTGTGCTGCGTGCAAGATTTCATCCGAATATGCGTTGCCGATGCCGCTGACGATGCGCGGATCGGTAAGAGCCCTCTTGAGCGTGCGATTTTCGGCCGTGAGGGCGTCGCGAAACGAACTGAGATTGCTCGTGAAGATGTCGATTCCTCCCGGATCAATTGAGCGCAAGCCCTCCTCACCGGTTAGCACATGCAACGATGCGCGGCGCTTTGTGCCTGCCTCGGTAAGCACCAGAGAGCCGCCGGGAAAATCGAAGGCTGCCAAACTCTGGCGGCCCGCCAGCTTTGCGTTGGGCGGCCGCCAGTGCAACCGGCCAGCAATCATCAAGTGCAGCACCAGCCAGAGATCGCCCTCCACTCCAATCGCGATTCGCTTGCCAATTCGCCGCAGTTCGCGCACGACGCGGCCCTCCACATTCGTAATTGGGGGTTGCGCGGTTCGAAGCAGAAAGACGCTCGCCAATCGCACTCGCTCGATCGGCTGCGCGATGATGCGCGCTTCGAGTGCAGTGATGTAGGCAGCGATATCCGGCAGTTCCGGCATGCTTATCAGCTTGCACGCCGCGCCTGCGCTTTGGCAACCTCACTCTCTCGTCGGTAGTGGGTCAGATGGAAGCGAAACACGCCCTCTACAAAACCACGGATTGCCCTTGTAGCGGCCGCCCGCTTTTTGGGCGGGCAGCTTTTTGTTTCGTTCCTGAACGAAATTGACCCACTACCCTTTTGACGGAGGGAGATTCCCGGAGTTCATTCTGTTCTAACCGCACTGCGGCGTTGCTCGGCGCCAGAATGAGCGTTATTCTCAGCGAGAGGAGAAACCTCCATGGCAGCAACTCCCGCGTTCCCCTACGAGACGCGCCTGAACATTCTGCATAAGCCCTTAGAGGTAATCGATGAAAAGGCTCTTACGGATGCGTGCGACTATAAGTGGTACAACCAGACACTCTGCAAGGTAAACGACTCGGTGGTCCGCCTCGGGGTCATACAGGGCGAATACCACTGGCATAAGCACGATGAAGACGACGAGTTTTTTTATGTTGTTGACGGTCAATTGTTGATTGATCTTGAAGACCGCACCGTCGAGCTTTCACCGCGACAGGGATTTGTCGTTCCAAAGGGAGTGATGCATCGCACACGCGCCCAGCGCCGAACCGTGATTCTAATGGTCGAAAACGCCGGCATCATACCGACCGGCAGTTGATCGTAACCTCTTGGCACCCGATTTCCAACCTGTAGTCGCCCAGACTTACCGATTCCGGCCGAGTCACTGCTGGTGGAAAGGCGGTTCGGGTCTCTCTACCGGATCACAGATACTTAACTTGATTCTGGAAGCTGAAATGAGTCAAAGGCTGTCCGCGAACATAGTTCTGTAATGTCTGTACCAATCACTTTGAAAACGCTCTTCAGGGTCGTATTTCTTCTTCAGCCGGAGAAATTCTGCGAAGTGCGGGTAGCAGGTTTCAACTTGTTTTCGAGTGGCATATCGATGGTACGTAAGATAGTACGTGCCTCCGCGGCGTGCCGCCATGTCGATGAGCCTCCGAAAGGCATACCTCGAACGTTGAAGCCCTTCCGGGCTGTGAACCGTATGAAGGTTGAAGATCGTGCAGGCATACGGCTGTTTCGCCCAAGGCAAGAAGCTCTCATCATCGCGCTCGATAAGACGCACTGTGCCATAAATCAGGTCGACTCTATTCTTGCGGAAATCTTCTCGCACCTCATCGAGGAAGCCCTTCAGGGCCGGTCTTGGGACGTCGATCTCAGTGATCATCTCAGTCGCGGGATAAGGAGCATGGAGCTTGGCGTCGATCTCGCGATGGTAATTGTCAGGGTAGATGCTCAGCTGATGAAGATCTGACCAGTACACCTGCCCATTCGTCGAGAGATAGTAGTCTGCGTACCTGTTGAATGCCTGCTTCTCATCAGTATGGGCGAGATAAAGGAGTTGCCTCCAGTTTTCATCTGTCAGTTGCTTCTCTGCTGGTGGCACTGGCGCATCCATTGGTATCGGCCGATAGCAGGAGAAAACACCCTTGTGTAGAAAGTCTTCCGATGCGTGCTCGATGGAGAATTGGAAATCGCCATATTGAAATCCGCCAGCAATCCGCTTCTCAAACGTGGCAATCAGGTCGTCCACTGTCCGAATTTCTACGACCCGCTCGACCATCCGTCTCGGCACGAGGCGCAATTGCAAGGAAGTGACGACTCCAAAGAGGCCATATCCGCCGTGAACCAAACGAAATAACTCCGCGTTCTCCGTTCGGCTACATGTGTGGGCAGTCCCCATTGCGTCTACTAGAACGAAGGATTCGACATCACTGATAAAGGGCTTCATTTTCAAGCCGCGACCATGCGCATTCGCCGCAATTGTTCCAGCCATTGTCAATCGATCTGCGCCGGTTTGTTTCTGGGCAATTCCCCAAGTCTGGCCCTCTCCATTTTGCAAGGCGAGATAACCATCAATCAGTGCTGGCCACTCAATCCCCGCCTCCACCTCCACAATTCCATTTTTGCGATCAAGATTGATCACTCGACTCAGCTTTCTGGCATCAATCAGCAAGGTATCGGTGCCAAACTGCTGCCCTCCCATGGCGTGCCGCCCGCCTGCAACCGAGATTAACTTTCGATCTTTGCCCGCGGCACGAATTATCCTCTGCACATCTTCCAGAGACCGTGGCTGTAAAACTTCAAGCACTCGGGTGGAATTGAGTTGCGAGTGAATGTCGTTGACCGGAATCGGTTCTGCATCAAGCCTGCCTGAGGCACTCGAAGCGGCCAGAAATGCGACTGAGCCGGTAATGAACTCGCGTCTCGAAATCATCTATCCTCCGTGAATTCCTTGGAGGGTGGAAACCAACTGCCAACTCTAGAACAGGAACGGTACGAGGCGCCACGTCCGCTTTATATATTCCTTGTAGGCCTCTCCGAGGGCCGAAGCGAGCGCAGCTTCTTCTATGGGTATGCGGTAACTATAGGCGACCCCCATGCAGGAAAGAGCGGCCGCAAGCCCAGCCCAATTTCCTAGCCTGAATTTCTCATACTAAATTGAAAAGGCTGTTGCTTCATGGCATAACTCTTTTGTCTAGAAAGATTCTGCCAAGAAGGAGCAACAGCCTTATGACCACAGAGTGTAACCAGTTTGTCTTCG
>Ga0210400_10004618_pt1 | contig 11894 bp, 11 predicted proteins | sample IncBWH26MmetaG_FD_155456 | JGI IMG/M metagenome (GOLD analysis project Ga0210400, IMG submission 155456) | Forest soil microbial communities from Barre Woods Harvard Forest LTER site, Petersham, Massachusetts, United States - Inc-BW-H-26-M | ecosystem: Environmental > Terrestrial > Soil >...
CGCGAGATTGATATCCGCTCCGTTCTTATCGCCGCGCGGCGAAGGGATCCGCTGCACCATCTGTACGGCGTTTTCCGCCATCTGGCGCGTGGCTCCGTCCTGGCGTCCCCAATTGGCGTAAGCGAACTTGGCGACCAGGTCGCCGCGCTCCTTAAGCGCGTCCAGCGCCAGCGATACGTCGAACTCGCGACGCAATGTCGACTTGAGTCCGATCTCGATGTTGTCGTAATCGACAAACACCGCAATGTTCAATTTGTCCTGCATTCAGTTTCTTCTCCAATCTCGCGTCAAACTGTCTGTTTGACTGAGCTTCGGATGAATTCCACAATTTCCTGGAGGGAGGCTCCGGGTTGAAAGACCCCGGCGACACCCAGCCGTTTCAATTGCGCGGCATCTTCATCCGGTACGATGCCGCCTACGATGACCAGTACATCTGTCATCTTTTGTTGTTTAAGTAAATCCATCACGCGAGGCACGATGGCGTTATGCGCTCCGGAAAGAATGGACAGGCCGATGACCTGCACGTCTTCCTGCAGCGCGGTGTTGACGATCATTTCCGGGGTTTGCCGGAGACCGGTATAGATAACCTCCATACCGGCATCCCGCAGTGCGCGGGCGATTACCTTGGCGCCCCGGTCGTGTCCGTCGAGGCCGGGCTTGGCGACCAGCACCCGGATTCTATGATCCATAAAAGACTGCGATTGAGACTCTGATACGCCCCTGTTGCCTACCCGGCATCAGCGGTGCATCCTCGACTTGAGGATATCACGGAAGTGGGGAAAGGTAGCTAGCTTGCGCCCATGGACCGCCGGTACTCTCCCGGCGCGATGCCCAGGACACGCTTGAACGCCTTGTGGAAGGCCCCATCCGAGTCATAGCCGACCGCCTGAGCCACATCCGCCAGCTTCCGGTCGCTCTCGCGTAACAGGTCGCTTCCGCGGTACATCCGCCAGCGTGTCAAATACTCGAGCGGTGCCTCGCTCATGAGCTCCTTGAATCGTTGCGCGAATGCCGAGCGGGACATTCCGGCTTCCGAGGCCAGGCTGGCGACCGTCCACGGATGCTCAATGCGCTTATGCATCGAATTCAGCGCTGCACCGATGTGGGAATCGGAGAGCGCATGCAGCCACCCGGTCCTGTCGCTCTCGCTGTCCGCGATGTGCGCTCGAAGCGCCTGAATCAAGAGCAAGTCCGCCAGGCGGCGGACGGCAACTTCGGAGCCGGGTCCCCCTCCTGGCTTTGAAGCGTCCACTTCCGAAGCGAGCAGTTCCAGCGTCTTCTGCATCGGGAGCATGTGCGGCTGGCCGCCTCGAATCAGAACGATGGGCGGAAGAAAGCCGGTGAGAGGTCCGCTATGCGTGTCGTCAAAGCTAAATCTGCCTGCGATGATCGCGCTCGTCGCACCGCCCGCGCCGGTCGACAACACATATTCCCGGCCCGGAGCCAGAAGAAAAAAATCACCGTGAGAAAGATGCAGAGGCTCGGCCGCATCCGACAGGTGAAGCCAAGCTTCGCCGTAAGAGACCAGACCGAAGCCGGCCTGTAATCCCGGTGCGGATCGCGGCGTCCACTGACCCGTTACTTGTATGCGTCCGTAACAAACGCCTTGGACGCGAACAGCGCTGAGGAAATCGGTAATAGCATCCATCGACTACCCACCTTTTCTTTTGCCGATCGCTCCAGGCTCTCGCCAGTGGACGATCGGACAACATCTACGGACTAACGATCAGTGCCGATTCTCGCCCCAGTACATCCATAGGTCTGTAGATGCAAATGAGAGCCGGCGGGTTGCCGGCAAAGGAGAGAACTCGCATATGTTCGGAAATAAAGGTGTTGTCGCACTCGTTTTAGGGGCGTCGGTACTGGGGCTGCCGGCCTTTGCGCAGAGTGAGGACTATAAGTCTGACGTGACCGTTCAAGCGTTAGGCAGTTTTGTCAAGGATACAACCGATAACGGTATAACCCATTCCGCCTCCAACAGCGGCGGCGTTCTAGGTACGTATCGTTATTATTTCGGCCGTCATAACGGCGTGGAGTTCAATTACGGCTACACGCTGAACTCGCAACGGTACACGCAGGATGGCAACGTCTCGAGCACGCAGGCCTATTCGCATGAAGCGACCGCGGCCTATGTATGGCGTCTGCCGCTTCGCCGGTTTACTCCGTTTGCGCTGGCCGGAGCGGGCAGCCTGATCTTCGATCCTAAAGACGTCGGCGGCGACGTGCTGGCTCGTCCGGTGTTCGTCTATGGCGCCGGAGCGGATTTCGATCTCGGCAGGCGTTTCTTCCTGCGGGCGCAATATCGCGGGCTGGTTTACAACAGTCCGACGCTGGGAGGGTCCTCCATAGCCGCGGAGCTGTTGACACATCGCGCAGAGCCGTCGGCTGGTTTTGGATTCCGATTCTAATCTAAGAGCGCGAAACGGAGCGCTTCGATCCTCCGCCCAACCATTCGCTACGCTCGTGGTTCAGTGCAAGGCAGTTTGCACCGAATCACGGGCGTCCGTGAGCGTCAAGAGTTTGAAATCCGCCCACTGTTCCGTCCCCTGATAATTCTCCCGGAGGAAAGCCTCGATCCCGGGCATTTGCAGCCGGCGCGGATCGCTGCCCGGCCAGATGCGCAAATAAGCTTCCGGCGGAACTTCCGTATAAAAAACCCATCGCGGAGGATACGCGCGCAACGCACTCAACGCTTCCGACTCGTCCTGGTCTGAAAACATTCCCGGCTGCAAAAAGGAATACCGCGTGGGGTTGCGCGCCCCGGTAACGAAGTACAACAGCGGCCGGTACGGAAAGACGAACAGTGTGTCGGTCGGCTTCACCCGCGCCTGGATCAGCGCCAGAACGTCAAGATCCGCCAGCTTGCCGTGAACGGTTCCCACGCTGGTGACTCGCGCTGTCTCGCGGAGACGCTGCTGGATGCTGACCATGATGCACGAGCCCGCGGCGATCAGCACAATCACTGCCGCCACTTTTCGATAGGAAGATGACGCGCGAGTGATCAACACCGCCACCAGCGCGTAGAACGGCGCCGAGACCCACGTCAGGTGATTGAGGTCCCATCGAGGATAAGTCGAGAGGATCAACGCGGCGCCCGCTGTTAACAGGACCACGACGCTCATGGAGGGACGCTTCCACAACCAGATCGCGCTCAAGAACGGTAGCGTCGCGGGCAAAGTGAGAAATGCGAGTAGCACCATCGTCGTCGCGGAATCGGCAAACGATCCTCCGTGTAGAAGATTCGCGTAACCGCCCGTTACGGAGCCATACCAGACCCGGTTGGCGCCCGAGTAGTTTGAAGCGCTCCATAGGAACGAATCGAGCATCGCGGGAACGGCGCCCTTTGCGGTGAGCCATAATAGCCCTGCTCCCAACGCGAGCGCAACGCCACCTGCGTAGGAGACGATCAAGCTCCGTGTCGCGCGATTCGCAACCAGGCAAGCGCCCAGCGCCACGACTGCCAAAGCCACGGGTGGCGTGCACCATGCGGCGATGCCCACGGCGATCCCCGCGGAAAAACTGATCGCGGATGAACCTTTACTGTCAGCCGCAGCATGTTCTGACAAAGCAATGATCAACGTCGCCGCCAGCACGGCCCATGCACTCGAATCCCAACGATGGTTGGCGGTCACCGCGGTTTCCCCGAGCGTGGCGAAAGCGAGAAAAGCGAACGACGCGAAGGCTGCCGTCAGTTGATTACTTTGCTTAGAGTCACTTGACTTGCAAACCAGCCAAAACAGACACGCGGTCAGAATCGCGATGTCCCACACCACCGGTATCCTTGCCGCCGTGAGGGTGGCGCCGAACACACGGAAGCTTGCGGCCTCCAGGACGAACGTTCCTGGCCCGGTGAGCGAAAAGAAATCCTTGTAAGGAGCCTGGCCGTGCAAAACGCGGAGGCCGCCGTCGAGATAAATGCCCTCGTCGTTTAAGACCAGTACGAATCGCGAGGCCGCCAGCCACCCCAGGTACGCACAGGCGCACAGGAACACCAGGCCGGCGCGCCGCGTCAGGGACATGCCTATCTATCGTTATAAGAAGCTGGTTTCCGTATAGCTGCCGAAAACGTCCTGTAGCGCCCCGCAGATCTCACCTACCGTTGCATAGGCCCGAACTGCACCCAAGATGTAGGGCATGGTGTTCTCAGTGCCTTCCGCGGCGTGCCGCAAATCACTTAAAGTCTTGGCGACGCCGCTCTCGCTCCGCCGCCGTCTCACCGCCTGAACCCGCTCGATCTGCTTGCGCTCGGCCGTTTCGGCGATCTGCAGGACCTCTATGGGCTGCTCGCCCTGTTCGGTGAACTTATTCACGCCCACGATCACCTGCTCGCCCTGCTCGATCTCGCGCTGGTATTGGTAGCTGGCCTGCGCAATTTCGGATTGCGGGAAGCCGCGCTCGATGGCCGGAATCATTCCGCCCATCTCATCGATTCTCCCGATGTACCGGTTCGCGGCTGCTTCCACGTCGAGCGTCAGGCGTTCGAGAAAATAGCTCCCGCCCAACGGATCGGGCTCGACCGTCACTCCGGTCTCGTAGGCGATTACCTGCTGCGTGCGTAACGCGAGCGTCACGGCATCTTCCGACGGCAACGCATACGCCTCGTCGAGCGAATTGGTATGCAGCGACTGGCATCCGCCCAGCACTGCGGCCATAGCCTGAATGGAAGTCCGCACGATGTTGTTGCGCGGCTGCTGCCATGTCAGCGAGCATCCCGCGGTCTGAGCGTGGAACCGCAGCTTCCAGCTAGCTTCGTTGGCCGCATGAAACCGGTCGCGCATTACGTAAGCCCAGATCTTCCGGGCGGCACGGTATTTGGCGATTTCCTCGAAGAAATCATTGTGCGCATTGAAGAAGAAACTCAACCTCGGCGCGAACGTATCAACGGGAAGCCCGCGCTCCAGAACGTGCTCCACATATTCGATGCCGTCGCGCAGGGTGAAGGCCAGCTCCTGCACGGCCGTCGATCCGGCCTCGCGGATGTGATAACCGGAAATGGAAATGGGGTTGAACCGCGGCACGCGCTGCGTGGCGAACTCGACGGAATCCGTCACCAGGCGCATGGACGCGCGCGGCGGATAGATGTACTCCTTCTGCGCAATGTATTCCTTCAGGATGTCGTTCTGCAGCGTGCCCGACAGCCGCGCCCAGTCGACTCCTTGCTTCTCCGCAACCGCCAGGTACATCGCCCAAATGACCGATGCCGGCGAGTTGATGGTCATGGAGACGGTGACGTCTCCCAGCGGGATTCCTTCGAAGAGGGTTTCCATGTCGGCCAGCGAGGAAATCGCAACCCCGCACTTGCCCACTTCGCCCAGCGCCGTAGGATGATCGGGATCGACGCCCATCAGCGTAGGCAGATCGAACGCCACTGACAAACCGGTTTGGCCCTGATCCAACAAATAGCGATAACGGGCGTTGGTCTCCTCGGCGGTTGCGAAACCCGCGAACTGGCGCATGGTCCATAGCCGGCCACGATACATGGATTCGTGGATGCCGCGGGTATAAGGGAATTGGCCCGGCGAGCCCAGATCGCGCGCGGGATCAAAACCCTCCAAACTCCGTGGAGAATAGACCGGATCGAGCGGTAGCCCGCTCAGAGTGCGGTCGGAGGTTGCCGTCGGCGCGGGCATTTCTTTACCCATTGTATTGCCGTAACGTTTTTTGCCGCGGAAGCATCTCTCTCAACTCAGCTGTCGTAGTAGGATTGTTAGAGCAGTTCAAACAAGGAGGCGCCCCGAGATGTGGAATCGGCGCAAAGAAGAAGAACAACCAGCACCCCGGCCGGTCGCGGTTCAGCCGCCAGCGCAACCTGCCAAGCCGCAACCCGTTAAGGAGGGAATCCCGATGTCGACCGTTCCGAATCGTCCTACAGAGTCCTTTGATGCTCCGCGCACCGGTAATGCCGTGCTCGGAAAGTCGGTCGTCGTGAAAGGACAGATCCTCAGCCGCGAGGACTTGACGATTGACGGCGAAGTGGAAGGCACCATCGAAATGCAGGAACACCGCCTCACCATCGGTCCGAACGGAAAGGTCCGCGCTAGCGTCAAGGCGCGCGAGGTCATCGTGCTGGGCACCTTGCACGGCAACGTAGAGACTGGCGACCGAATCGACATCCGCAAGGAAGCCAGGCTGGTGGGCGACATCCGGACAGCGCGCATCATGATCGAAGACGGCGCGTATTTTAAGGGCAATGTGGATATCGTTCGCGCCGAGGTTCCGAAAGCCGCGGTTGCCTCTACACCCTCCGCGGCAGCTCCCCGGCCCCAGGGTCCAGGAACTGTTTCGCCCGCGATTTCTCCGGCGACTTCTCCTGCCGCGGCCGGTCCCGCCATGGCCGCCGGCGCCGGCGAAATCAAGCGTTAGACCAGGTTGGAAACCCGCAGCAGCAGCGGTCTCGATCAATTCTGCGCTTTGCTCGTGGAGCGGCCCGGACTGACTCTTTTGGATTTGGCCGGCGCCAGTCAGAGTACCGTGGCCTTCGTCACCAACTACGGCCATCGTATTTATTCCGACGATTTGCTGTTACAGATGGACCGCTGTTTCGGCGACGGCGACTTCTACGAGAACCAGGCGGACGCGCAAAAAGTGGCCCAGTTCCTGGATTCAGCGTTGGATTACCCGGCGCAGCATTTCGACGGAGCTCTGGTTTGGGACACGCTGGAGTTTTTGACCGGGCCGCTGCTCGAAACCGTGGTCCGGCGCTTGCACCACATGCTACGCCCGGGCGCCTACCTGCTGGCGTTGTTTCACTCCGAGGAACGCGCCGAAACCATCCCGACATACTCTTACCGCATCTCGGACCGCAAAACCATAACGCTCGGACCCCGCGGAAGACGCCGTCCCGCGCAATTCTTCAATAACCGCAGTTTGGAAAAACTGTTTAAGGATTTCGAGTCCGTGAAATTCTTCCTTACGCGGGACCACCTGCGAGAAGTGATCGTGCGGCGGTAGACAAAGGATCACTTCCGGCGTAGTCCCGTATACTCCATTTAAGGAGTTTGTTACTTGTCCCTGGAAGACGATCTGTTCGCGCAGCGCCTGCGCCGCACCGTTGAAATCGAGGCGCTGGGCTTCCGCCCTTATGGCCAAAGGTTCGACGCCAGTCAGACCATCCCGCACATATTGGCCGGCTACGGCGCCAAGACAGCGGAGGAACTCGCCGGCCAACCCCGCGTGCGCATCGCCGGGCGCATTCAAACCATTCGCCGCATGGGCAAGGCCGGCTTTATGCACCTGATGCAAACAGGCGAGCGCCTGCAGGTATACGTCCGCAAAGATGCCGTTCCGGAGGCGGACTACGCGCTCTATGAAGGTTTCGACTTGGGCGACATCGTGGGCGTGGACGGCTACCTGTTCCGCACGCGCACCGGTGAGCTTTCGGTGCACGCCGAGAAACTGACGTTTCTCTCCAAGATCCTGCTCGCGATGCCCGAGAAATGGCACGGCCTGGAGGATGTCGAGATCCGCTACCGCCAGCGTTATCTGGATCTGATCGCTAATCCGGAATCGCAGAAGATTTTCGTTACGCGGGCGAAGATCATTTCTTCGCTGCGGCGCCAACTCGAGGAGCGCGGCTTTGTGGAAGTGGAAACACCAATGATGCAGCCGATCTACGGCGGTGCAACCGCGCGTCCGTTCGTGACGCATCACAATACGCTCGATCTCGACCTGTACCTCCGCATCGCCCCCGAGCTCTACCTAAAACGGTTAATTGTCGGCGGTCTGGAGCGCGTATACGAAATCAATCGCAATTTCCGCAATGAAGGAGTCTCCAAGCAGCACAACCCCGAGTTCACCATGCTCGAGTTTTATCAGGCCTACACGGATTACCACGGCCTGATGGATTTGACCGTGGACCTTCTGAAACAGACTGCCATCGATGCCACTGGATCGACCGTGGTCGAGTATCAAGGGACCAAGCTCGACTTCGGTAACATCCGGCGTCTATCGATGCGGGAGACCGTGGGCGATTCCACGCTCCGGGGCCACGCGCTGGTGGAGGTCTTCGAGCGCACGGTCGAGCCTACGCTGTTCGAGCCGACCATCATCTACGACTACCCGGTGGAAGTCTCGCCGCTCTCCAAACATAAGCGCGACGATCCGGCCTTCGTCGAGCGTTTCGAGATCTACGCGGCCGGTATGGAGATCGGCAACGCCTACACCGAGTTGAACGATCCTAAAGAGCAATGCCGCCGCTTCGAGATGCAGCGAGAGCTGAAGGCAGCCGGCGACGAAGAGGCGCACCAGATGGATGAAGACTATCTGCGCGCCATGTCCTACGGCATGCCGCCGACCGGCGGCGAAGGCATCGGCATCGACCGGCTGACCATGATCCTGACCAATTCCAAAACGATCCGCGATGTGATTCTGTTTCCGCTGCTGCGGCCGGAGGGGGAAATCGGGATCGCCGAGAAACTGCGCGGTGGCGATGTTTGAGCTGTTCATCGCGCGGCGCTACCTGCGTGCGAAACGCAAGCAGGTGGTGATCTCCGTCATCACGGTGATCTCCGTGATCGGCGTGGCCGCGGGCGTCATGGCGCTGGTGATCGCGCTGGCGATCAACACCGGATTCCGTAGTACCCTGGAACGCAATCTTCTCGGTCTGACCGCGCATGTCTCGATCCAGGAAAAGACTATCGGCGAAGGAATGGAGGGCTGGCAGCAGCTCTCCGGGAAACTCGCGCGGCTACCGCACGTCAACACCGCCTCGCCCGCCCTCTATGACGTCGGGTTTCTTTCCGGACCCGTCAACGGCGACGGCGTCTCGATTAAGGGCATCTCGACGGTAAAGCGCGCTCCGATACCGGAAGCGCTGCTGCACTTAAAGGCGGGCTCGATCGACGCTTTGCACAACGAAGAGGGAGAACGCCCTGGAATCATCCTCGGCTATCGTTTGGCTGAGCGATTGGGTGCTGTGGTGGGAAAACCGGTAACGCTCACGATCGCCAACGGCCACATAACTCCCTACGGCGGAAGCCCCAGCAACGTCAAGCTGCGCGTGGCTGGCATATTTGAGTCGGGCTTCTTCCAGTTCGACTCTTCTCTCGGCTTCATGGATCTGCCGGCCATGCAGAAGATTTTCAGCCTAGGTGACGTTCTCAACGCCATTGAGTTGTACCTGGATGACCCCGACGCTGCGCCGCAAGTAGCGGCCGCGGCCGAACCGTTGATCGGGCCTAAGCTTGCCGCGACCACCTGGCAGGACCAGAACGGCCAATTGCTGAGCGCTTTGAGAATGGAGCGCGTGGTCACCGTAGTCACCATCGGACTGATTCAGGTGGTGGCGGCGCTGAACATTCTGATTGCCCTGGTGATGATGGTGATGGAGAAGCACCGCGACATCGCGATCCTGATGTCCATGGGCGCGCGCGCCCGACAGATCCGCAGAATTTTCGTGTGGGAAGGCGCGATGATCGGGGCCGTCGGGACTGCGATCGGGCTGACGGTGGGCTACACCATTTGCTATTTCGCGGATAAATACCAGTGGCTACGCCTCGATGAATCGGTGTACTCCATTTCGTTCGTCCCGTTCACAACTCGTTGGGTAGATGCCATATGGATCGCCGCCGCCGCCATGGCCGTCAGCCTGATCGCCACGCTGTATCCGGCGCGCAGCGCCACAAAGATCGCACCAGTCGAATCACTGCGGTATGAGTGATATGCTCGATCTGATATGCGACAGTTCCCGGTATCTTCCTTTTTGATTTTTGCCGCGCTTGCGCCTGGCCAGTCCGTACAACCCGCAACTCCCAACGCCGTAAAGTTGACCAAGTACATCCTGGGCGTCGCCGATCTGGACAAGAGTTACGCTTTCTATCACGCGCTCGGCCTGGATTTACAAAATAATGCGGCCACCCTTACAGCCAAACCCAACCCGCTGAACGACGCGCTCCGGAGCCTGGTCGACGTGCCGCCAGGAACGAAATTCCGCAACATGATGCTCAAGATCCCGGGCGCGGAGTTCCCCCTCGAAGTCACTGAGTTCACCGGCATGGACGTGCATGCGGCGAAGCCGCGCATTCAGGACCCCGGTGCATCGCTGCTGGTTCTGGACGTGGACGACGTGGCCGCCGCCCTGGCAGCGGCGAAAAAGACGGGTGGGGAAGTGGTTACGGCCGGCGGTTCACCCGTGAAGCGAGCCAGCGGTCCCGGCCGCGTGGTCACCCTGAAAGATCCTGATGGCTACTATGTGGAGCTGGCGCAGACCACTGCTACGGCATCTGTGGCGCCCTCTGTGCCCGGTAAGGTGATCGGGGCCGCTTTTGGCTCCATGGTGGTGCAGAGCGCTGAAAAGGCGGCTGCGTTCTATCGAGATCACTTCGGCCTCGCCGTCAAGACGAACGCTTGGACTCCGAATTTCGACGCCAACCTGGGAACTCCCGGAGCGCAAGTCCAAACCGCGGAAGTGACGGTTCCCGGAACTGCCCTATCCTGGAGATTCATGGAATTCAAAGACGCGGACCGCAAGCCCTACACTCCTCGGATTCCCGATCCCGGCGCGCCTGCGATCGGACTTCAGGTGCGCGACATGGATGCAGCCATCGCCGCGATCAAAGCCGCGGGCGGCGCATCCGTCACGCAAGGAGGAAGTGTCAAGCTGGGCAACGGTAAGGTCGGCTTCGTGCGCGACCCCAGCGGCCTTCTGGTGGAACTCGCGCAAAACTGAGGACCGAGGACTTCCATGCCCGAACTCATCGCAGGACCCCACATCATCCCTGTCCCGGGGAACAAAATCATCGAAGAATACGTCGGCCGCGTCAACAGCCGCGAATCGCAGGTCAGCATCGCCCGCATGCGCAGCCCGGCCGGCTGGTCCGAGCCCGGCCAGCGTCCGGATTTCGATGAATTTACGGTGGTACTGAACGGCGCGCTGCACGTCCAATATGACAAGGGAATGTTGGAAGTCCGGGCCGGTCAGGCTGTTGTCACCCGGAAAGGTGAGTGGATTCGTTACAGTACCCCGCGGGGTGCTGAATACGTGGCCATTTGCGTTCCGGCTTTCGCGCCGGATACGGTCCATCGGGACCAGTGAAACCCCTTGCGGGTGAATAAGATCCCGGACGGGCTGGATTGACAGTCCGGGTCCTCTCCCTCTATGATATGTAGGGTTTATACGTCCATCCACTCGTTCTGAGTAAATCTATGATCAAAGTCGAAGGGCTCACTAAGCGATACGCCCGGAACGTCGCGGTCGATCACATTTCGTTTGAAGTTGAAAAAGGCCAGATCGTGGGTTTCCTGGGCCCCAATGGCGCGGGGAAAACCACGACCATGCGTATGCTCACCTGTTTCATGCCGCCCACCGAGGGCTCGGCGCAGGTGGCCGGGTTCGATGTGCGCGAGAACCCCATGGAAGTCAAGAGGCGCATCGGTTACCTTCCGGAGACGCCGCCCGTCTACCCGGAAATGGAAGTCATCGAGTACCTCGATTTCGTGGGGCGAATCAAAGGCGTACCCAAGGCCGGCTTACGCAGCCGCATTGACGAGGTGATGCAGAAAACCGCCATCACCGACGTCCGGAACAAGGAAATCGGCAAGCTTTCCAAAGGCTACCGGCAGCGCGTGGGCTTGGCGCAGGCCATTGTGCATAATCCCGACGTGCTGATCTTAGATGAACCGACCTCCGGTCTTGATCCCCATCAAATTATTGAGACTCGCGATCTGATCAAGGGATTGTCCGGGGACCACACCATTATTCTTTCCACCCACATCTTGTCGGAAGTGGAGCACACTTGTCAGCGGGTGATGATCATCAACCGGGGCAAGCTGGTGGCCACCGACACGATGGAGAACCTGAACAGCCGTCTGCATGGCGCCGAAACGGTGGCCGTGGAGGTGATTCCACGCGACGGGACGGTTTCTCCCGATTGGGTACGGAGCGTTCAGGAGAAGCT
>Ga0210400_10004619_pt1 | contig 11893 bp, 8 predicted proteins | sample IncBWH26MmetaG_FD_155456 | JGI IMG/M metagenome (GOLD analysis project Ga0210400, IMG submission 155456) | Forest soil microbial communities from Barre Woods Harvard Forest LTER site, Petersham, Massachusetts, United States - Inc-BW-H-26-M | ecosystem: Environmental > Terrestrial > Soil >...
CGCCGCGCTGCCCATACCCGGCGGAGTGCTCGCGAGCTTGCGGCCTGTGAACATGCCGAGCGTCGCCCCGTTTCGACCGCGGTAAAACAGACAGAAATAGATGTTGTCGTCGGGCTGCACCGGGCGGCAGGCGCGCCTGGACGATGATGACGGGAGGTTCAAGCGGCTGCGTTCCTGACGCCGTGTGGCCCGTCGGGCATCAAACGGCCTTGCGGCCCCTAATCCGTCCCACCTCCCGGTGAAGTCGAATTTGCTGGGGGATTTTTCTCAGCATTTTCCTGACCGGACGCTCGAACCAGAGAACCGAGGCGACCGACGCGGTCATCAGCGCGACGAACGCCAGAGCCGACCCGACCATGTTCGGCATGATCTCGTGGAACAGCCGCGCCATCGGCGTCTGGAGCAGATACACGCTGTAGCTCGCCTCGCCGAGCAGGACGACGACGGGTAGCGACAAAAACCTGGCGGTCGGCCCGTCCGTGCATGCTAGATAGAGCAGAAGCATCGCGAAATACGGCGACAGCAAGCCGAGCCGCAGATTCGCCTGCGAGACCGGCGGCGAGATCTCCAGCCAAGCGAGGATCAGCAGCGTCGAGAGCACGACGCCCCATCCCAAGATCCGCCGACGGGCATCGACCCGCTCGCGGTGGCGTAGAAACGCTACGCCCGCCACCATGCCGACGATGAATTGGTTCGCGTTCGGCAGCGGGTGGTAGGATGCGAACTCGAATATTCCGGAGACGTTCTTCCCGCCATACAAGTGCTCGAGGAAAGCCACGTAGCCGCCGACCACCATCGAGACCGTCCAGGCGATCATCGCGACGATGGCGAGGATCCGCAGACCGAACCGCTCCGCGAACGCGGCAAGCAGCGGGAAGACCGCGTAAAACAACGCCTCGCAGGAGATCGACCAGTCTGGACAGTTGATTCCGCAGGCGTACCCCGGCACCCAGCCCTGCACGAGCAGTGCCTCGAGCGCGAACTGATTACCGGTCGCGGCCGGCATCGTGTACAACGCGAACAGCAGCGCGAGCAGATAGGCCGGATAGATGCGGATCAGCCGGTGCCACCAGAACTCGCCGTAACTACTTTCGCGGCCGAGGTAGTTGTAAACCAGAATGAACCCGGACAGCACGAAGAAGAGGTTGACCCCCAGGAAGCCGAATTTCGCCGGCTGCAACAGCGCCGGCAGTCGCTCCTGGCTCATGGCGAAATGATAGACCAGCACCGCGAACGCGGCGAAGATGCGCACCCCGGTCAATGGAGCGAGAGGCGCACGGCGCTCCTCCCCCGTATACGCGGTTGCAATGACCATCAGCATCCTCCCGTTCGATCGCCTGCCCCCACGGAAGATCGAAAGGCTCCATCCCCCCTGCGCCGCACGCCTCCAGACCTCATTTCGCAACCGCCACTGTGATCCGGATGATCCATTCCTGCGAGCCGCCCCGTCCTCTATCGCTGCGCGCCCTTGTAGTAGGAAACCATGTCCCTCGGCTTCATTGCGCACTCCGAACGTCGGCCGAGAAAATAGACTGCGCTCGCGCCGTCGACTTCATATGCTGGCCGCAAGAGTCTTTCGAAATAACGGAGCCAGAACAGCGCGATGGCCGCCATCGTGCCGATCTTGTAGCTCCCGAACAGAGAGCTGACGAAGTAGCGGACCGCCCAGAGCATCACGATCGCGGGGCCGCGCGTGATGCCGCCGTCGATCTCTTCGAAATGGCGGAACAGCCAACGATGCCCGCTGAGGGTAAAACGGGTGAAATCGTAGGCACCCTCGTGGACTTGCTGCATGAAGGGTGTCTCCGCATAGACCACGCCCTCCGGGACCAGGACGCGATGAATCTCGGCGACGACCTGCTCCGGCGTCAGGACGTGCTCCAGAACGGCTTGGATCCAGACGCCGTGGATTGCGCCCGATGCCAGCGGAAGCTGATGCCCATCAGCGATGATCTGGGTGAGATCGGACTTGTAGATATCCGTTCCGATCAGGATGAGGTCGGGATCCCGATACAGCGCGTCCGCGTCGTTGCCGACCGCGCCGCCCCCGATGACCAGGATAGTGGGACGGGGATTCAGGCGCTTCGCCTCGGCGATGAAGCGATCCGCATTGGCGGCGGTCGGGCCGGGGGATCGCCAGAAGAAGCCATGGATCTTGTGGAGAACGCCCATCCTGCGTTCCTTGTAGGAGCTTCCCCCGAGTCGTTGCACCTCATCCCTGGACAGGACGGAGTTGTCGAAGTCGACCAGCACGGGAACGCCGTCGAGAGCCGGAAATCCGGCTTGCGACAGCTCGCAGTCTCGGTCCTGGCATACGAAAGCGCGTACCGGAGCCCCCGCTTGGACGGCTGCAACGCCGGATTTGCAGCGTGGGCAACGCAAGAGCGCATGGACGGGCAGATTTCCTATCGAATCCGGCTTGCCGCCGGTCTGTCGCTCGTGCCGATAGCTGACGTTCATCCCGTCGCTCCTCTAGTTTGGCTCCGAAACTTTCGGTCGCACACCCGAACAGGAGTCTCCATTCGACGGAGGCGATGCTTCATTTTGCGGCGCAGACCGCCACCACCCGGCCAACGCGTGTGCGGCCGCTATGGCAAAGTCGTAGGGATAGTGCACTATCGCCGGCAGCGGATCGTCCCACCGCCAATAGCCGTCGATTACGACGGAGCTCGGCGGGATCGACCTCGCGCCGAACCGAATCCGCTCGATAAAGGAGGCCTGCCAGACCACCCGGCCATCGACCCGCCTTGCGGGCGGCGAAGGAAAACCGCATTCGTGACAGTAGGCAGCTAGTGGAATGTTCACGCCGGCGAGCGTCGCCACCTCCTCCTGCCAGTCGATGCGGCCGACCGTCGGCTCGATGATCGCGAAGCGTCCGTCCCTGGCGTCCCGCTTGTACTCGACGCCACCAAATCCGAAGTAATTCACCTGATCCAGGAAATCCTCGTTGGTGCGCTCCAACTCCTGGTTGACGGCGGCCGTACAGAACGCCGTGCTGCCCATACCCGGCGGAGTGCTCGCGAGCTTGCGGCCTGTGAACATGCCGAGCGTCGCCCCGTTTCGACTGCGGTAAAACAGACAGAAATAGATGTTGTCGTCGGGCCCCTCGATCGTTTCTTGCGCAAGAACCGCACCGGTCCGATCCAGAAGACAGCGACACGTGGAGACCGCCTCCTCGTGGGTGGCTGCCACGACGAGCCGGGGAGCATTGCCCTCGTGGAAGTGGCGCTTGTCGGCGGGTTTGATGATCACCGGCAGACGAAGCGACCGGACGTCCGCGACGGCCGAAGCGTCGCGGATCACGGTGCCGTTCGGAACCGGCCAGCCATTCCTCTTCGCGGACTCGTGAAATCTGGCCTTGTCGTGCAGCATCAGGACGGTGTCGTGGTCCGGCAGCGAGAGCCGGTAGAGCCCCTCCAACTCCGCACGATGTTCGGAGATGATGAGCATGGCCAATTCGTCGGTGATGACGAGAAAGGGCTGCCCGCCAAGCCGGTCGTGGAGACGGCGCAGCGTTTCGATGAGCGGACGGTCATGCAGCGTCTTCGCGAGGACCGAACGGGCATGCCGCGACCACAGAGAGGGAGCCGAACGCTTCTCGCCCACCACGTAAACCGGCACCCCACCTTGGGCGAGACTCCGGCAGACCCCGAGAGCGCCGAGATCCGCGCCGATCACAACGGCCGGGATCACCTGTCCGGCACGGACGATCTCCTCGCCTTCGGGGGTCGGTTCAAGTCCGTGGGGACCACGAGTGGGCACCTTGTGCATGGTGCCGGCGACAAGATTGGTCGCGAAAACCAAGACGAGCGCCGCGCACGCACCCTCGATGCTAACCGCGAGCGTCCAGCCCAGCACCAAACCCTCAAGCCCGCCGAGCTTGGCGCCCGCGACCGCGAAGCCAAGCTCCAGCAGGCCGCCGAGCGCGAACCAACCGGATGCCTTGCGCATCCGATCGCCAAGCCGCGCGAGCGAGCAGACATGGAATTTGAGCGTCGTTCCCAAGAGGCTGACGCCTAGAAAGCGCATACTGGCTCCGGCGATCTCCGAATAAGCCGGATTGAAGAGCGCGAGTATCTCGCGCGAAAAGACGAAGACGACGACGGCGCAGACCAGGGAGAAGAGCAACGAGACCGTCAGCGAAACGCGGACGTTGTGCCCGAATTGTTGCGGGCTCGCCCTGACCACCGGAAACAAGACCAGGGCCATCACCGCGGGCACCATCGAGGCCATGGTCACCAACATCCACAACAATGCGAATGCGGCGTTGGTCGTCGGCGACAGAAGCACCAGAACGAGATAGGGCATGATGATGCTCGGCACCTGCAAAGAAACATCGAGCACGTAGTGGTCGAAGATCTTGCGTCGGAGCATGTAGAGCAGTCCGAAGTCGGGAGGTCCGACAAGGCGCCGCGCGCCACCGGAGGTCAGCAGATCGAACACGATCCATGACGCGACCATGCCGGCCACCCAGGTGACGAGTATGGCGCCACTGGAGGCGCAACCGACCGCTGCGGCGGCTCCGACCAGCACCAGCTTGAACACAGAAAACAACGCCTGATGGACCATCCTGTCGGTACTGCGCAGGGTGCCGACGAGCGCCTGATATGCTACCATACTGAAAACGGTCAGACCGCAGCCGAGAACGAACGCGGCAGCCTCGAACCGGCTCTCGATCAGCCCGGCGGACACGCCGAAACGACCTGCGGCGAAGACGAACACCAAGGCGAGGCCGACCGCCATTGCGACTCCGACCGCCGCCGCCGCCGCGACGAGTCCCGGCGATTTTCCGGGATGGCGGGCGATTTCCCCCGTCAGCAGCGTCCCGAGCCCGGCCTCCCCGAGAAGACCGAACAGACCCATCAGAGACAGCAGAGCGGAGGCCTTTCCGATCACCTCCGGCGGGAAAACCCGGGCAGCGAGCCACCAGTAAACGAGCCCGAACCCGGCCGTCGTCGCATTTCCGATAGCCAGAGCGCCGGAATTCATCACTAGCGTGGCGCTCTTTTGGAGCGCCCGACGCACGCCGCCAATGGCCGTCTCGGCGAACTCTATCGACATGCGGGCTCTCCGGAGCCTTCGCGCACCACGGCCGTGCCGGCGGCTTCGCACAGAACGTCATAGTAGAGCCGCTCGATCCGGCTCACCACGGTTCCGGCCTTCAGGCGCTCCACTCTGACAAGGCTCGTCGCCGCAAGACGATGCAGCAAAGCATGGTTCTCGATCAACATCCGCAGCGCCTGGCGCAGCGCCTGTGCGTCGCCGGGCGGCACCAGCAGCCCGGTCTCACCATGATCGACGAGATCTGGCATGCCGCCGATGTCGGAAGCGACCACTGCCTTGCCGGACGCCATCGCTTCCATGATCACGGTGGCACAGGCTTCCGGACCGACCGACGGCAGCACGCCGAACAGCGAGCGTCGCCAGGCGTGCATGATGGCCGGATGCGGCCACGTACCGAGGACGTGGACGTTCGTCGGAAAGACTGCTGGCGTGTCGGCCACCCGCCGCCCGAGCAGAACCACCGGCGGCGCCCGCTCGAGGCCGGCATAGGCCTCCAGCAGGACGTCGATGCCTTTGAGCCGCATCATGTCGCCGACGAACAGGATGAAGGCCTCCCCAGGCAGATCCCGCAGGCAAGGGTCTTCCGGACCTGGCGTCCCCACATCGTCGGGCACGAAATTGGGAATGACCTCGTAGGGGACGTTGGCCCGGGCGAGTCCGGTGTGACGCGCCACAGCATGGCTCACCGGAATGAAGCGGTCGACCAGGCGTCGGACGGCGAAGCCGGACGCAAAATTGCCCAGCGTGGTCACGGTCGCCTTGACAGCACCGTAGTGCTGGCTGGCGCAGGACAGACACTTTGTCGCCGCCGGGCCGTCGCACAGCTGGGTCCCCAGATGCATCAGGTTCTTCTTGGCGCAGACGAGTCCGTAGTCGTGCAGCGAGACCACCAGCGGAACCCCGCTCAGCGCCTTCACCGGCAGAAAAGACGCATAGATCCAATTGTGGGCATGGACGATGTCCGGCCGCTGGCTGGCGACCAGCCGCTTGAGGGCCAGCATCAATTCGGGATCCGGGAAAGGCGGCGCGTGGCGGCGCTCGGAATCGACATGAAGGCCCGACAGGCGCTGCAGCGTGCCGGAAAGGCGATGCACGCGGACCGCACCGTCCATCTCGACATCGGGCGATCCCGGACGCCTCAAGGTGCCGACGCAGACCTCGTGTCCGCGTTGCGCCAGCGCGGCGCCGAGGTTGCGGACGTGCCGCTCCTCCCCTCCGATCACCGGAGGATAGAACTGCGACAGCAGCAGGATGCGCATGCACAAAACTCCGTTGCGTTCAGCTTCCCGGCACCAGCGCCGTGACTTGGCGGTAGAGCCGCTCGTCTTCCAGTCGGTAGAGCCGGGCCTCGGCCTTCTGAGGATCGGCGAGCAGGGGCACCGGTACTTCCCGCGTCCAGACATCCCCGGGCGCCATCGCGAGCGAGCGGAAGGCCGCCAACTGGTGTCCATCGATGGTGACTTCCAGGTCGAACCGCTGGGTCCGCGCTTCGGCGCTGCGGACCGCGACGATGAGTCGGCCGCCGTCGATCGACGGCAGCATCGAGAATTCGGTGTACTCGTATTGCTGCTGCTTCGCCTCGTCGCGAACGGCAAGCACATAGGCACCGGTCGCCACCGACGCCGCGAGCGCGCACGCGACCGCATGCCGGAGATGGAAACCGGCCGGTCGCGGCCAAGACGGCAGATATGACGCGCCGCCACGCCTGGCAGCCACCAGCGACGCCGTCACCACGAAAAGAAAGAACCATGTCGCCCAGCCCGCCGGCGTCAGGGCGCCTACCGCGTTAAGAATGAAGCCGCCGGAGATGCCGACGACGAGACTCGTTCCGACCGCGTAGACGAGGTGTTCGAGAAGCGAGTGGGTCCTGATCCCGATGGCCCGCAACAGCACATGCCCAGGAACCAGCACCGCCATCGGCAGGCCAAGGAGGACGCGAAGCGGCGTGCCGTCGCCGACAACCGCCACGGCGACCGCCGTCGCGGTCGCCCATATGCACGCGGCCGGAAGATCGCGGTTCTCAACGCTCATGCAACCCCCTCATGTCGTAGATCTTGATCCAACCGTTGTCGTAGATGCGGCCGATGCCCTCGATCCCGTCGAATTTGAGGAGCGCCGCCGGGGACAACGGTTCTCCCGCATTCGCTTCCCAGGGCTGGAAGTAGAAGCCGAGCACAGGCGGCCCCGTCGACAGACGCATGTCCACCAGCATGAAATCGACGTCGCCATGTTTCAGGGCATAAAGATCGTCGGGCGGCAACTCCTCGGGTTCGTACACGCGCGAGTCGGAGATGCCGGCCCCCATGAAGATCCTCACGTCCTGCCGTCCGTAGGTGGCGAGCAGCATCAGGTTGACCCGGTCGGCGACGAAGCGATTGCCGGGCCCGAGCCGTTCCTTGGTCCAGAGCGCCGTTCCGATGGCCATCGGCTCGATGGATTCCGCGTCGGCCCCTACTCTGTACCGTCCCTGGATCGGATTGAGCCAGGCGGCCGTGACGCCGCCGAGAACGATGACGGCGAGGGCGAGCGCCGGCGCGACGACACGCCACCGGCGTGCCGCCGGCCCCTGCCAGAAGTAGACGACGCTCGTGGCGACGACCAGCCCGACGCCGAAAAAGGCCAAGGTGCCCGTGCGGTTGCCGATTTCCCAGCCGCTGACATTCAGCCGGAAGGCGACCGAGATGGGGAACCCGAAGGCGAGAAACGTCAGAAACACGATGCGGCTGTCACGCCAGCGCCGTTCGAGAAGCGCTCCGATCGCCAGCCATCCCGGCTGTGCACCGGCGCCGACGGCGGTCGTGGCGAGCGATCGGAAGAATCCGGTCGCGCACCCGAGCGCCAGCAGCAAAATCCCGGCCATGGTCGTCAGACGCATGCCGAGAGGCTCGCTGGGCCAGCCCATGACTTCGACCCGTGTGTCTTGGATATTTCGATGAAACAGCGCCTTGAAGCCGGTTTCGATCACCGGACCGAGATAGCCGACCATCGGATCGCCCCAGGCAAACGACCACAGGACCGGCAGACCGACGACGACGCCGGCGAGAGCGGCGGCGAGGCCGATCTCGCGGCGCGAGGCACCGTGCCGCAACATCTCCAGGATCGCCACCGCACCGAGATAGATCGCCGCGTAGACGGCCGAGAGGTGATGCGTGACCATGAGGCCGGCCAAGAGGATCGCGACCAGCCAGAACGCCTTCGACCGCGATCCGCCGACCAGATCCTTGGACCCGGCTTCGGCCGCGAAGATCACCGCGCAGAACACGACGCCGAGGCTCTCATAGGAAAACATCGATTCAAACAGCACGAAAGTCGAGCAGCCCATGTAGACCACGCAGGCGATGGCCGCCATGCGGGGGGATCCGGAGATCCTTTCGTAGAACAGGAACAGGGCGCCGACGAACGTGCCTTTCAGGACGGCGAGCAGCAGCGCCCCCGCCGCGAACACCGACAATCCGGTCAGATCGACGATCGCCGTCGCCAGGATTTCGAGACCTGGATAGGTCGGCCCGACCGGAAGCAAAGGATTCGACAGAAACAGCCGCCGCGCCGTCATGAGATCGTCGACCGCGATCCAATGCAGAAACTCGTCGTAGTCGGCGAAACCCGTCGGCGAGTAGAGGATCTTCAGGCAGAACAGCCCTTCGGCGAACAGCAGCAGGAGGACGAGACGCTCGCTTCGGCCGACCGAGGGCCAAACGATGCGGAAGCTCGTCGGCACAACCATGAGAACGATGCCCGACCAGAAGAGCAGCAGCGCCAGGTCGGCCTCGCCCCGTCGGCCGGCTCCATGGCCGGCGGCGATCAGGAGAAGGGCGGTGGCGACCGTCAGGGACAGAGCCGCGGTCCATCCGGGACTTGCCGGCTGCGGCGGCGCATCCACGCCGCCGCCGTGGAGGTCGGGGCCGATGACCTCCAGGACGGACCGCATCCAGAACGGAAGCGCGTTCAAACGGCCTCCCGCGGCAAGACGGTCGGGCACCATCGACATCATGCCCTCCTTGCCGGCGGCGACGGAAATACGTTTCCGGGCGGAATCGGTACTGCGGCCCGACCACCGAGAACGTCTCCGTACACCTCGCTCAACGCCTGTGCGCAGGCATCCCAATCCGGCAGATCCAGGTTCGGAACCTCGCGCGGAGCCAACAGCTCCTCCGCCATGACGGCGGCCAGCTCTTCGGCCACCGCATCGCACGGCAGCGCCCGGCACAGTCCCTTCTCGGCGAGCTCCCTTAGTCCGGAGGTGTCGCTGACGAGGACGGGGCGACGCAACGACAATGCCTCCAGGACGGCGACCGGATGGGCTTCGTACTCGCTGAACAGCACGAACAGTCCGGCGCTCGCTAAGAGGTCGGCCATCTTCTGGCGCTCGGATCCGGGAATGGTTCCGATGGCGACCCGCGCTTCGAGCCCGAGCGCCGCGACGAGCCGCCGCAATTCGCCCTCGTAAGCGCCCGTTCCGACGACACGAAGCCGCGCATCGGGAACTTTGCGGATCAGATCCGGCATCGCCGCGATGACGCGGTGATGGCCCTTGTAGCGCTCGAGCCTGCCGCTCGAGACGATCAGATGGGGATCGACCCTGATGTCAGGGCTCGCGGCGGGCATCGCCGCGCCGTTCGGGACGACGGCGAACCGCTCCCGCGGCACGCCCATCCTGGCGCTGAAGAAATCGGCCTCGAACTGCGACACCCCGATCAGCCGCGAGGCCTTGACCACGAGTGGTCGCAGCAGCGCATGCTGGGGCCGGCGCACGGCGTTGCGCAGGCGCGAGGAATGCCCGCCGCTGTGGAAGGTCAGTACGAACGGGACGCCGCTGCGGATCGCCGCAGCGAGGCCGATGGGCACGACAAAGCTGTTGTAGCCCTGGAAATGGACGAGATCCCAGTTGCCGCGCCGGATTACACCGTAGACGGCGGGCGCCACGTAGAGGTCCAGATTCTTCGGCCACGCCGGGACGCGCATCACCCGCATGCCACGCACGTCCTCCTCGACGGGAAGATCCCCCGAAGGATCGGTCGTAAGCACGTCGATCACGCGGCCGCGCGCCACTAGGCGTGGGCCGACTTCGTGGATATGGGTTTCGATGCCACCCGTGAACGGGTAGCACCGCGGCGCCACCATCAGGATTCGCATCGGCCTATTCACCCCAGATCGCGATATGGTCGGTCGCTGGCTGCTGCGTCTCCCCTGCCCCGCTCATGGAGCCCCGTAGGAAACCAGAGAGACCTGGGAAAGCACCCTTTCGCGCAGGATGGTCTTGAGGACGCGCCAGCCGTCACGGATGGCGTGCAGTTGGCTCTCGCCGCTGATGCGCGACGCCTCGAAGCTCGGCACCTCGGCAATGCTGAGGTGGTGCTTCATGGCGCGGACGTTGATCAGGGTCTCGATCTCGAAGCCGTCGCAGTCGCAGTCGAGGGTGGCGACGTGCTTGCTCCAGAACGCCATGTAACCGTAACAAAGGTCGGAGGACACGCCGCCGTAGAGCACCCGCACGACCATGGTCAGCCCCCAGTTGCCGAGCATCCGGAACAGCGACATGTCGTCGGTGCCGGCGCCCTGCAGGAAGCGCGAGCCCTTGACCAGATCCGCGCCGGCCATCAACGCGCCGACGAAGACGATGGCCTCTTCCGGGACCATGGAGCCGTCGGCGTCGAGCATGACGATGATGTCGCCGGTGGCGGCCTTGAAGCCGGCCTGCAACGCGGCGCCCTTGCCGCGCCGGGGCTCCATCACGACCTTGACGTCAGGGCGCAGGCGGCGGGCGACCTCGACCGTGTCGTCGGTCGAGCGGCCGTCCACGATGACGACCTCGTGCGCCCAGGCCGGGATGCGCGGCAGAAGCCACGGCAGGTTCCTGGACTCGTTGAGCGTCGGGACGACGAAGCTGACCCGGGGCAGCGCCAGCGACGGCGCGTGCGCGAGGTCAGTCGGAGCGGGTGTCAATGCGGCACCGTCCTGCGCGAGGGCAACGGGGACGAGAGAGTTCATGACAGCACCTCACTTTTGCTGGCGCTCGGGGACGAGCTCAGGCGACATGTCGAGGTTGACCGGATGATAAACGGTGGACTTCGAGGAAACGCGCGGCAGGATTGCCGCCAGATGACGGGCGAGATGACGGGCCGGATGGTAGGTCCCGTACACGAAGCGGGAGACCGGACCGAAGCTGTTCGCCGCGGCGGGACCTATGAAGTGCAGGCCCGGCACCGAGGTCTCGTAATGCCGCGAGAGTTGCGGCGCGCGGTCGACCAGGCGGAGCCGCTGCAGGGCCTCCGGACTCAGGAAGCCGAGCCGGCCGACGTCGACCTTGTATCCGGTCGCGAAGACAACGTGGTCCGCCCGCAGCCATTGCCGACGGCCTTCGCCATCGTGCAGGTCGAGAAGTACCCTGCCGTTGAGCACCTCGGTGCTGCGGATCGAGCGGCCGAGCCACATGGGCACCTGTCCGATCACCCGCTCCTTCACGAACGCGCCGCCCAGCGGTCCGAGCGCCCTGGCGTGGGCGAGGCGGACCCGCAGGTCCTCCGGCAGGCGATGGATCAGCTGAGGGTATATTGCGCAGGTTCCCATGACCCAGCCATGACCGATGCCGCTCATCGGGGCTACGGCGCGCTCCAACAGCCGGCGGGGCCGCGGACGGTCGGCGAAATGCAGGACCGGTTCGCGCGCGACGAGCGAGACCCGCTGCCCGCGCTCATGGAGCAGCGCGGCCAGATCGCTCGCGGACGATCCGGATCCGACCACGACGACTTCCTTCCCGTCCAGCGGCGCCAAGGAGCCGTAATCGCCGCTGTGCGAGTGCAGTTCGGAGGGCAGATCGCCGGCTTCGCGC
>Ga0210400_10004620_pt1 | contig 11890 bp, 15 predicted proteins | sample IncBWH26MmetaG_FD_155456 | JGI IMG/M metagenome (GOLD analysis project Ga0210400, IMG submission 155456) | Forest soil microbial communities from Barre Woods Harvard Forest LTER site, Petersham, Massachusetts, United States - Inc-BW-H-26-M | ecosystem: Environmental > Terrestrial > Soil >...
CAAGCACCAGCCATTACGTGTTCGAGAACAACACGGCGGAGATGCAGATCACGCGGCGGCAAGCGACGCCCTCAGATGCGACCTATTCCAGCTACCGGAGCAACATCTTCCAGGGAGCCTACGTCGACACCACCAACCCGTGGAACGCCGTCACCGGCCTCGCGCCGTGGAGCAACAACTTCTTCAACACGATCACCACGGCCGCGGGGACCATCAACACTGGAACCAGCTCCGGCAACATCTCATTTGCCAGCGGATCTGGCATCAGCCCATCGGCATTCACCGGCCTGTTCCAGAGCTATGCGAACGGCGACGTGCGCCCTGCGACGAGCGGCCAGCTGCTCTCAAACCTCTTCGCCAAGATCAACACCTATGACGGACGCGGACTTGCGTTCGCCGCGAACGATGTGGCTGGGGCTTGGGCGAGTGCTGAGGCGGTTCCGACATATCCCTTCTGACGGCGTAACCACGCACCGGCGCCCGCGATGCCAAACATCATGAGCGCCCACGCCGAGGGCTCGGGAACTGGATCGCCGCTGATCAATTTAGACGTCTCAGTGGCCTCGTTGACATAAGCATAGGTGTATAGCGGGTAGCTGCGCGGTCCGTTTGGGTCAGAGAACGTCTGCTCTTCTATAAAAATGTTCGACTCCACCATATCGAACGGCGCTCCTGTCGCATCATCTGGCTGGCTCAGGTCAAGACTAACAGGATTGACGGAGTTAGCTCCGCCAACAGCCTGGATCATCTCAGCGCTATATAGCCCCGTTCCTGGATCAAAAGTGGTGGTGCCGTCGACGCTCTCGGCTGTTTGCGAGAAAGTGTTTTGAGCGCCGTTGTTGTCGTCTCGCAGGTCTATTCCCGACGAACCGCCAAAATCATATGTGACACCGCCTATGGTGACGATAGCGCTCACCGGGCTTGCTGATCCGTTTCCAGAAAGTTGCACGATACCTGGCTCTTGTAGCAGCGTTTGCCCAGACAATCCCGTATTGACGGTGAACACCGCTTGATAACTGAGGCCAGCGAGGTTCGCGCCTGGCGTCGAGAATATGCCCGTAAGGTCACCGCCCTCGCTGACGGTTCCCGTATAGGTGATCGTGTAGATCGCCGCGTCGGAAGATCCGGCCAGCGCCAATATCCCGGCCGCGCACAGCGCCGCCAACCAAACCTTACGCATTGCCAGCTCCCCAGCCGTTAAACGTTCACCGAACGCCCAAAGGTTAACACCCGTCAAGCGCGAACACCCGTTGGGCGAGCATCTCTCACAACCGTGATCCGCCGCGTCGCTCTCCTGCGATGGCGGACGGCGCGCGCGGCTTTGCTCCCCAGCCTGCCGCGCGCGCCACCCCAAATCCAACCGCGAGGCCCCGTGCGCCGCCTCCTGATCGCCGCGGCGGTCCTTACCGTCCTGATCCTCAGCCACGCCCTCGATCTTTCGCCCCGGCGTGGCCTCGCGTTCGGGCCGGGCTCGGGGCGCACGTTCGGGACCTGGCGCTGAAATCAAAGGGAAACAGTCCCTCCCGGGACCGCGCCCCATCGACCTGTGCGGCTCACCTCAAGAGTTCGCCCCGACAAGCCCTAAGGACAGATCCCCATGGCAGCAGCCCCTACACCGGCGCCTGAACCCGCGCCCAGCGCAACCGCGACGGTCACGACGACCACGACCCAGAGTTCTCAGGCGAACGACCTCGACAAGGCCCTGGTCATCGGGACGCTTCTGATCATCGCGGGCGTCATCGCCGCCCTGATCTTCGTCAACATCAACCAGTCCCAGCTTGCGATCATCGCGAGCTTGGCGTCGGGCCTGATGGGCGCGGTGATCGGCGGCTACACCGGCTACCGCTGGGGCGCCAGCGACGCGCTCAAGAAGCAGACCGCCGTCAGCTCGACCGGCCAATAACCCCCGCACGAACGCAGAGGCGCTGAACCCGTATGGACGGAAACTGGATCGCCCTTGGCAGTCTGGCTGCATTCATCATGCTCCAGACGATCATCGCCGCCTTCATGCTGGGAGGCTTGTTCCAGCGGGTCAAGCAGCTCGAATTGAGGCCGCTGGACGGAGATTGCAAGACCGAGCTGGCCGTTCTGAACTCCCGGTTCGACAGCCTCACCAAGGACTTCGGGGCGCTCGCCAAGGACTTCGGTGAGATGGCCGGCGACATCAAGAACTTGTTGAGTGGCCAGTCTCCTGCCGCCCGCCGTCGCGGTGAAGCGGCGTGACCTTCCGCCCCCGCCTTGTCGAGCCGCCACTCGGTGACGACGCCAGGAAGCTCCCCACGCTGGAGGAAGTGCGCAAGCTCTGCGACGCCGAGTTCCGCCGGCCGATCCCGACCTACGAGCCTGACGCCGCGCTTCGCTTCAACGGAACCCGGAGGCGCGCGTGAGCGGCCCTCTCGCCTGGGGGGCAAAGGTCAGTCCCGCGTTCCGCGACAAGGTGCGGACGATCTCTGCGTCGCTCCCATGCGACCCGTCAGACCTCATGGCCTGCATGGCCTGGGAGAGCGGGCGCAGTTTCCGCCCCGATGTGCGGAACATGGCTGGCTCAGGGGCCGTGGGCCTAATCCAGTTCATGCCCACGGTCGCCCAGGAATTGGGCGCCTCGGACGACGCCCTGGCCGCCATGACGGCGGAAGCGCAACTAGATTACGTCGAGCGCTACTTCGCCATGTGGAAGCGCCGCCTGGCGCCCGGCAAGCCCTTCGGTCTCGGCGACCTCTACATGGCCATCCTATGGCCCGCCGCGGTCGGCAAGCCGGATGACTTTGTCCTGTTCGATGTGGACGACACGGCGCACCCGGCCCGCTATCGCCAGAATGCCGGCTTGGACATCGACAAGGATGGCAAGGTCACCAAGGCCGAGGCTGCGGCCAAGGTGCTGGCGATGAAGGCGGAGGGTCTGCGCCCTCTGAACGTCCGTTGAGCGCCGTCTGATGGCCGGCAGCCGCATCCCTGATGAGCGCCTGGTGGAGTTCATCGGGCTTGTGGAGGAGTTCCTTCGGGCCGGCTATGACCGCGCACCCAGGAGCGGACCCGGGGCCGTAAAGATGGCCGCGAAGGAGGGCGTCTCCCGCGGCTGGTTCGCGAACGCCAACCAGGGCTTTCCGTGGATCGACATCGCGCGGGATCGCTTGCAGCTCGAGCCGGACTGGAGCGCCTACCGGCCGCGCCAGTACCAGCACCGGCCGCCAGGCCTGCCGGTCATTCCCAGCCAGGATCACGTCGTCGAGGACGAGCCCGAGGGCAGCCCGGTTCGGATCGTGGTGGTCGGCGACGCCCACGACAGCCCGCACCTGAAGGACAAGTCCCGGTTCGAATGGATCGGGGCCTATGCGGCGGAACGGGGCATCGAGCGCATCGTCTCGGTCGGCGACTGGATGACCATGGACTGCTTCTCGTCGCACACCGACCGGGCGACGTTCGAGGGCTTGGCCAAGCCGACCTTCGAACAGGACATCGAGAGCTTCCATGAAAGCCAGCGGGCCTTTCAGCGCGGGCTCGCCGGGCACAAGCCGAAGCTCGACATCACCCTGGGCAATCACGAGCACCGCGCCTGGCGCTATGACAATTTCCACCCGGACGGCCTCAGCCATGCCCTTCTGGTGCAGGAGGCGTTCAGCCAGTGGGGCTGGCGGACCTCGCTCTATGGCGAATACCGCTTCATCGAGGGTGTCGGCTTCGTCCACGTCCCCTTCAACGCCATGGGGCGCCCGCTGACGCAGGCCCAGCGGCCCAACAAAGCGATGTTCGACACCATCCATGGCGACGATCACCGGGCAACTCAGATCACGGACTTCAAGTCCGGCCCGGTGCGCAGCCCGACCGTTTACTCCGCCGGCACCGCGCTTCCGCCAGGCTTCATCGAGGGTTTCGCCAGCAAGGGTGGCTCGACCTGGCGCTCCGGTATCTGCGAGGCGGTTCTGTGGGGCGGTTACGTCAGAAGCTGGTCGTTCACGGAAATGGTGCTGCTGCGGCACCGGTACGGGCAGACGCCGTGACCCCTGCCGACTGGCTGGCGTTCTTCTTCGCTTTCAACGTCTACCGGTCGCCTGAGTTCTTCATCGGCATCCTGATCGCGACCGCCGTCTGCTGGTTCCGCTGGCGTCGTCGGCGCTGAGCCAGTTCGGGACAATTCCGCATCTGAGGTGCGCGAAAGTCCCAAATTACCCCGGTCGGGAAAGGGCGTCGCCCATGCCTCGCTCCCGAGACGAGCTGTTCTGGCTGGCCCTGCTGATCGTCGCATTGGTCCTGGCCTACGCGGTCGGCCATCTCCTGTTGAGGACTCCCCATGAAGCTCTTGCTCGCCGTAACGCTCGGCGCCTCACTGCTGGCCAGCGCCGCTTGCGCCGCCGACTTAAGCAACATTGACCCGAAGGCGTCAGTCCCGCTGGCGCCGCACGCCGCCGACCATGCGCCCGGCTCCTGCCACTTCCGTCTCGCGGCCAACGGCATGAAGCTTCCAGACCCAGCCTGCACGCCGGGCGCGATCAATCCGACGCTGACCTTGGAGGTGCTGACGAACCCCGCCTTCCGCACCGGCATGGTCAGGGACAAGATCACCAACGAGAAGGCGAAGGAGATCGTCTACGTCTGGTACGGGGTCGCCAAGCCGAAGAACAACGCCGGGCCGAACCAGATCTGCGAACTCGACCACAATCTGGACATCGGCGCGGGCGGCGCCGACACGCTGGATAACATCTGGCCTCAGTGCGGCGACCCGAACGTCCCGATCGGCGAGCGCGAGTTCAAGACCAAGGACCGCTTCGCCGAGCATTCCCTGATCGCGACCATCAAGCACGGCGCGGCGGGAGACCTGCTGGAGCTTCAGAAGCGTATGGCGGCCGACTGGACCCAGTTCCTGCCGACCGGTCACTGATCCCAAGTTCCGCCGCGCCCTGCGGCTGAAGGCGACGGCCGCCGATAGCCGACTACCAGAAACGAGAACCACCATGACTTTCATCTTGAAGGTGACGCAGACCTATGACGCGAGCCCCATCGGCTCCGACAACCCGCACAGCATCTATTCGGACATCGTTGGCGTCCATTTCCAGCGCAACGATGACGGCAGCGCCATGGCCGTCTGCGACGTGCGCGAGCCCGTGAAGACAGCCGAAGTCGCGGGCTTCGTCGAGGTCACCAAGAACATCTGTTTCAGTGGGTGGGCCTACGTCATGAACGAGGCGGGCAAGACCGTCTCGACCTTCTCGGCGCGGACCTCGGGCGATCCTGATGGCCCGAACGCGACGCGGCTCTCGCTCGCGGCCTGATCCAATGGCGGGGCGGCTCCGGTCGCCCCGTTCCGTCTGTGTAACGCCAGCCTTTCACAAGATCGCCAGCGTAAAGCCCAAGGGCTCGCGGCTTTCTACAATCCCGCCCATCCGGGCATCATCCGAGAGAACCCACCATGTCCAAGATCCTGTTCGCGGGCTGCGCTGTGCTGCTCGCCGCTTCGCTATCCGGATGCGCTGGTTTCAGTGGCGCCCTTCCGTTCACCGGCAACGTCGCAGCCGACGCCAAGACGGCCGCGACGAACCTCTCAGCGGTAAATGCGGGCCTGGGCGCGATCAACCAGCAACTGCTCGACCAGATCCTGCAGAACTGCGGCTTCAAGGCGACCTTCAACGTCGCCCTTCCGTCGCCGATCCCGACCGGGAACCTGGCGATCTCCTGCGATATCGCCGCTGGCCATCTGTCGCCGGCGCAAGCCGCTGCGATCACTGGGGCGACCGCGTTTCCGATCAGCCAGGCGGAGAGCGCGCTTCCGGCCGCGCTCACCCGGACCCTTCCGCCGGCGAAGTAGCCGTGAACCGCGTCGCCCTGGCCGCCCTGGCGCTTGCTGGGGCGGTATTCGCGACCGTCGGCTATGTGGGGAGTACCAACGCCGCTTCCCCGCTTCCCGGCGATCCCTGCGCCCACGCTCCGTGTCAGATCACCGGAGCCGCGGTGCGCGTGACGATCCCGCTCCAGCCGTCAGGGGGCAAGGTCGTTCCGAAGGTGACGGTTGGGCCGCTGGTGAGCCCAGAGCCCAAGGCTGCGCCCGTGCTGCTCCCCGGCCACTTCCTCGGCAAGCTCGCCCTGGTCGTGGAGGAGAGGGGCGGTTGCGGTCCACATCCGACCGAACCCTGCAAGATGGAGGACTGCTCCGGTCGCACCTGCTGGGCGGTCGAGCGGCCCTTCACCTATCGGACCCACGCTGGAGACCTGATCACGGTCCCGGCGGGGATGACGACGGATCTCGCCAGCGTTCCGCGATTCGCGTGGTCCCTCGTGCCGCCGGACGGGCTGTGGATCCGGGCGGCAGTCGTGCACGATTTTCTCTATCGTTCCGCGGGCTCGTGCGTCATCGCCAGAGTGAACCGGACGTCGACCTGCTCCCGCGCTAGGCCCTACGAGCGGGCCGAGGCCGACGCGATCATCGATCAGGGCATGGCGGACATCGGGATCGGGATGGCCGCTCGGGTGACCATCTGGTCCGGCGTCCGCGCTGGCGGCCACAATGGCTGGGGCCACTAGACCCGGCGACCACTCCTCCCTGTCGCCGTAGATTTGAAGCCGCTCCCTTCACTGGGGGCGGCTTTTTTCGTGTCTGGGCCCGCGCGGCGGACGCGGGCGATGTGCTGGTCGCGTCTCCCAACGCACGGCGCCGCACCGCGAACACGGCCGCTTGGAAAGGCCACCAACGGCCCGGATGCCCGTGCGCTCATCGCCCAGGCCGCGAGCCTTCAGCCGCGCGACAACCCTGGCTGTGGGAACGTCGAAGCTGTCCATGCAGGCGAGGCATTCAAACCGGACGCCCATGATGTCGCCCTCGGAGAGGTAGTAGGCGAGGGGAACGCCAGGGTCGCCGCGGGAGACCAAAGTCGGAACGCCGGGTTGGAACGACTTGGAACGCCTAAAATTCGCCGCTCTAAGTCATTGATAAATGGCGCGAATGACGGGACTTGAACCCGCGACCTCCGGCGTGACAGGCCGGCGCTCTAACCAACTGAGCTACATCCGCACTCGTTCGCGCGAAAACGCGAGGGGCGTCTGATAGGTCCGAGGTGGAATCGTGTCAACGGCAGATGACGCCGCAACGGGCGTCGCAGGCGCTTTTCGAAGCGGTTGTCTGTGAGCTGGGGGCCGCCGTTTCGTGAGCTTTCTGCGCTGCAACAAGGCCCTGTTTGAAACCGCCGAAGGTGTGGTCTAGAAGGGCGCGCGACTCCCCGCGCACCCGCACAAGAATCCCATGAACGCGTTCCTGCTCCAGTACCTCCCCATCGTCATCTTCCTCGGCATCGCGGCGGCGCTGGGGATCGTCTTCATCCTCTTCGCCGGCACGCTGGCGCCCAAGGCGCCGGATGCGGAAAAGCTGTCGTCCTACGAGTGCGGCTTCGACGCCTTCGACGACGCGCGGATGAAGTTCGACGTGCGATTCTACCTAGTCTCGATCCTGTTCATCATCTTCGACCTGGAAGTGGCCTTCCTGTTCCCCTGGGCGGTTTCGCTGATGAAACTGCCGCCGGAGGTGGGCCAGTTCGCCTTCTGGTCGATGATGAGCTTCCTGGGCGTGCTCACCGTGGGCTTCATCTACGAGTGGAAGAAGGGGGCTCTGGAATGGGAGTGATCGTTCCCGCAGGGGAGGCCGGCCGCACGACGGTCGAAGGCTACAACCCCAAGGCTCACGACCCGTTCTTCGACGGTGTCAGCCAGCAACTGGCCGACAAGGGCTTCATCACCGCCGGGGTTGACGACCTGATCACCTGGGCGCGCACCGGCTCGTTGATGTGGATGACGTTCGGGCTGGCCTGCTGCGCGGTCGAGATGATGCAGGCGTCGATGCCGCGCTACGACCTGGAGCGCTACGGCTTCGCGCCGCGGGGCAGCCCGCGCCAGAGCGATGTAATGATCGTCGCCGGCACGCTGGTGAACAAAATGGCTCCGGCTCTGCGCAAGGTCTACGACCAGATGCCCGAGCCGCGCTACGTGATCTCCATGGGCTCCTGCGCCAACGGCGGCGGCTACTACTACTTCAGCTATTCGACAGTGCGCGGCTGCGACCGGATCGTGCCGGTGGACGTCTATGTGCCCGGCTGCCCGCCCACCGCCGAAGCCCTGGTCTACGGCGTGCTGCAGCTCCAGAAGAAGATCCGCCGCACCGGGACCATCATGCGATGAGCTGGCCGCAACCGCTGCCGATCCTGGAGAAGCTCGGCGTCTCCACCGTCAAGGCCGCCGGCAAGGGCGTCTTCACCGGCTATGAGGTGATGTACGGCGAGCTGACCTTCACGACGACGGCCGACCGGATCGTCCAGGCGCTGACCTATCTGCGCGACGCCGACAACCTGAAGTTCTCGATCCTGATCGACGCCTGTGGCGCGGATTATCCGGAGCGCGAGAAGCGCTTCGACGTGGTCTACCACCTGCTGTCGATGACCAAGAACCTGCGCTGCCGGGTGAAGGTGCAGACCGACGAGGACACCGCTGTGCCGTCGGTGACCGGCGTCTTCCCGAGCGCCGACTGGTACGAGCGCGAGACCTTCGACATGTACGGGGTGTTCTTCAGCGATCACCCGGACCTGCGCCGCATCCTCACCGACTACGGCTTCCACGGCCATCCGCTGCGCAAGGATTTCCCGATGACCGGCTACGTCGAGGTTCGTTACGACGACGAGCTGAAGCGGGTGGTCTATGAGCCGGTGAAGTCGGTCGAATGGCGCAACTGGGACTTCCTGAGCCCCTGGGAAGGCGCCGAACCCGGCTACGCCCCGCTGATCCCCGGCGACGAGAAGTCGCTGCCGGCCGCCAAGGAGCCCGGCAAATGACCGGCGCCAACGCTCCCGCGAAAGACTCCGACTTCTTCGCCCCCGAGGTCGTGGGCGAGACCAAGGTCCGCAAGTTCAACATCAACTTCGGGCCGCAGCACCCCGCCGCGCACGGCGTGCTGCGCATGGTGCTGGAGCTGGACGGCGAGGTCGTCGAGCGCGTCGACCCGCACATCGGCCTCCTGCATCGCGGCACCGAGAAGCTGATGGAGGCCAGGCCCTATCAGCAGACGATCCCGTACTTCGACCGCCTCGACTATGTGGCGCCGATGAACCAGGAGCACGCCTATGTGCTGGCGCTCGAGCGCCTCATGGGCGTCGAGGTCCCGATCCGCGGCCAGCTCATCCGGGTGCTCTATTCCGAGATCGGCCGCATCCTGAACCACATCCTTAACGTCACGACCCAGGCCATGGATGTCGGCGCGCTCACCCCTCCGCTGTGGGGCTTCGAGGAGCGCGAGAAGCTGATGGTGTTCTACGAGCGGGCCTCGGGTGCGCGGATGCACGCCAACTACTTCCGGGTCGGCGGCGTGCGCCAGGACCTGCCGCCGGAGCTGGTCCAAGACATCGCCGACTGGTGCACAAAGGTGCCGAAGGTGTTCGACGACATCGAGGGCCTGATCACCGGCAACCGGATCTTCAAGCAGCGCAACGTCGACATCGGCAAGGTGACCAAGGAGGAGGCCCAGGCCTGGGGCTTCTCCGGCGTGATGGTGCGCGGGTCCGGCATCGCCTGGGACCTGCGCCGCAGCCAGCCCTACGACTGCTACAACGACATGGAGTTCGAGGTGCCGCTGGGCGTGCACGGCGACTGCTACGACCGCTACCTCTGCCGCATGGAAGAGATGCGCCAGTCGGTGAAGATCATGGCCCAGTGCTGCGAGCGGCTGATGAAGACGCCCGGCCCGGCGCTCAGCCCCGACAACAAGGTCGCCGCGCCGAAGCGGGGCGAGATGAAGCGCTCGATGGAAGCGCTGATCCACCACTTCAAGCTGTTCACCGAAGGCTACCGGACCCCGCCGGGCGAGGTCTACGCCGCCGTCGAGGCGCCCAAGGGCGAGTTCGGCGTCTATCTGGTCTCGGACGGCACCAACCGCCCGTACCGCTGCAAGATCCGCGCGCCGAGCTACGCCTTCCTGCAGGCGATGGACTGGATGAGCCGCGGCCACATGCTGGCCGACGTGTCCGCCATCCTGGGTTCGCTCGATATCGTGTTCGGGGAGATCGATCGTTGAGCGTCCGCCGTCTCGCCGCCAACCAGCCCGCCAGCTTCGCCTTCGCGCCTTCGACGATGAAGCGCGCCCGGGAGTTGATGGCCAACTTCCCCGCCGGCCGGCAGCAGTCGGCGGTGATCGGGATCCTGTGGCTGGTGCAGAAGCAGGAAGGCTGGGTCTGCGAGCCGGCGATCCGGGCGGTCGCCGAGCTGCTCGGCATGCCGGTGATCCGGGTGCTGGAGATCGCCACCTTCTACACCATGTTCATGCTGGAGCCGGTGGGCACGCACGCGCTGGTCCAGGTCTGCGGCACCACGCCCTGCCAGACCCGCGGCGCCGAAGGCCTGCTGGCCGTCTGCCAGCGCAAGTTCGGCCCCTCGAACCACCGCACCGCCGACGGCAAGTTCTACTGGCAGGAGGTCGAGTGCCTGGGCGCCTGCTCCAACGCCCCGATGGCCGCCATCAACGACTACTATTACGAGGACCTGACCCCGGAGAGCTTCGAGAAGATCCTCGACGACTTCGCGGCCGGCAAGAAGCCCAAGCCGGGCTCGGCGACCAAGCGCCAGGGCGCCGCGCCGGAAGGCGGTCCGATGACGCTCACCGATCCGAAGCTCTACGACGGCTCGCTCGGCAAGAAGATCACCATCCCGAACCTGCCCGGCAAGCCGCCGAAAGTGGCGAAGGCCAGCGCATGAGCTTCGATCCGCAAACCCTCAAGAAGCGCCGCAACGTCATGTTGGCGGTCAATGGCGTGGCGGTGCTGGTCGCCGCGGCCTCGGCCGTGGGCTATTTCGCCTACGCCCAGCCCTTGGCGCTGGCCGGCTTCGTGGCCGCGCTGGTCGCAGGCTTCGGGGCGCAGATCTGGTTTATCGCGGGGCTTCGCCGCCCCAATTCCGCAAACAATTCGCCCGCTCGCGGTACGCGCGCGGGCAGGGGAGCTTAGGCGTGGTTGGCATCCTGGCCGACAAGGACCGCATCTTCCTCAACATCTACGGCGTCCACGACTGGGGCCTGGATGGGGCGAAGGCGCGCGGCGCGTGGAACGGGACGAAGGACATCGTCGCCCAGACGCCGGAGTGGATCTGCGACCAGATCAAGGCCTCGGGCCTGCGCGGCCGCGGCGGGGCGGGCTTCGCCACCGGCCTGAAGTGGACCTTCATGCCCCGCCAGGAGAGCGAGCGGCCGCACTACCTGCTGGTCAACGCCGACGAGAGCGAGCCGGGCGCCTGCAAGGACCGGGAGATCCTGCGCAACGACCCGCACCTGCTGATCGAGGGCTGCCTGATCGCCTGCAAGGCCATGCGGGCGCACACGGCCTACATCTACATCCGCGGCGAGTATGTGCATGAGCGCGAGCGGCTGCTGGCGGCGATCAAACAGGCCTACGACGCCAAGCTGATCGGGCCGGGCAACGTCCACGGCTGGGACTGCGACGTGCGCGTGACGCACGGCGGCGGGGCCTACATCTGCGGCGACGAGACCGCGCTGATGGAGAGCTTCGAGGGCAAGAAGGGCCAGCCCCGCCTGAAGCCCCCGTTCCCGGCGGGCGCCGGGATCTACGGCTGCCCGACCACGGTCAACAATGTCGAGACCATAGCCGTCGTCGGCACCATCCTGCGCCGCGGCGCGGCCTGGTTCGCGGGCTTCGGCACGGAGAAGTCCACCGGCACCAAGCTGTTCGCCGGCTCCGGCCACCTGAACAAGCCCTGCGTGGTCGAGGACGCGGTCGGCATCTCGGTGAAGCAGCTCATCGAGGAGCACTTCGGCGGCGTGCGCGGCGGCTGGTCCAACCTGAAGGCGGTGATCCCGGGCGGCATCTCGGTGCGGATGATCCCGGCCGACCAGTGCGACGAAGCCGTCATGACCTAC
>Ga0210400_10004621_pt1 | contig 11890 bp, 17 predicted proteins | sample IncBWH26MmetaG_FD_155456 | JGI IMG/M metagenome (GOLD analysis project Ga0210400, IMG submission 155456) | Forest soil microbial communities from Barre Woods Harvard Forest LTER site, Petersham, Massachusetts, United States - Inc-BW-H-26-M | ecosystem: Environmental > Terrestrial > Soil >...
ACACTTGTTTGGCCGCAGACTCCAGTTCAGAGCGGAACTGTGCCTGATGAGCAGCTGCAGCAATCGGGAAGTACGGGGGACTCCACAACGCCGGTTGACGGGGCCACCCAGGCCAGCCCGCAAGCGGCGGTGGCTACTCCAGCAGCGGACACTGCCCCGATCGAGCGGAAGGCAGACGGTTCCGAGGGCCAGCAAACGAAGCGCATGTTTTGGATCATTCCAAACTTCGCGGCAGTGAGCGCCGACACAGAGCTTCCACCGCTAACCACTCGAGAAAAATATTCGCTGGCATTGCAGGATAGCGTGGATTACTCGTCGTTCGTGTGGGCGGGAATGCTGGCTGGGCAAAGCATGGCTTTGCGTTCGTACCCGGAGTTCCACAATGGGATGGCTGGATATAGTCGCTATTATTGGCGGGCGTTCGCGGATCAAGCGTCTGGATCTTTCTTCACGGAGGCATTTGTCCCGGCACTGACGCACGAGGACCCGCGTTACTACACGCGGGGCCATGGAGGTTTTTTTCACCGCGTCGGGTACGCGTTATCGCGCATCGTTGTCACCAAGACCGATTCCGGAGGCACGGGCTTTAACTACTCGGAGGTTGCGGGAAATGCGTTAGAGGCGGGATTATCGAACCTCTATTACCCGCCGGAGGAGCGCAGCTTGCACAATACGGCGATCAACTACCTGTCACAACTGGAAGCGGCCGGCATTAATAACATCGTCCGAGAGTTTTGGCCGGATATTCGCCGTAAGGTGCTGCGACAGAAGTAGTGGTGTGTGTCTCCGAGCGCTCCGCCAGTCCTAAATGCAAATTTTGGAAAGGAAGCCAACAATGCTGAATCCAAGTACCGAAAACAAGATCGCAGGGAAAATTCACGAAGTGAAAGGGTCGATTAAGGAGAAAGTCGGTGAGCTGACCAACGATCCCGACTTGGAAGGGGAGGGTATAGGAGAGAGCATCGCCGGGAAGGTCCAGAAGAAAATCGGGGAGTTGGAAAAGGTCATCGAAAAATCGTAGACCGAGAAGTAATTCGCGCGAGCAATCTCGACGGGTGCCTCATTGAAGTTACTGCGTACGGGTCGTTTTCAGCAAAAGGAAGAAACATGAACAAGCTCAGATTGTCAGTGGTGATGCTCACGCTGCTCGATATTGGGGCGCTTGTGGGATGTACGAGGGTTGCGGAATCGGCGGATGTTTCGGGAACGATTCGGAAATCACTCGATCAGGCGGGACTCAAAGACGTTTCGGTGAGTCAGGACCGGGAAAAGGGCATCGTGACGCTTGGGGGAGAAGTGAGGAGCGAGTGGGACAAGGCGCAAGCGAAGGCGCTTGCAAAATCACACGCGGGCACGCAGGTGGTGGCGGATCAGATTGCGGTGGTTCCGAAGGGCGTGGAAAAAGAAGCGAAGGCGGTGAATTCGGACCTGGACGAAGGCATCGAGAAGAATCTGGACGCGGCGCTGATCGTGAACAGGATGCATGGGGACGTTAGATTCGACGTGAGGGGCGCGGTAGTGACGCTGACGGGCGACGTAAATTCGCAGTACAAGCGCGAGCACGCCGAGCAGGTAGCTACGCGAGTGCCGAACGTGAAACAGGTCGTGAATGCGTTGCAAGTAAAGAATCAGAAAGCAAGCTCTTCGCACTAAGAGCTTCGGAGTTGGGCGCGGCAATACGCTTCGGTCGACTGGGGAGGGGATGCTATGTCATTTGGCCTTTACTCCATTGGATTTGCGATTGTGATCGGCGGGCTGATTTATGCCGCGTACCTGGTGCATATGCCGGCGCACTGGATTGGGGTGTGCGCGGCGGTGCTTTTAGGAGTCGGCATTCTTACAGGTGTGAAGGCTACGCGACAGAAAGATCCGGTGGGATGAAGAGAAACTCCGCTAGCGGGCGGCGGATTTAGCGGCTGGGGCTGCTAGCTCGGAGATTAGGAATTCCATTACTGCGCGGGGATCTTCGGCGCCGCCTTTTAGGCGGCTATCCGCGGCTTGCAGGGATTGGAGGCCTTGCAGGAGGCGGGCTTTGGGAATCTTGCGGGCGGATTGCAAAGCTAATTCGGCTTGTTCGGGGCGCATCGCCAGGGCGCGGGCGGCTTGGTAGCCGTTGGAGACGCCTTTCAGTTCGCTGGCTTCGATTAGCTTGCGGTACATCCATGCGATGGCACCGAGCATGGAAAGGGGTTCTTCGCCGTCGCGGAGGAGGCAGTCGAGGAATTCGAGGGCGCGCTTGCCTTGGCGGGTGGCGAGCATGTCGGCTAGCTCCCAGACCGTGGTGGTTTTCTCGGAGATTACCAACGCTATGACGTCCTGACGGCGAATTACTTTTCGTTGTGCGACGTAGGTTGCTAGCTTGACGATTTCGGTTTTGAGGCGCATCAGGTCGGCGGCGACGAACTCGGCTAGATCTTCGGCGGCGCCTTTTTCGAACTCTACACCTTGCTCTTTGGCCATGGCGCGGGCTCGCGGGACGGCGGCGGCTTGGCGGGCCTCGAGGTCGTCGCCTAAACCTACATCGACTACCAGAGTCTTGTCGGCTAGAAGCTTGGCTAGTTTCATGCGCTGGTCGAGCGCAGTGGCTTCCAGGACTAGCACGGTGAACGGCGCGGGATTGTCGAGATAGGCTTCGAGCTGCTCGACGGCGGCGTCGCGATTTTTCTCGCCGAGCTTTTCGATTTTTTCAACATCGTGCAGCAAGACGACTTGCCGCGGGGCGAGCATGGGGAGAGTTTGCGCTTGCTCGAGGGCGTCCTGGGTTTCGTTGCGGTCTGCGGAGTAGCGGGATACGGCCCATGCGCGGGCGGCTTCGGGGACGAAGGTGTCGATGAGTTGGGCGCGGCTGGCGTCGCGGAGGAAAGGCTCGTCGCCGAGGAGGAGGAGCGCGGGGATGGGTTTGCCTTTGGTTAGGCGAGCTAGGAGTTCTTCGTGAGAGACGCGGGGCATGGGGAAGTTTAAGGGAAAGGGTGGAAAAGTTAAAGAGTTCAAGAGTTCAAAAGTTTAAGAGCACGTCGCAAGTGCTGGCGCGAACCCGAGCCAAGACGCAGGGGAAAAGCCACAGGGCTCCGAAGACTCCGCCCTGCGCTACGGGTCTAGGGCGGCTTCCCTTGGGGGTACGGCGTCGATTGTGCTTGCCTCGTTGTGGTTGCTCGTAGGAGCACAGGCTGAAGCCCGTGCCACTAGAAGTTCTCTGTGACGGAGGCTACGAGGCGCTGGGCGAAGTCTTTGGCTAAGCGATCGATGGCGGGATCTTGTTCCTCGAAGAAACTTTTTACATTGGTGGAGATTTCGTATTCGTTGCGGAAGACGAATTTGTCGGTGTGGTAGAGGACTTTCTGCGTGTCGGTTTGTGTCAAGGTGACTTCGCAATGGACGGTGACGAGCATGGTGGTTGCGGCGCCGCTCTTAGTGTCGAAGAGAAGCGGGACAGCTTCGAGCGTCAGGACTTTGCCGCGCAGGACGGCGTCGGCAGTGGCAGGCTCGGAGGTTATTTTGTACGGCGTGGTGGCGAGAAACTCGTGGACGGTTGCGGAGGTGAGTTTTTGCTCGATGCGGTAGCTGGTGGTGGCGTTCTCCATGGCGGGCACGGCGATGACATGGATATTTTTTGGCAGGGCATCGCTGCGGCCTGCGACGTGATAGCCGCAGCCAAAGGATAGCGAAGCGGCAGCGAGTGTGAGCACCAGGCTTTTCTTCATGCGATGAGTTTCTCCGCGAGCTTGATCGCTGTGGCGGCGGGCAAGCGAATATTATCGGCCGCGCCCCACAACCACCAGGTGCCGGGCTGCGCGGGGTCGTCCTCTGGAAGAGCCAAATGAATTGCCGAATCGCCTGCGGCGACGATATTGCCCAGCGGCGAGGATGCCTCGATATCGAGCGAAAAGCCGCTCCGGCGAAGGACTTCTACGAGTGCTTCGCGAGTTTGGCCGGGCTTCGACTCGGAGTTGGTTACGAAGGTGTAGCCATAAAAGACTGGAGCGTGCAGGACTTGAATAGAAGGAGCGATTTTGGTGGAGGATTGCGTGGATGCTATGGAGGCTTCGCGGCGAATGCGGTCGCGAACGGCTTGCAAATTCTCGCGGCTGGCAGCGCCGTAATGGTCGAGCAGGTTGAAGGCGACTTGAGTGTCGAAGAGCGGCTGGCCCACGGATTGAAAGGAGAGGAGCTGGGAGGTTTGCGCTTCGAGCTCCTCGATGCCGGCGCGACCGGCTTCGGAAACTGGACGAAAGAAAACCAGGGCGAGCCGGGAGAGAGCCGCGGGGCCGAGGGCGTCGAGAAGTCTGCCGATGATGAGGCCTGGAGCGGAAGGAATTGCGTACAGAGTTTTGCTTGGCTGCGTGGCTTCGCCGAGAGCGTCGAGAGCGAACCAGACGCGGGCGTCTTGAATGTGTAGGGCGGTGCCGGAGAGATCAATGACTATCGCGCCGGACTCGCGCGCGGCGGGAAGATTACGTTCGGTGAAGGCTGCGGAGCCGGCGAAGAAGATGAGCTTCGCGCGGTCAAAGGTGCCGTCTTCGACTGGTTGGATTACGGCGGGCTCGCCACCTGCCTCGGTCAACGTGCCCACGGCGGTTTCTTCATCGACGAGCGACAGATCCCATCCGGCGAAAGGGCTTTCTTCGAGCAAGGATTTCAGTTCGGCGCCGAGGAGAGACGATGCGCCGGCGATAACGATGCGTTGGGAGTCCCGAGGTGTGGACATGAATCACGCGGTACGGGAAGAAGCGACACGGTGGCGGAGAGCGCGAATGATTTGTACAACCAACCCGCCCACGACGTAACTGGACGCGAAAAGAGTCAGGACGACCTCAGAATATTTCCAGACCACCGCGACGAAGAGACAGAGAAGAACGATGGCGAGAGAAGGCTGGCGACGGGTCCAAGGAACGTCTTTGAAACTGTAGTAGCGCACGGTGCTGGTCATGAGGACGCCGAGAGCGGCGGTGATGAAGAGCCAGGCCATGGCCCAACGCTCGTCGTGTATCGGAGTTTTTAAGCCGTGCACGAACGCGGCGATTACGCCTGCGGCGGCTGGAGTGGGGAGGCCGACGAAATATTTTGAGCTGCCGGGAGCCATACCCTGCACGTTGAAGCGGGCGAGGCGCCAGGCGCAGCAAATCAGGAAAAGTAGGCAGCAAATCCAGCCCATTTGGCTGATCTGCTCGACGGCGAGCGTGTCTTGCCCGGGAAGGCTACGTACGCCCCAGGCGTAGGCCATGAGAGCGGGTGCGACGCCGAAGCTGACCACGTCGGCGAGCGAGTCAAACTGCACGCCGAATTCGGAGGTGGTGCCGGTCATGCGGGCGACGCGGCCGTCGAGCGAGTCAAAGAGGATGGCGAAGCCGATGGCTTTAGCGGCGCGGTCGAACTGGTCGACACCGCCGGTAAGGGAGGCGACGCACGCATAATAGCCGCACAGAAGATTGGCCACGGTGAACATGCTGGGGAGAAGAAAAATCCCGCGGCGGAGTTTTGTGCTGCGCAGGCGGCGTTCCTTGAAGGGAATTTCTTGCTGCTCGAATTCAGCCATTCTATGTCCGCTTCTCAGCCGTTGATAGATTTTCTTCCGAGGAAACTTGTTTTTGCGTGTCGCGAGGCTGCGTTGACTTTGCGCGCGGCGGCCAATACGCGACGATGCTGGAGCCGCCTGCTACGTGGTCGCCAACTTTGACGAGCAGCTCCGAATCGCGAGGAAGCCAGAGATCTGCGCGCGAGCCGAAGCGTACGAGGCCGATGCGTTCGCCACGCGCCACGCGGTCGCCGGGTTTTTTCCAGCAGACTACACGACGGGCGATGAGCCCCGCAATTTGTTTGAAGACGATTTCGCCGGCATCGGTCGCGAGGGTGATCACGTTTTGCTCGTTGTCGGAGGAAGCGCTTTCGCGCATGGCGGCGGAAAATTTGCCGGGGCAATAGTTCATTTTAGTGATGACGCCGGTGGCAGGGGAGCGATTGACGTGGACGTTCCAGATCGCCAGGAAGATGCTGATCCGCTTGCCGGGGTGGCCCGCGCTTTCTTCATCGGTAACGACGACGACGCGGCCGTCGGCAGGGGAAACAATGGCGCCGGCGTCAGCGGGAATCACACGCTCCGGATCGCGGAAGAAGTAAAAGATGAAGGCGGCGAGTCCGAGAAGGATCACGCCGGCAACTGTCCAACGCAGGAACAAAGCGGCCGCGCCAAGTGCGAGAGGGGGCAGCCCGAAGTAGTAGCCTTCTTTGACCATGCTTTACCGACAATACCATAGCCGTCGCGCTGACGGTTCGGGTGCTAAGGAAAGACGTGCCGTTACGACCTCCTTGTCGCAAACGAGACCTTTGGGTCAATTCAGGTCGCCTACCTCAACGAAGTCGCCTGGTTTGATCGTTTCCAGGGCGCGTGCACATGCTGAAAAATGGGCGCTAAGAATCTCGAGGCGATTCGACCTCGCCAGAACAAGCATAACGGCGATTTTGCGACCTAGTAGATTTTGCTGATAGCGGAGGTTTGTATCGATTGTGATGAAGACGTCAAATTCATTCTCGGCTAGGCCTAGGAGTTCACCATTCTTTTTTCCGGACCAACCTGCTTCCTGAACGGTCCGGCAACTATGTCCATGTTGAACCAAAAGACATGCCGCAGGGCACTTGGCGCGCACTCATCAATTAAAATCCTCATCCAAGACGCGAAACCAGGCTGGAGCGTGCTTCTTCGATAGCCGCCACGGCGAGCTCGCGGCTTACGCTCGGATATTGTTCCAAAAATTGGTCGAGTGTATCGCCGCCTTCCAAATATTCGATCAAAATTTTAAACGGGACACGCGTGCCTCGGAAGACAGGCTCACCGCCGAGGATGTCATTATCTTTAATGATTGGGTTCTGCGGCATGTGCGACTCCCGAGCGGATTTTAGCACACCATAAGCACACCATAGCGGACACGCTCTCTTTGGCCGAACCGGGCCGCAGGCCGGCGGGGACGTCCTTCAAAATTGGAGAAATGCGCTATTGGGAGTGAGCGCGGGCGCGATGGACACGGGACGCGATACGTTCCATCTCGTCTTTACAGTACAGCTTCATTTTCTTTAGCTTGATTTCTTCTAGCAGGTCTTCGGAATTGAGGTAGGGAGTTGCGGAGAGTTTTTGCAGTTCTGCTTCGTACCTTGAGTGCTGCTCGGCCAGACGCTGATACTCGGCGTCTGTTTCCAGGAGTATGTCCCGAGGGTACCGTTGCGCTGTTGCCATTGGCCCTCCTTGCGAGTTGTGTGTGACTACTTCATGAACGCACGTTAACACAACGCGCTGCGGAATCAAGGGGGAAGGTCTGGTAATTTAGTCCTAGTGCGATGCAGCTGTGAGTTTTTTCTGCATGCATAGAGCGTCTTCGGCTGGGTCTCGGTAGTACGACTTGCGTCTGCCAGAGGGTACGAAATCGTGGCGTTGGTAGAGAACGCGGGCCGGGTGGTTGGATTCGCGAAGTTCGAGGAAGACGCGCGAGATGGTGGAGCGGCGGAATTTGTCGAGTGCGGCGAGCAGGAGCGCGGAGGCGACGCCTTTGCGGCGGAAATCGCGACGTACGGCGATATTAAGGATTTCCGCTTCGTCAGCAACCTGGCGGGCCGCCACAAATCCGACCAGAAAGGTATTCGTTTCGCAAACAAGCACAAGGCCACCGGGCGAAGCGGCTAACTCTGCATAGCTTTCGGGCGGCCACTGAGCAGCTTCTGCGGAATCGCGCAAGATTTCGCAAACAGATGCCGCATCCGGCGGACGGAAAGCGCGTATTCGCAACGCCACCGAGGCTATCGCTTTATCACCCGGCGCCATGAGACCGGCCCTTCCAGAAGAGTTCGGCGTCGGAGCGGCGGACGTAATTGGCGTCGAGAGACAGGGCGTCGGTTAAGCGGTTTTCGCGGGCGAGGTGGTAGCCGATCTGGCCAATGCGGGTAGCCAGAGGCGCGGAAACTTCCTGTATCTCTTGGTTTGAGGCGAGGCGAGAAGCCCACTTCGGTGTTTGTGCCAGGCAGTCGGGGTCGGTAGAGACCCAGTCGATACCATCTGATTCGGCTTTTGCGGCACACCATTCCAGAAATTTGTCCGGAGCGATGACCATTTCTTCGTCTATGCGCTCGAGCATGGTGGCTTGGCGGCGGTATAGCGCGGCGAAGATCTGGTTGCGGCGAGCGTCAACGAAGGCGGCAACATAGGGAGCAGAGCCGGTACTCTCGGCCGCGACGGCTTCGAGGCGAGAAACCGCAGCGATCGGCCGGCCGTAGACCTCGCTCCACGCCTTCACGGTGGTGAGTCCCACACGCACGCCAGTAAAGGAGCCGGGGCCCGCCGCGACGGCGTACACATCTACATCGCGAAGGGTTACAGTCGCCGGCGTTAGAACGCGAGCGATAGCGGGGAGAAGCCAGGAGGAGTAATCCTCAGGAGTCGTGTGAGCTTCGGCCTGAAGGACAGACTCATTGTGCAAGAGCGCGACACCACCGCGAGCGTCGCACGTGTCGAGGGCTAAGATGAACACGGACAGGATTTTAGCGCAAATCTGGGCGCAGCTCTCGGTGCTAATTCCATTGCTTCCGAAATCATACGCGGTGGTGCTTGCGCCACAGTCAAACCGCTAACGGGTTTTCGACAAGGGAGGGACCAAGACTTGGACATATAGAGCAATTCTGGTGCCAACTTGGTAGGTACAAATCCCTAAGCTCCTGATTCCAGAGGATATACCTTGACTGATGGAGCACAAAGGCTTACAGTAATCGGTGTATGCCTAGGGGGGCAACCGAAGCTATGGATTACAAAATCGGCGACAAGGTTGTATATCCGAATCACGGAGTGGGCTTAGTCGAGCAGATCAGCTACGGAGTTTTGAACGGTCGAACCGAACGGTACTACATGATTCGCATTGTTTCCAGCGGGTTGCGAGTGATGGTACCCCAGTCAAACGCAGAATCAGTCGGATTGCGAGCCGTAATTCGTTCTAACGACGCGACTAAGGTGCTGGGCTTCCTGGAAAAGGGCAAGCTGAATTCGCACCATGATTGGAAGCACCGCTTCAAAGAAAATTCCGAGCGCATGCGCACGGGTTCTCTCCTGGAAGTCGCCGTAGTCCTCAAGAGTCTGGTTTCCCTCAGCAGGAGCAAGCCGCTTTCCTTCCGCGAAAAGAAAATGTTGGAGCGCGCCAAGTATTTGTTGGTCAGTGAGATGGCCACCGCGCGCAACACTACGTCGGAATCCGCAGAAGGTTTGGTAGTGAAGTCGCTGGCAAAGGCGAAATTGCAGTTTCCGTTGATGACGGAAAAATTTGAATAGATTTTAACTCGGGGCTTTTGCGGCGGGTCGCTTTGGGCGGCCCGCCTTTTTGTTTTTGCGAACGACCTCTTGCTTTATGAACGAATGGAAAAGGAAACGTAACAAAGAATTTACAAAGCGGGCGCAGGGAGTCACACGGATAGCGCGGTAAGGGCCACGCCAGCTTCACGTAAACTTTTGTAAACGGCGGCGGCAATTTGCGGCGCACCGGGGGTGTCGCCGTGGATGCAAATGGTTTGGGCAGCGACCGTGACTTCGCTTCCATTGCAGGCAGTTATGGTGCCCTTCTGAGCGATGCTCAAGGCTTGACGGCTGGCTTCGGCGGCATCGCGGATCAGGGCGTCCTCATGTTTTCGTGAGCGGAGCGTTCCGTCTGCTTCGTAGCGGCGGTCCGCAAAGGCTTCAGCGGCGACGTGAAATCCGGCATCGCGAAAAACGTCGAGCATAGGCGAACCTGCCAAGCCCACCAGTACGACATCGCGTCGCCATCGAATAACGCCATCCGCAATCGCTTGCGCAAGCTCGCGATTGTGCACGGCTTGATTGTAAAGCGCGCCGTGAGGCTTGACATGCGTGAGCCGGACGCCACGCTTGGTGGCAATTTCCGCAAGGGCTCGGACTTGTTGATATACAGAATCGGCGATGGCTTCCAGCGAAAGACTTAGCTCGAGACGGCCGAAATTTGCGCGATCGGGATAGCCGGGATGCGCGCCAACCGCCAGCTTCCAGCGAAGGGCCTGCTCAATCGTCGTGTTCATGCTTTGCGCGTCACCAGCGTGACCGCCGCAAGCAATGTTGATCGAAGTGAACGAAGGCATGAGCGCATCCTGAGTGCCATCGGCAATGGCCTCCGGTAATTCGCCCATGTCGCAATTCAGGTCGATGCGTTTCATTGTGAAAGCAGATCCTCAGAGGCGAGCAGCTTCTCCTGTTCAAGGAGCAGAGAGCGCGCACTTTCCCAGTCGACCTGTTCAAAACGCACTTCGTCGCGGGGACGAAGTTGTCCCAGGCTATGCAGGTCCGCGGAAATTACGTTGGCAATTTTCGCATAGCCGCCGGTGGTCTGCTGTTCCACGAACAAGATGATAGGCAAGCCTCCCGCGGTGATTTGAACGGCGCCGATGGAGACGCCTTCAGAGGTCATCTCATCAGCGGATTCTCTTGCGATCGGCTGACCTTCGAGACGAAGGCCCATGCGGTTTGATTCTTCCGCAACGCGATACGTGCCTGCGTAGAACGCTTGAACAGATGATTCTGGAAACCAATCGCTTTGAGGGCCAGGCGTTACGCGCAAGACCTTGCGAGGCGCCAGTCGTTCTGAGGCCCGTGCCGCTATTGTTTTCTTTTGAAACGAAGGGGTCGCGGGGCCGATGCGCAGGACGTCGCCTTTGCGCAAGGCTCTGCCTTCGTAGCCCCCAAGCCCGCTTAACAGGTGAGTGGAGGCGCTGCCCAAGAAAGGCTTCACAATGATTCCGCCGCGCACGCATAGGTAAGAGCGCGCGCCGGAACGCGTGGAGCCTACTCGGAGTGTTTGACCAGGCCTGACGTTAGCCGCCGTCAATACATCGAGAGGCGCGCCATCAAGCGTCGCGCCGAAGTCGGACCCGGTTAGGGCGACAGCGGCGCCTTGCGGAAACAGAAAGGTGCCGCCGAGCAACGTCATCTCCAGCGCGGCGGCGCCTTGCGGATTACCGGCCAATCGATTTCCGATCCGGAGTGAGATTGGATCGGCGGCGCCCGAAGGCGAGACACCCAGCGAACCAAACCCTTCTCGCCCGAGATCCTGGACCGTGGTGAGGAGGCCGGGCGATTGCACCTGAATCTCGCTCACGCGCGCTCCAGTGCGGTGAACTGCTCCGGGGAAATTGGTCGGAATCGGACACGATCCCCGATGGACAAGAGGCTCAATTCGTTGCGGTCGGCGCGAAACATCGAGACGGGCGTGCGACCAAGCAATCTCCAACCGCCCGGGGTCGCGAACGGGTACACGCCGGTCTGATTGCCTGCGATTCCAACGCTGCCCGGTGGCACTTTGCGGCGTGGGGTTGCGAGGCGCGGCGTCACCAGGGCTTCCGGCAATCCGCCGAGATAGGCGAAGCCGGGCACGAAGCCTAAAAAATAGACCAGGTACGTGCTCGAAGAATGCAGCGCGATCACCCGCTCGGGGGTCATCCCGAGTATCGCGCTGACGTCATTCAAGTCGGGGCCATGCTCTCCGCCATAGCACACCGGGATTTCAACTTCACTCGGTTTGGGCAGTCTCGCATTTTCGAGCCGCTCAACATACTGACGGAGGATGCTTTCTAGTTCATCGTGATTGCGTTGCAGCGGATCAAATTTGATCAGTATGGAATGGTAGGCGGGGTTCAGATTACGCACGCCTGGAATATGTTCCGTCTCGAGGAGGCGCAGCAATTTTCGAACGCGGTCGTGAGCTTCAAGCGTGATTTGATGACCGAAGTAAATTAACAGCGATTGATCGCTTGCGTGCTGGAATCGCGTGGTATCGGCCGCAGACTTGGGCATGCTGCAAAAGTATACTGCCGGACGGGAATTGTAGGTGCGGGCTGCAGATAGCTAGCGGCAAGGACA